>Ga0214473_10004737_pt1 | contig 16329 bp, 15 predicted proteins | sample RVTome_7_FD_203509 | JGI IMG/M metagenome (GOLD analysis project Ga0214473, IMG submission 203509) | Soil microbial communities from uranium-contaminated site in the Upper Colorado River Basin, Wyoming, United States - RVT98D197 | ecosystem: Environmental > Terrestrial > Soil > Contaminated >... | reverse complement strand
CTGTCCTCAGTCCTCTTCCAGAGCGCACTTGATGTTGGCCAAGTGCTTCTTGACTTACTCGATAGCTGTCGTTCCACGCGAGCGTCAACCCGGGCGGGGCAACGCCAGCGCCACCAACATCGCCAGGGTGTACGCCAGGAAGGTGCGCGAAATGCCGCCCATGGCAGATGACTTCGTCTGATGCGAGAAGCCCGGGGCGTGCATCCGCAAAATTTCGGCCGCCGCCACGGCCGCACCCAGGCTCAACGGCAGCCAGGACCATGGCGCGATGACGCCCGCAGGAATCAGAACAAACGCAGCCGCATACGCCAGTGTGATCAAGAGGTAGGCAAAACGGCGCGCCCAGATTGGCCCCACCAGGATGGCAAGGGTACGGCGACCGGCGCGTGCATCGCCGCGGAGATCACAGGCGTTGTTGACAGCAAGAATGGCCGCGATGATCAACGTGGAGGGCACCCCCAGCAGCAACACGTCAGCCGGCAAGCTTTCCAGTTGCACGTAGGCAGACAGTGCCACGAGCACGCTCCCGAGCACGCCGCCGGCAAAAAGCTCGCCGACGGGTGTGCGAGACAAGGGATAAGGCCCGCCGCTGTAAAGGCACGAAATCGCCATGCATACCGTGCCGGTGGCGACCACCTTCCAACCCACCGACATCCCGAGGGCCAGGCCCGGCGGCAGAGCGAGCGCAAACATGCCGCATGCCAGCCACAGCGCTATTCGCGGTTCGATGTCACGGTGCACCAGGACCTTGTAGCGCTCGAAATCTGTATCAGGCCGGTCGACACCCTGCCGAAAATCGTAGTAGCTGTTGAACCCAGCGGTAGCGAAGTCGATGCACAGCGTCGCCACGGCCATCAACACGAAGCGGACGAACGACAGCCGTCCGCCGATGCACACGGCGTATGCCGTGCCTATGAGCAAGGATGACAGGCTAACGACCTTCGTGCGCAGTTCCAGCATCCGCAAGACGTCGCCCAGGGTAAGCGCCCCGTCTCTCGCCATGGCTTCCATGACTCTTCTACAGCTCCACCACCCGCTTTACGTCGACGATGCCCCACAGCAGAGCGCGATCACGCGCGGCGAGGTTGCTGGCTGTGGCCTCCGCCGGCTCGGCGAAACTGCGCAGCACGACCACGGCTTCCGCAGTAGCCGCACGTTTGACGGAGGCAAGGAGCCGTGCCCGGTAGGCTGCCGATGCCCCGTCAAGAATGTTGGACAGCGTGAAGCCGGCGAAACTGGCCGGTGGGCAGGCTTCCAGATAATCCGCCGTGTCGGCACACGCGAAACGGATCGGGGCTGCTGCCGTTGCGGACACGTCGCCGGCTGAACCGCCAGCCAGCAGTGCGCGGGCGTAGATGTTTGTCCGGTTCGGATGGGTGGCAAAACAGCGCTCCAGCCGCGCCCGCATAACACGACCAAAGTGGTCCGGCAGGAAAGCCAAAAAGGGAGCCGCATATACGGTCCGTAGCCAGGTAAAGGAAAACAGCAAGTTGCTCGCCAGGCGGAAACCTGGCGTGTTCAGATGCCGATTCCAAAACCCCACCTGTTCAGCCGGATCTTCGAGGGCGAGAAACGCCGCCAACGTAGCCCGCCGCCATCCGAACGGGGCCAGTAACGCTCGGCCGGCCGCCACCAGCCGCTCCGCCCGACCCGTACGCAGCGGAGCGCCTGCGGCTCGCGCGCGCGCATATGCCAGTTGCACCGGGTTGATGTCGACGGCAACGACTTCATGCCGCTCGGCCAGCCGCATCGCCGTACAGCCGGCAGAGGCTATGCAGAAGACGCGGGTGCCGGGCGCAAAGGCTGCGAGCTCGATCTCAACATCCTCGTACATGCGGCCGAACAGGACCTGCTTCGGCCCGCCACGCGTATCAAAGCGGCCGCTCTCCCACGGGGTCGCCGACTGCACGCGGCCGTTCTAACCTGCCGCTTGCCCGGCAGCAACCCACACGAGCACGAGAAAGGCGAAATTCTTGAGCAACATCCCGGGCGGATCCGGAATCAGGTGCCGCGACCAGGTGATCCCCGCAGTGTTCAGGGAAATGAGCAGCAGGGTCTGCACGACAGCGGCTAACAAAGGTTGCCACCCGGTGAGCACCCACACTGCTAGCCCGCATTCGAACAGACCGAGCGCGCGCAGGAACGGCGCGGCGAGACGGGGGCCAAACAACGGCGCCGCCTCGACCACTTCCATCTCGTGAGGGCTTCTACCCAGGACCTTGCACCACAGGCCTTCGTACATCCACACTGCCGCAACCGCGGCCTCAGTGACAATCAGCGGTGGCATAGTCCCCTGCGCGCGGCCGAAATTAGCAGCATCGCAATCGGGCTGCAAAGATGCGTAGCTGAACCAGGCGATGAGAACGACAAGAGAGGCGCGCGGCCGCAGCACGCATGAAACGCGTCAGCTGGGCCGCGGCTACTCGTTCGGGCGGCGGCGTCCACAACGGCCGCTGACTCATGGCTGCCTTCACTCGAGCCCGAGCAGGCGCCGCGCCACGCGCCAATGCGGGCGGTCGAGCATCTTTCCATCGAGGTTGATCGCACCCGCTTCGCTGCTCTCGAATGCGGCTAGCACCCGTTTTGCCCAGGTGACCTCTTCGGACGAAGGCGACAGCTGTTCGTTGATGATTGGAACCTGGAGTGGGTGGACGGCTGCTTTGGCCGTGAAACCGTCGCCCTTGGCGGCGACGGTTTCTTCTCTCAGCGCGGAGGCATCGTTGATGACCGGGGATACGGTATCGACCGCAACCACCCCCGCGTGCGCAGCCGCGTAGAGGCAAAGGCTTCGGGCCAACTCGAACGGCGGCCGCAGTCGACCTTCGAGACGGTTCTGCCGTGCCCCAAGTTCGACGGACAGGTCTTCCGCCCCCCACATCATGCCCCACAGGCGTGCCGAGCTGTCCTTGTAGGTCGAGAGTGCGAACAGTGAGGCGGGCAGCTCGGTCACGATCGCAAGGATCTTGGCGGGCCCTTTGGCGCGCCGGTACGCTGTCTCCAGGGCGTCCAGGTAGTCATGGAGCTGCGCTATGTCTGCGCCGGAGCGGCTCTTGGGCAGGACGATGCCGTCCGGATGCGCGCGCATGACCTCGGCCAGGTCTGCGATCGCCATCCCGGACTGTAAGGCGTTCACGCGCACGAAGAACAACTTGCCGCAGTCCCTGACTCCGGCTGTTCCCAAGAAGTCGCTGGTCATCCGCCGCGCAGCCTCTTTGTTGGCCGGCACCACGGAATCTTCGAGGTCGAGGATGAGGCAATCTGCCGCCGTGGTGAGTCCCTTGGCGAGTTTCTTTTCGCTGTCTCCCGGAACGAACAGCAGTGAGCGTATCATGCGCGCCTCCACGGGATCATTCGCCTTTGGCAAACCGCCGCCTGTATAATAGCCTAATCCGAAATGGAGCTGGCAGTCGATAGTCAATAGTTGATAGTTGGCGATGACACGAGAAGCCATGACGGACGCTTGAATGAAGATTCTTTACCTTGACACTATTGCTGGCATCAGCGGTGACATGACAGTCGGTGCCTTGCTCGCTTTGGGCCTGCCGCTCGACGAGCTCCGGCACGAGCTATCACGGGTGGCGATTGAAGGATATGCAATCGCGGCAACACCGCGCCCTGTACACGGTATCCACGCGGTGAAGTTCGATGTCGAGATGAAGCGCAGCCAACACCAGCATCGCAGCTGGCGCGCGATCCGCCAGCTGATCGAGGACAGCGGCCTGCAGCCTCGGGTCAAACAGTCGGCGCTGCGAATCTTCGCCAAGCTCGCGGAGGCGGAGGGGAGGGTACACGGCGTGGCTCCCGACGCCGTGGAGTTCCACGAAGTCGGCGCTATCGACTCCATCGTTGACATCGTCGGGACCGCCGTAGGCGTAGATTGGCTTGCATGCGAACGCGTCTATGTTTCGGCGCTGCCGCTGGGAGCGGGATTGGTGTCCTCACAACACGGGCCTCTTCCCGTACCCGCCCCTGCCACGCTGGAGTTGTTGCGTGGTTTCAACGTCAGGCCCGGCGAGGGTGCGGGCGAGCTGGTGACGCCGACGGGGGCGGCAATCGTTGCCAGCCTGGCGCTCCCGGAAGCGGTGCCCGATTTCCGTATCGCTGCCGTCGGCTACGGCGCAGGAACGCGGGAGCTGGCGGACAGGCCGAACTTGCTACGCGCTGTTCTGGGCGAGCACGCGGCGCTTGTCGCGCCGAATGACGTAGTCGTGCTCGAAACCAACATCGACGATTTGAACCCCGAAATCTACGACTACGTCATGGAACGGCTGTTCGAGGCGGGCGCGCGCGATGTCTACCTCACGCCCGTGCAGATGAAGAAGAATCGCCCGGGCATCCTGCTGACCGTGCTCGCGGCGGAAGCTGATCGCGAACGCCTGGCCGGCATAGTGTTGAGCGAGACGTCGGCGATCGGGCTGCGCTACTATCCGGCGCGCCGCATCGTGCTTTCGCGACAGACGCGCGAAGTCAACACCCCCTACGGCGTGGTACGTGTCAAGATCGCCACCGGCCTCAGCGGGCGGGAGAACATCGCGCCCGAATATGAGGACTGCAAGCGGCTGGCGCGCCAGAAAGCGGTCCCCATCAAGCTGGTGTATCAGGCGGCCCTGAACGCCGCCCACAGCCGAGAGTCGAGAGTTCAGAGTTGAGAGTGCAATTTGCGAGTGACCTACCGGCCGTTGTTGACTTCGGCGTCATCGCGTGCGGCTTCATTGCACGGGCCGTGCATCTGCCCACCCTCTCGCGGCTGACCGGCACCCGCGTCGCGGCGTTGGCGGAGCCTGATCCGGATCGGCTACAGCAGGCGTCGCGCCTGGCACCCTGTGCGGCCGCTGTTGCCGACTATCGCGAGCTCCTGAATCGCCGGGATGTGCAAGGGGTGATCGTCGGTGCGCCGCCGGCATTGCAAGCCCAGATCGGCATCGCGACACTCACGGCAGGCAAGCATCTCTATCTCGAAAAGCCCATCGCCATTGACCTCGCGAGTGCCGATCAGCTGCTGGCGGCCTGGCGCGGGAGCGGTTTGCATGCGATGGCCGGCTTCAACTACCGCTTTCACCCGCTTCACGTAGCGGCGCGTAACCACATCCAACAGGGCCGTATCGGGAACGTCGTGGCTGTCAGGTCGATCTTCTCCGCCGGCAGCGCATTGCCGCAATGGAAGCGGACACGCCACACCGGGGGCGGTGCCCTGCTCGATCTGGGCTCGCACCATTTCGACCTGTTGCCATATCTGCTCGGCGCACCTGTCCGCGAAGTTAGGGCCACGATACGCTCGCTTGCCAGTGACGAGGATTTAGCCGCCGTGACCATGACGCTGGACGGTGGCGTGCTCGTGCAGTCGCTTTTCCAGATCGGGGCACGGGCAGAGGACCGGATCGAAGTCTACGGGCAAGAGGGGACCATGGTGGTGGACCGCTTCCGTTCACTGCATCCTGAGATCGCAGACTGGCCCGCCCCGTTTTCACGGCTACGCCGGCTGGGCCGCGCGATGGCGGTGGCCGCAACCTCCCCGTTGCTGCGTGACGACCTGTTGGCACCAACGCGTGATCCGTCCTATGCCTCCGCGATGCGATATTTCGCCGATTGTGTTCGTACCGGCAGGGCGCCGAGCCCGAACCTGTTGGACGGCAGGCGGAGCCTGGCGGTCGTGATTGCCGCAGAAACCTCGGCGCGTACAGGTCGCGTCGTGCCGGTGGCGGAGTTCGAACCGTGAGGGTCTTGCTGATCAACGACTACGCCAGCCCGACAGGCGGGGCTGAGTTGATGACGCTGGCGCTACGCCAGCGCCTGCGTGAACGCGGCCACGACGCGCGCTTCTTTGCCAGCAGCGCCCGCCCTGACGGCGCAACCGGCCTGGCCGACTATCACTGCCGAGGCACAACCTCCCGGTGGCGGACGTTGCTGCAAACCGCCAATCCCTGGGCCTTCCGGTCCCTGCGGCACGTGCTGGCGACATTTCGCCCCGACCTCGTGCACGTGAAGATGTTTCTCACCCAGCTGTCGCCCTCGATCTTGCCGCTGCTGAAACAACTGCCCGCTGTGCTCCAGGTCGTCTGGTATCGCCCCGTGTGTCCGATCGGCACGAAGATGCTGCCGAATGGCCGGCCCTGTCTGAATTCCTGGGGCACTGCCTGCTACCGCAACGCATGTCTGCCACTACGAGATTGGGGACCATTGATGCTGCAGATGAAGTGGTTCCATTACCATCGAAGCGTATTCGACGCCATCGTGGTTCAGAGCCAGTCCCTCAAGCGGGAATTGGAGGCCGATGAAATCCGCCCCGTGAAGATTGTGCCGCAGGGAGTGCCTGACCACCCAATGCGCCCGCCACTGGCGGGGCCACCCGTGGTTGGGTTTGCCGGCCGGCTGGTTCACGAGAAGGGTGTGGAAGTGCTGTTGCGGGCGTTCGCGATTGTCCTCGAACACTGTCCTGAAGCACGCCTGCTACTGATCGGTGACGGGCCCGAGCGTGCCCGGCTCGAAAGTCTGGCCGAGGACCTGCGGATCGTAGGACGAGTGACGTGGACGGGGCATCTGCCGCGGGACGAGTCGCAGGAACGTTTGGCAGCGGCGTGGGTGCAAGTCGTTCCTTCGCTGTGGGCGGAGCCGTTTGGGCTGGTAGCTCCCGAGGCCATGATGCGTGGAACCGCAGTGATCGCCAGCCAGAGCGGCGGCCTGGGCGAGATCGTACGACACGGCGAAACCGGTATCCACGTATTGCCAGGCGATGTCGGTGGGCTCGCCGAAGCAATGATACGCCTGTTGCGAGATCGCGCCTTGGCGGAGCATTTCGGAAAAGCAGGGCGGGTGGTAGCGCTGGCCCATTACAGGGAATCAACTGCCGTCGATACCATTGAGCACCTGTACCGCTGCGTCTTGCAGGGCAGAGCGGGAGCCGGCTAAGGCGAGGACTGGCGCGCAACGCATGGAGGCTTGGCTTTGACTGAAAACAAATCCGCACCACTGGTGGTGCTCGGGCTCGATGGAGGTGATCCCGACCTCCTCGTGCAATGGGCGCGAGAAGGATATTTGCCTACTCTCGCCTCGGTGATGAAACGGGGCTGCTGGGCAAAGACCGGCGGTCCCGAGTTGATCACCGAGCACGGCCCGTGGCTGCAGCTGTTCAGCGGCATCTCGCGCGGACAGCTGGGCTACTACTATCTCCGCCAGCTGCGGTCCGGGACCTACGACCTTCATCTCGCCACCGGGCACGGCCTGGACGCACCACCCTTCTGGGCCGCGCTGCGCGGCACGCAACGCAAAGTCGCAACCTTCGATGTGCCGGAGGTCTATCCCATATCCGGGGTGCCCGGCATCCAGTTGGCAAACTGGGCGGTGCACCAGGGCTGGACCTCTTCCGACCCCGCCGATGCGCCACGCACCGAGCCCGCAGCGCTGATCGAGGAGGTCCGGCAATTGTACGGGCCGCGTCTGAGCATCTACGAAAACAGCGACAGCAACCTCGACGAGGACCAGCGCATCTTTAGCCGTTTGCTCGAACAAGTGTCACGTAGCGGCGAGCTCTACCGCGATCTTCTCCGCCGCGATCGCTTCGACGTCGTCGCGGCCGTGTTCGCCGCGTCGCATACCGGCGGACACCAGTTCTGGAAGTATCGTAACCAGCCCGACGGACAGGAGTTGGGCCATGCGATCCGCGACATCTACGCCGCCATCGATCACGAGATGGGCCTGCTCCTGGCCGATGAGCTCGCCGGCGCAAACGTGATCATCGTGTCATCAGTGGGTATGAAGGATCACTTTCCGATGGGCGGCCTGCTCGAGGACTTCTGCCGCAAACTCGGCTACCAGGTTGCGTCGCAGTCATGGCCGAGCTTGATGGGCCTGGCGCGCAGTCTGGTGCCGGAGCGGTGGCGTGTCGCAGTGAGCCGGCACTTCTCGCGCGAGACGCGTGAGCGCCTGCTGGCTGAACAGTTTCGCGCCGGCACCGACTGGAGCAAGACGACGGCATTCGCCATCCCCTCGTCCTACACGGGGTTTCTGCGCGTCAATCTAAGTGGCCGCGAACCGCAAGGCATCGTGCAACCCGGCGCAGAACATGCCGATGTACTGCGCCGGCTGGAGAACGATCTGCATCAACTCACGGACCCGGACAGCGGCGAGCCCGTGGTACAGCAAGTGGTGCGGACGTCCGATCTGTTCGGCAGCGACGCCCACCCGGCGCTGCCTGACCTGTTCGTCATCTGGAAGCCGCAGCCGCACTTCCGCCGTCGACTGCGGCACCCCGCGGGCGAGATCGCGCAGAAGCGGCCCGAATGGTGTCGTGGCAGCGACCATTCACAATCCGGCTTTCTTGCCGCGGCCGGTCCCGCCATCCACGCCTGCGGCTGCATCGAGGTCGTCTCGCTGATGGATATCGCACCCACGCTGCTGACGCTGCTGAAGGCGCCGGTACCTGAGGCGATGCACGGAAAGGTCCAGCGCGTCATGGTGGAAGCTTGAATATAGTCCAAAGTCCAAAGTCCAACGTCCAAAGTCGAACGTCCAAAGTACAAAGTGGCGGTACGGCGGATCACGGCCGGCACACGCTGGACGGCACGGTGTGGGTGTTTCTCGCTGAGGCATTGATCCTGCCGACCGGCTTGGTGACCACGGCCATTCTGACGCGGCACCTGGGCACAAGCGGCTACGGGCTGTTCACCCTGGCGGCCACGCTGGTGGCCTGGATCGAGTGGAGCATCACCGCCCTGTTCGCCCGGGCGACCTATCAGCAAATCGGGCAGGCGGCCGACTGGCGCCCGGTGGGTACGACGGTGTTACGCCTGCATCTGGCCGCGAGCAGCGCGTGTGCCGTCCTGCTCGTGCTCACCGCGCCCGCCATCGCGCAGCTCTTGGGCGAACCGGCTCTGATGGGATGCTTGCGGCTGTTCGCCATCGACATTCCGATCTTCAGCCTAGCGCACGCACACCGGGACATTCTGATCGGTCTGGGCGGCTTCCGGCAGCGGGCGCTGATGAGTGCCGGCCGCTGGACGGCGCGGCTGCTCCTGATCACGGTCCTGGTAGGTTTGGGCGTCTCAGTCACCGGCGCCATCGTGGCCAGCATCGGTGCATCAGTGGTGGAACTGGTTCTGGCTCGGCGTTTTGTACAGCCGTCGCTCTTTGCAAGCGCGCCCGCAAGCTCACTCGCGCTCCTGACCTATGCCGCCCCGCTCTTCTTACATGCCGTTTCCATGATGTTGTTCGACAAGCTCGATCTGCTCCTCTTGAAAATGCTGGGCGGCTCGACGGAAGTTGCAGGTCTCTACGGCGTGGCTCAGAATCTGGCCATCGTGCCCCGTTTATTCGCCCTCGCTTTCTCGCCGCTCTTGCTTGCGACCTTGACGCGCCTCCTGCGCGACGGCAACGAGCGGCTGGCGCGCGACATGGGACGTGACGGCTTGCGGCTGGTCATCCTGCTCTTTCCGTTTGCGGCCATGACCGCCGGGGCTTCCCGCGACATCGTGCAGTTGATAGCCGGCAGCCGCTTTGGCGACGCAGGCCCGATTCTAGCGCTGCTGATCTTTGGCGCCGTCGGGCTGACGATGATCTCGGTGGCCACCGCCGTGCTGACGGCGGCGGGGCGGCCGGGCTGGACCTTCGCCATCGGCGGGCCGCTTGTGCCGCTGGCGATTGCCGGACACTTGGTGATGATCCCGCGCTTCGGCGCGACGGGGGCCGCTGCGGTCACTGCAGGTTGCGCTTTGTTGGGGGCGGTGGTCACGGTGGGCGCCGTGTATCGGCTCTGGAGGATTGCCCCGCCGGCGGCAACTTTGGCGCGCAACGTGCTGTTGTGCGGCGCGGCTTACGCGCTGGCCTCGTCGTGGGTGGCGGGCGGGCTGTTGCTGGTGTTCAAGCTGGGCGTGATCGCAGTTCTGATCGCGGCCGGGATGCTGGTCGTGGGCGAATTCGACCGGCGCGAGATCGCGCTGGCACGCTCGCTGGCTCCATGGCGCAAAGCGAGGAACGCGGGATGAGTGAATCGCTGCCGTTCTTTTCGGTGGTGGTGCCCACGTATCGCCGTGCCGAGACGCTGGCAACATGCCTGAACGCATTGGCTGGGCAGGTGTATCCGCGATCCCGTTTTGAGGTCGTCGTCGTGGAAGACGGGGGCGGTGTGCCGCTCCAACCTCTCCTCGGTGGCTTCAAGGACCGGCTGAACCTGACCCTAATCTCCCAGCCGCATGCCGGCCCGGGCAAGGCCCGTAATACCGGGGCCGAGCACGCGCGGGGAGAGTTGCTGGCCTTCACCGACGACGACTGCGCTCCTGACACTCATTGGCTAGCATGCATGGCGGCGCGATTTGCCGCCACGCCCGGACACCTGGTCGGCGGCCACACCGCAAATGCTCTGCACCATAACCGCTGTTCGGCAGCCAGCCAATTGCTCGTCCAGTACTTGTACGAGTACTACAATGCCGATCCCGCGCGGCCATCGTTCTTTGCCTCCAACAACATGGCGCTGCCCCGGGCCGCCTTCCTTGACGTAGGCGGTTTCGATGCCGCTCTCACACGCGCGGCGGGAGAAGACCGCGAATTGTGTGACCGCTGGCGACACCTTGGGCGCGGACTGACGTATGCGCCGGAAGCGGTGGTGTATCATTATCACGATCTCACCGCATGGCAGTTCTGCTGCCAGCACTTTCGCTACGGCCGGGCCGCGTTCTACTTTCGCCAGAAGCGGGTGCAGCGCGGCTCGGGCCACATCGCCATCGAACCGTTGTCCTTTTACGCCAACCTGCTGCGCTATCCGTTTGCGCAGGAAGGAAGGCCCGGCGCCGCCGTCCTCTCGGCCCTCTTGCTGCTGTCGCAAGTTGCCAACGCCGCCGGTTTCGGTTGGGAGCGGGCCATGGCCAGGCCTCAAAGCCGAAGCGGATCCAGGTGAGTGCAGAAGTTCTTCCTTGCCAATGTCGGCGCATGTGGGGCAAAATCCCCGGGCAATGACTTCGGATGAGTTTTGGAAGCCAGCAGTGCGGGATCCGCGGCCACGGCTCTCCATCATCATCCCCTGCTACAACGCAAGAACCACGATCGGCGACTGCCTCGAATCCTTGCAAGCTCAAGCGGCCGATGCGCCGATCGAGATTATCGTCGTCGATAGCGGCACCGACGGCACGGCGAACATGGTCGAAGAGCGCTTCCCGTTTGCGCGCAGCTACCGTTTTTCCGAACGAAAGTTCTGTGGCGCGGCACGCAACTGGGGCGTCTCGCGGGCGCAGGCCGAAGTCGTCGCTTTTCTCGACGCCGACTGCACGGCTAGCCCCGACTGGGTGACCAGAGTGCTTCAGGCACACGAGCATTCCGACCTGGTGGTCGGGGGCGCCGTCGCCAGCCGGGCGCCGGCGGGCCTGGTGAGTTGGGCCGCATTCTTCTGCGAGTTCAGCCAATGGATGCCGTGCCGGCCCGCAGGCGCTATGGCCGACGTCGCCGGCGCCAACATGTCCTACAAGCGAGCGGTGTTCGAACGTCTCGGCCCGTTTATCGAGGGAACCTATTGTTCAGACACGCAATTCCACTGGCGGCTGGCGGCCCAGGGACACACCCCGCGCTTTGATCCATCGATAATTGTCACCCACCGCAGCATCACCGCGCTCGGCAAGTTTCTGCAGCACGAGTACGCTCATGGCCGTGACTTCGGGCGAGTGCGCGCACAGCACTGGCACTGGCCGGGATGGAAGAGGGCGCTGTACGTCGCGACGGGACTGGCAATACCGTGGAAGCTGCTCGCACAGATTGCCTGGCGCACGCGGGGTAGCCGCACCTATCTCCCGCGCCTGCTTGCGTCTCTGCCATTGCTCATTCCAGGCCTGCATGCCTGGGTCCTCGGAGAATGCGCCGGCTACATGTGCAGCGCACGGTCGGCGCCTAGAGGAGCCGGCCAGTAAGGCTCTGGACAATGCCGATGGACAAACAGACGGCAAGGCAGGAAGAGCAGTACCGGTTTCCGTATCACTATCTGCCGACTTACGACGGCACGCGCTTCTCGCAGCTCCAACATTGGTCGTGGGGATACCGCTACCTGGGCAGGTTGGAAGTCACACTCGACCTGCTCGGGACACTCGCTTTCCGCTCGCTGGTGGACGTCGGCTGCGGAGACGGGCGTTTCCTTGCCGAGGTGCGCCAGCGTTGGCCGGACAGAACCGTTCTGGGAATCGACTCTTCGGAAACCGCTGTGGCCCTGGCTCGCAGAATCATCCCCGATGTTCCTCTCATGACCAGAGACATCCTGCACTCGCCGCTCGACCAGCGCTTCGACGTGGCAACGCTGCTCGACGTCATCGAGCACGTGGCGCCGGAGTCGCTGCCCGCCTTCCTGCAGGCGGTGAGTCGCTGTCTGCGCCCGGGCGGCTACCTCGTCCTGACCGCTCCTCACCGGAACGAACCGCACATCGCCAAACATTATCAACACTTCGACTCCGCCAATCTTCGGCAGATGCTGAGCGGTGCGTTTTCGGAGCCGCGTTTCGTCTTCTTCGACCGGCGTTCGTGGCGCAGCCACCTGGCCTGGAAGCTGCTTGGCGGGTCTGGCCAATTTTACATAATTACTCATTCAGGACTAAACACATTTATGTTCAACCATTATCGGCGCCGTTGCCTTTACGCGCCCGACGAGCGCAGTTGCTTGCGCCTGGCATGTGTGGCGCAGAAAGCGTCCACCGCCGCTATGGGATGCGAAGATGGCCGGTTGGAGGCGTAAGCTCAAGGTGCTGCGCGGCCTGTTGGCGGGGGAGACGGCGCACACCGGCCCCGACTACGTGAACATCGACGTCACGCATCGCTGCAACCTTCGCTGCTTTTACTGCCGCTGGCACTCGCCCCTGGTCGAACAACCGCGGCTGCAAAGAGGAGCCGACCGGGATCTCTCCTGTGACCTGTTCCGAGAGTTATGCAGAGATCTGCGTGCCCTGGGGAGCACCACGCTGCAGCTGGTCGGTGCCGGCGAACCACTGCTACATCCCGAGATCTTCGAGATGATCCGCATCGCCAAGGACAATCGACTCACGGTCTTGATGTACACCAACGGCACGCTCCTGGACGAGGACCGGGTGCAATCATTGACCGACTCCGGGCTCGACGTCCTGCGAGTGAGTCTGGCGGCGACCTCGAAAGACGAATACGTCCACAAGCATCCGCACGCAACTCCGCAGGAGTTCGACCGTATCGTTTCGGGCCTGCAGCTGCTGGCCATGGCGAAGGCCACAGCGGCAACCGCCTCTCCCGTGGTCGAGCTGGCGCACCCGATACCAGGCAACGGCGCGGCCTCGATTCCGGCGGCCATGGAGCTCGCCGCCGCGACGGGGTGCGCGAAGGTACGTTACTCGCCGGTACTCGATTTCGGCGAAGCACGCATTCGACCGTTCACATTACGGGACGACGAGCAGGCGGTAGTGCGCGAGCAGCTGCGCCGTGCCGCACGCCGCGGCGTCGAGCTTGGCATTCAGACCAACTTGGCGGAGGTGCTCCTGCGGTATCGGCTGGGAGCAGATGTGTGGAGCACGATGCCCTGTTACCTGGCATGGTTCGGCTCCTTCGTGGGAACGGACGGCAGCGTGCGCATCTGCCAGCGCAGCCAGGCAGCGGTCGGCCGGCTTTCGCAAAACCGCTTTGCGGAAATCTGGAACGGTCAGATATATCGTTCTTTCCGCCGGCAATGCCTCAGCGGCCAGCCTCCCGGCGCCTGGCTGCACCATGCGGATTGCAGCTACTGCCCCCACGCCGTGAACAACTATCGAGTCCATCAGATCTTCCGTTGGCTCGCACCACTGCGTGCATTGACGTTCAACCAGAAACCAGACACCAGCCACCAGACACCAAGAGACAGCCCATGACCGAGATGCAGCACCTGGTGATCAAGCCGACACTGGCTTGCACGGCACGTTGCCCCACCTGTGCTCCCAGGCGTGAGCTGCACCGGCGCGTCAGGGCGGAGCGACAGCTCTCGTTTGAGGACTGGGAGAGAGTGCTCGCCGAGGCGCGCGACCTCGGGGTGTGGGAATTCACGCTGAGCGGCGGCGAGCCCACGTTATACGACCGACTAGCCGACCTGGCGCGGATCGGCAGCAGCTACAGCTGGGTAGTGCGCATCAACACCAACGGCAGCAGGATTGACGAAGCCATGGCCAGCCGCCTTCTGGATGCGGGGGTGAATTACATCGACGTCTCGCTCTACGGTTCGAGCGCCGCGGTGCACGACCCCATGCGGGGCAGACGAGGATCGTGGCAGGAAGCCACCGCGGCAATTGAAATGCTGGCGCGGCTGGCTCCGCACTATCCCGGCTTTCGGCTGATGACGCAGACCATCCTCTCGCGCCACAACTATCTGGACTTTCCCGAGCTGATCCGCCTGCACCGGCGGCTGGGCTCGACGGGCGTGCTGGTCTCCTATGTCGAAGGAGATTTCGGCGGCCAACATTTGCCTGAGCCCTGCCAGATCCAGGGGTTTCGGCAACAGGTGCTTTCCGAGATGGAGGAGGTGGCCAGGACGACCGACGTTTACGTGCGCGGGGCAGCCTGTGAGGCGCTAGCGCAACTGTTCTCACCAAGACTGTTGCAAGACGCGGAGTGGGCAAGCGGACGCTACCGTCCGGCACGAGGCCACTGCAGCGTGCCGTCGCAGCAGGCGTTGGTGCTCGCAAACGGCGACGTGCATCCCTGCAACATGGTGGAGTACGCACACGAGCCGATCATGGGAAACCTCTGGCATGAGTCTCTGGCGGTTATCTGGGAAGGGCCACGCTGGTACACCTTTCGGCGCCAGCTGCACGAAAAGTGCGAGCTTTGCCCCATGGGCTTGCACGTCTACGTCCCGCTCCAGGCCGGGAGAGGCGCGGTTGCGATGGGGCGCTGGATCCTGCAGGCGTTACAGCTGAGCGGTGTTGAACCAGCGCTCTACGGCTTCGTGCGCAAGCAGATCACGCGCTGGCGGCGGCGCGCACGGACACGGCCACATCTATAGTTCGCCGGCTGTAGGCCACCAGGAACAGAAGAGTTGCGATCCAGATTGCCGGCTCCCCGATGGCGTAGATCAGGTGCCACGGATAGGGGTACAAGTGGAGACGCCCGGGCGCAAGTTGTTCCATGAGGGCGGCGGCAAACAGCAGTCCCGCCATCCCATTGATTGGACCAGCCGATTCGCCACACCGCGCAATTCGGTACAGCGCCAGCATGGCGGGAAACAGCAACAGGTCATCGTACAACTGATGATACGTCCACAGGCGCGCGACGATCGCTGTTACGCCGGCGAGCACCCAGAAGTCGGCGCCACGGTTCAGATAAACCCAGACGCCGCAGAGCGCCAGCACGGCGGTTGAGGCGTATAACGTCCAAGCTTGCAGGCCAAGGAACGACATCCAGGCAGCCAGACTCGGCGTCGGGTCCTTGGCCATGACTTCAGCGCTGACATGGGCCAGATCTCGAAGCAGCTTCAAGAGCGGATCGGGTTGGAAGGAAATCGCGAAGATGGTGAGCAGCACATACGACGTCGCGACCAGCAGCATGGGCCGCAGCCGCCCGGGCATGAACAAGGCAATCCAGAACAACGGAGCTGTGACACTGGGCTTGATCGTGGCGAGCAGTAACAGTGCGGTGGCTAAGAGGTCAGCGCGCCAGCTCGGTGCGCGGTCGGGGCGGATCAAGAGCAATCCACATAGCATTGCCGTGAGCACGAGAATTCCCAGCTGGCCGTTGCCGATGGTGATGGGAGCGGAATAGGTGGAAATGAAGATCAAGCTGATGAACACGCGCTCCAGCCGGGTCTCGGCCCGGCTGTGCCGGAGCGCCACCGCCGTCAAGACGGCCAGCACCACCACAGTGACGAGCCCCCAGAACCACCGCGCCTGCCATTCCCCCAGCCACCCCAGAAAGGGCCACAACATAACGTGACTGGCGGGCGGGTAGCCGGCGTGACTTTGTCCGCTGTAGACCGGCAGGCCAGCAAACCAGTGTGCGACATCGTAGTGCCGCAACCGCAGGTCCACCGCACCGGAACGTCCGGTCTCGAACAGCAGGCGCCGCGACTCATTCAGCAAGCGGGCGCTGGCGCCCGCCGCCATGAACGCAACGGCACAGCGCAGGACGGTAGTCGAATGGTTGGCCCACCACGCGTGCAGGCGAAACCAGACCTGCAAGCGGCGATCAAGCACGGTGGCCCGCTCCATTGTTGGCGCTACCATCGTTCGATCCTGTCGAGGGCATCCTCCCGCCGTCGCCTGCAGTCGCTGAGTTAGGCTGGATACGCATCGAGACCCGCGATCATTGCTCCCTCGATGGTGCCATCAACGGCACCCGCGCCAGGGAACATCCATTCGTCTGGGTCATAACGATCGGAGC
>Ga0214473_10004736_pt1 | contig 16331 bp, 12 predicted proteins | sample RVTome_7_FD_203509 | JGI IMG/M metagenome (GOLD analysis project Ga0214473, IMG submission 203509) | Soil microbial communities from uranium-contaminated site in the Upper Colorado River Basin, Wyoming, United States - RVT98D197 | ecosystem: Environmental > Terrestrial > Soil > Contaminated >... | reverse complement strand
GTACATTTCCCTTTGGAACCAGGCAATGGCGGACTTGGTCGTGTAGATTTGAATAAGGTGGAACAACTGGCACAATCAACGAGTACACCATATATCAATCTCCATTTGGATGCCAGGCAGAGAAACTTCCCATGGCTTGCAGTGGAAACTGCCCGAAAATCTGACATAGATCACGTGTTGAAAATAATGCTTGCTGAAGTGATGGTGTTGGTTAATCGCTTTGGTGCAGATCGAATCATTGTTGAGAATTCGCCCTATCGCGGTGAGGCCGGGAATACCCTGCGCCTGTGTGTAGAACCAGATTTAATCAGGCTTATTGTCGCAGAAACTGGATGTGGCATGCTGCTGGATATCCCTCATGCAATCATTGCAGCGGCACACATTGGTATGGAGCCTTATGAATATTTTTCCCGCTTGCCTGTTCATAAGGTTAGGGAAATGCATTTTGCAGGCATCCATCAAATCAAAGGACGATGGATTGACCACCTCTCCATAGTAGACAGTGATTGGTGCTGGTTGGATTGGGCGCTGGCACAAATCCGCTCCGGAGAGTGGAGCACACCATAGTTGCTGGCATTTGAGTATGGCGGGGTCTGTGCTGAATTCGAATGGCGCAGTGATGCAAGAGTAATCGCCGAACAGGTTCCAAAACTGCGTGATCGACTCAATAACGAATAATTACACAGCCTGTGGTTATATTTTCTTGAGGATATAATACGTCGCTTTTTTGTCCCCCACCTTGATCACAATACCTCTGGTCACCAGGTCTGCCAAATCACGGCGTAACGTCTCAGCATGTACGTCGGGACAAAGCACCTGGTATTCATGACTGGAAATGCGCTGGTACTTAGCTAGCTGAGTTAAAGCCAGCTGCTGGCGTATATTTAAATCCAGGTGTGAGTAGATAGAAAGATCTATCAGATTACGATTAATTCCATTGTCCAGTAAATTGTTGAATAAAGTAACCCGGAAAGTCCCGGAAGCTTCTTCAAATTGAGGAGGTGGTAATCCTTCAATTCGAGTCACATTCACTACGCGGTCCAGTCCATATCCCAGACGTTCCACATAACCGAGATCAGATAAAACCTGCGAAATGATTGCATTACGAGCAAATCTTGCGTCAAGCAAGTTTTGTAATGTGACCGGACCGGGCAGAGTGCCAGGAGATGCCACTACCAAACGATCGGAGAAGATATTCAAGTGGATATTATCTCCTTGAAGGCTGTAATCACGGTGTGCGACTGCATTCACCATTAGCTCTCTCACAGCCTCGAAGGGATACTCAAGATTTTCCTGGTGTTTCAATCCCACCAAACGCACGACGGTCTTCAGGTTTGCCTGGATAAATTCTTCAACCTGTCTCAACTGCTCTGGCAAATTGCCACTAATATCCCGTTTAATATAGGTATCAGTCATTGACACACCCGGAAAACGTCCTGACAGGATGGTCGCGGTTGGAAGCCATTGTTGGGGAAACAATCCAAATAGCAGCAACGCTGCATATGTGAGTTGCAATTCACCTCCGGCACGCTTCAAACAGCCTCGTTTCACCAGAAAGTCATATGATTTAGCCAGATCATTCTGGGGAACATTCCCTATTGAGTGGGCATAAGCCATCACTTGGTCAGAATCCAGGTCGTTTATGCTTGCATCGGGTAAAACCCGTGATTCAAATTGTACAGAACCGCGCTCTTGGAGCAATTTATACAATCGCCGGGCAGTTAACGGGCTGGTGTGTGACCCCTCTCTTCCGAAATATCTGCCTTCCATGCAATATACATGGGGCAGACCGGCAGGAACACTGATGAGAATAAGGTTTAAAGGATTCAGTGTCCCCGGTTTCTTTGTCGTAATTTGGCGTGCCATTGGCAACACCAAAGGTGGTTCTGTTAATATAGCAGCCTGAAAAACTTTTTCTACTGCAGCTTGTGAATGGACTACTCCCACAAGCTCGCCCACTCGGGGTGATACCCCCAATACGACGATACCTCCATTAGTATTTGCCATCCCGACCAATGTAGCTGCCAGCACAGAAAGCGACACATCCTCCGGGAACCAATGCAGAGTAAGGTTCATTCCCCTTGAGATCGACACCAATACTTCAGACGAAAGGTCAGGCAGATCTAGAGTCATGCAACATTACCCAACCAAAATCTTTGATCTACCTGCCATGGGTGATAATTGAGTTTTCATCAGATATATGCATATTATTGCCTCGTAATGTGGGTCATCCGCAGTTAAGATAAATCCGTGACTGAATTTAGAGATGCCTCCACTACTACCTTTTCAGAGCTAGTTTTGGATTTCCTTACAACGCGTTTTTGATGGCTTGCATCGGACTTTGGAGGTCTTAATGCCACCTCGAGCACCTGATCAATATGGTCTACTAAAACCAGCTGCAATTCACTCCTTGCCCGCTTGGGAACATCGATCAGGTCCTTGGCATTCCGTTTCGGCAGGATTACAGTCTTGAGACCGGAACGATGGGCTGAGAGGACTTTCTCACGAATCCCACCCACAGGGAGGACGTGTCCTCTCAGGGTTATCTCTCCAGTCATCCCCACATCCTTCCTAACCTCACGCCCGGTGTAGGCGGATATCAATGCGGTGCAGATGGTGATTCCAGCGCTGGGGCCATCTTTTGGAATAGCACCCTCGGGGATATGGATATGGATGTCCAAATTTTCATATACTTCTGGATCAATCCCAAATTGGCTCGAGCGCGATTTTAAATATGAGAGGGCTGCCTGAGCTGATTCTTGCATCACGTTACCGATTTGCCCGGTGATTTGCATATTTCCCTTCCCATCCATCAAAAGGACTTCGACGGGCATAATTTCACCACCATTTTCTGTCCAGGCAATTGCAGTGGCAACCCCCACTTCATCTTGGCGCTCAGCTTCCAGGTTGAAGAATTGCGGTGGTCCGAGGAATTTCTCCATCGCTGTCGGCGTGACTCGAGTGGGATGGGGTTTACCTTCCGCTTTTATGCGTGCAATCTTCCTGCATACCATCCCAATCTCGCGCTCAAAATTGCGCACTCCGGCTTCATAGGTGTATTCCCGGATGATGCGTTTGAGTGCCTGATCCTGGAACCTCAATTTATCCTCATCCAGACCGGCTTCTTCCAGCTGGCGTGGGAGTAAAAATCGACGGGCAATCTCAAGTTTCTCCTCCTCGATATAGCCAGGAAATTCAATCACCTCCATCCGATCGAGCAGAGCAGATGGGATTGGTCCGGTATAGTTGGCAGTAGTAATGAACATCACTTTGGATAGGTCATAGGCTAATTCAAGGTAATGGTCCGAGAAGGCATGGTTCTGTTCAGGATCAAGGACTTCCAGCAGGGCAGACGAGGGATCACCGCGAAAATCCTGACCCAGTTTATCCACCTCATCCAACATGAAGAGAGGATTGATCGTACCCGCCCGGCGCATGGTTTGCAATATCCTACCGGGTAAAGCGCCGATATAGGTGCGTCGATGACCACGGATCTCAGCTTCATCCCTGACACCACCCAATGACAGACGTACGAATTTGCGACCTAACGCATCCGCAATCGATCGTCCAAGGGATGTTTTTCCTGTACCGGGTGGTCCAACAAAACACAGGATGGGCTGTTTGGTGCGTTTAGGTTTCAGACTCCTGACTGCAATGTATTCAAGGATGCGATCCTTGGCACGTGGCAAACCATAATGGTACTTCTCCAAAGTCTCCGCTGCATGAGACACATCTAAATTATCCTCGGTGGTATTGGTCCATGGTAAGTCCAGGATCCAATCGATATAGGTTCGAATGATGCCCACTTCCGGAGACATGGGTGGCATCTGATTCAACCTGTCAATTTCCTTCAAAGCACGCAACATGACTTCTTCAGGCAGGCTGATGCCTTCCACTTGTTTGCGTAAATCTGAAATCTCACGCAACCAGGGATCCGATTCTCCAAGCTCAATCTGGATAATGCGTAATTGCTCACGCAAATAAAACTCACGCTGTGAGCGATCCACTTCGCTTTGTGCGCGGGTATGGATCTGGTCTTCCAGCTCGAGCACATCCACTTCCTGAGCGAGCAATGCAAGCACTTCCTTCAGCCGTTCAGAAGGGTTAAGCATCTGCAAGAGCTTCAGGCGTGTGACCATCGGTGGCGCGACCGTGGTCACAATCATATCTGCCAGCCAACCCGGTTCTTCGATGTTAAGTGCATATAAATAAGCCTCATCAGGTAAGCTGCGATTAAGCTGGACACACTTTTGAAATAATTCCAAGGCCGTGCGCATGGTCGCATCAATCTCACGGTTCAGGCGGGCGGTCTCATATAATGGACGTGCTCTGGCAACCATAAATGGCTCGCGTTGGGTGAACTCGACCACCTCCAGCCTGCGCCGTCCTTGAGCGAGGGCTGAGCTAGAGCCATCCGGCATGCTCACTAGCCGTCCTACTGCCACTTCCACCCCGATGGACAAAAAGTCGGTCACGCGTGGATTATCAATGGCTGAATCGCGCTGTGAAAGTGCGATCATGGTCCGGTTATCCATCTGCGCTTCCTCAATAGCAAGTAAGGAGGCCTCACGACCGACAAAAACCGGAGCCACCATATGCGGAAATATCACCAAGTCACGCAGTGGTAAAACCGGACACTCGATCAATCCATCCGGATCGGTTAAAGCCTCCGGTACCTTGTACAATTCTTCCGTTCGGCGATGGACTGCTTCACCAAAATCATCGTCCTCATCGTGATAATACCAATCACTTTCTTTCATCAATATCTCCTGATAATCGCCTTTTTCTCCCAGTATTTACGTGCTTCAGCAACTACAAATATACTCCCGGTAACAACCACAACTAAATCATCTCCCGCCAGCTGGATGGCTTTATCCAAGGCTGCGGGGATTTGGTCGACGATTTGAACCGGTTTCCCATATGCTCCCACCATTTCCACCAATTTGCCTGGTTCAATGGCACGCGGGTGAAATGACTTGACTACTAGCAACTCCGTAACGACCGGCATCAGCTCAAGAAACATTCCTTGAATATCCTTGTCTTCTGAAGCTCCAAAAATCAACACGACTGACTTGCCTGGAAAATACTGCTCCAAAGTAAGCCGCAATTTTAATGCCGAATCCCGGTTATGGGCACAATCAAGGATCATTGGGGGTGATTTATTAACGATTTCGAACCGTCCTGGCCAAAACGAATTCGCAAATCCGTCTTTGATCTCATCCAGGCCGATTTTGAATCCTTTTTTGTTGAAAATATCCAAGGCTGCGAAGGCGGTTGCAGCATTTACCGCCTGGTGATGTCCAAGCAGTGGAATGGATAGTTCAATCGGGCTATTTCCATTGCTTCTCGTTAACCATACCTTCAATGTTTGCCCTTCTAGAGAATGAGAGAATTCATCGAATAAATAATCCTGCCCCACCTGCACCAAAGTTGAAGAGCGTTCATGAGCTACCTTTTCAATTGCCACCCTGGCTTCTTCTTCCTGTGGTGACACAACTACAGGTACCCCGGTTTTAATAATACCCGCTTTTTCGCCGGCGATCTCCTTAAGCGTATTCCCCAATAAGTAGGTGTGATCAAAAGAGATCGAGGTGATCACACTCACTTCAGGCACCACCACGTTCGTTGCATCAAGACGTCCACCTAACCCAACCTCGATTACCGCGGCGGTCACTTTGTGTTTTGTAAAATACATGAATGCCAGGGCAGTGGTTATCTCGAACGTAGTCAGCTCCGGGATGGGGGTGATAAAAGGTTTAACCTCTTCGACCAATTCAACCAGCTCTGCATGGGAGATGAACTCACCATCAATCTGTATCCGCTCAGCATAATCATCCAGATGAGGGGACGTATATAACCCAACTTTGTACCCAGCTGCTCGCAGAGCGCTGGAGCATAAGGCAGAAACTGATCCCTTCCCCTTGGTACCTGCCACGTGAATGATGGGATATTTTTGTTGAGGGTTTCCCAAAGCTTCAACCAATGCCTGCATACGCTCCAATTTAAACCTTGCAGGAGAATAGGTGATTACCTTTTGCAGGCTGAAATCCACAAAACTGTAGAGGAAATCCAGCGCTTTCTTGTAGGCTTCTTCAACATTGTTCATAGTTTAAGGATTCTAACCTCATGGAAGACTATATGGAAGAGGAAACTACCGGTATTCGATAACCAGAGCCACAGCAAATTTCCAAAATTATATAAAATGGTAGAATAGGCGCGTGTTGAATCAGGCTTTCAAAGGTATCGTCAAACTTATCAAGATTACCATCGGTTTAGGGCTGGCAGTCTTATTACTGCCACGCTTGATCACCGCCTTGTATACACTTCCACGGGTATTTTCCTTGGAAAACGCTCCATCACTGCCAGTTGCGATCGTATTTGGGGCTGGTCTATGGCGCGATGGTACACCCACCAGTGTATTACGTGATCGGATCGAGACTGCTGCAGATTTATTCAATTCAGGCAAAGTGCAGAAAATACTCATGAGTGGCGATAACCGCTTTGAAGACTACAACGAACCAGGTGCAATGCGGGAGTATGCTTTAAGCCTGGGAGTCCCCGACACTGCCATCGTATTGGATTATGCCGGCAGGCGGACATACGATACCTGTTATCGTGCCTCTGCGATTTTTGGTATCCGACATGTGATCTTGGTCACTCAAAGCTTTCATATGCCCCGCGCATTATATACCTGCAATGCATTAGGGTTGAAGGCAATCGGTGTGACTTCAGACAAGCGTGATTACCGGTCGGGTTTCAAAATATATTGGAACCTGCGCGAGATTCCAGCTACATTGGCTGCATTTATAGATGTGCACCTGTTGCGACCACAACCGGTGCTCGGTCAGTCTGAATCCATATTTCCGAATGCAACCCATTGATATGATCAATCATCTTTATATTTTATGTGTTTTTTTCGATAAGGAGCCAGGATGGAACGTATTGAAGCATTAAAGATAGTTCACGATTATGTGAAGAATGAAAACCTTATCCGGCATATGCTGGCAGTCGAAGCAGCCATGCGCTTCTATGCTGGCAAATACGGAGAGGACCAAGACATATGGGGCATTACGGGTACCCTTCACGACTTCGATTGGGAAATACATCCCACTTTGGAACAGCACCCATTGTCTGGTGCTCCCATCCTGCGGGAAAGAGGTGTTCCCGAGGAAATCATTCGGGCAATACTCAGTCATGCAGACCATACTGGGATTCCCAGGCAGACACGGATGGAAAAAGCCTTGTACGCCTGCGATGAGATTACCGGCTTGATTACCGCGGTTGCCCTCGTGCGCCCCTCCCGCTCATTAGCTGACCTTGAAGCGAGCTCAGTAAAGAAGAAATGGAAAGACAGAGCATTTGCAGCCGGAGCTAACCGTGATGAGATAGCAAAGGCCGCCCAGGAGTTCGATATTGAGCTTTGGGAGCACGTGAGTAATGTAATCCTGGCTATGCGCACTATCGCTGTTAAATTGGGTCTGGCGGGATAATCCATATTGCGACATTATAGTAAGCGAGGTAACTTGGTTTAATAGTAAAAATAATCATGCTCGTACTGGTTGACAAACCTGCATTTATGCGCTAAACTGGTTTCTAACGGCTATACGAATAATCTATGCGCAATCAAATTTGGAGGGCTTATGTCACCAGAAAACAAAATTCCTTCTCATATAAACACCCACACTTCGCTTGTACCTGCCATAAATTCCTGGCGAATTTTCCTGAGTGATCAGGGAAAATCCCCCCACACGGTTAAAGCTTTCACCGCTGATGTGCTTTTGCTGGCTAACTATCTACCACCTGATCGCCCTCTGGGTGCCATCACCACCAATGAGCTAAATAACTTCCTCGAATGGATGCAGAAATCGCGCGGTGTTCCCTGCAGCCCAAAAACACTTGCCAGGCGCATCACTTCTATCAAAGCATTTTTCCGCTGGCTGGTTAAATATGGGGTGATCCTTGTTGATCCAGGCGAAAAAGTTCTTCAGCATTCTGTGATCAGCCCGCTACCTCAGGTACTTTCCCCGGAAGAAACTCATTCAGTCCTGGATATAGCGAACAAATACCGGCAGGCGTTACAGCCCGATGCGCGGTATTACGCACTACTCGCCTTGCTGTTGGAGACAGGGATCAAAAAAAATGAATGTCTGGCTCTCAGTCCTAACCACATCGATCTGCAGGCACCCAATGGCCCACTGCTTTTTGTACGATATGCCAGTCCGCGGCACCGCTATAAAGAACGTAAAATCGCTGTTTCAGACGAATGGGTAAGCGCTTATCGCGAATATAAACAGCAATATCAGCTTGGAGACCAATTGTTCCCCTGGTCACAACGGCGATTGGAATACCTGCTTGAAGATCTCGGTGAAGAAGCAGGTCTATCGAAACATCTTTCTTTTGAAATGTGTCGATGGACCAGTGCTCTGAACGACCTTACCTCAGGTATGGAAGCAAATAAGGTTCGCCAAAAAATGGGTTTATCCAAGATTCAATGGCGGGAGGTTAAACTGAAGTTGCAAAAGTTAGGTGGCTCGCTTACGGCTGAGCAACAGGTGAATGGCTGAAGATGTATCAGGCCTGATACGTACCAGGTGACTTAACCGGTAACCCGGCACCCAAACGACCTGCTCCCCTGAACAGACGAGAGGCCAGGTGGCTCGTGCCTGTCTTGGCAGTCTTAAATTGATCATCAGGTCAGAGATTTTCATCGAATGACCATTCAAGCCAAGGGGTTTAATTTGGTCACCGGGTTTTCGAGCCCGAACAGTCAATGGAAGATCAAGCGCATTAACATCCAGCCATGCCTGGAAGGGATCCAAATTGGCATCCCAATTAAGACTGCCCACTTCTGGAATGCGGATTTCTGTCACCTCCAGTTGCCAGCCATTTTTCAATAATTGAGTAGATGGGGGCATTATTTTCACAAGCTCACCCGGCATAATTACTGGAAAGTCCTCCCCAATCCAGTCTGCCTGCATTGTAGCCAACCGAAATTCCTTACCTTCGTTGATAATGCGTAATCCTGCAATCAAGTCAGTTTGAGAGTTCTGTTTATCTCCGGCTAGCATCCGCAATCCTCTTTCAATGCTATCAAAACCCACATCACGCAAACCGGGAAGATGATAGGCTATTGCTCTGCGTAAAAGATAACGTTGAACAGAAAGGGGCAATTCCAAGAAAACAGCTTGATTAAACACCAAGTAGCCACTTCCCTGCTTTATCAGAGCAGATTCCCAAGCTTTGTCAGTCAATAATTGTAAGGATGAATAATCATCTTTCAGGCTCTGTCCCATCCGGAGCAATACCTCACGGATATCAGGATTATAACTTTCAAGGATAGGTAGTAATTCATGTCTGATCCGGTTGCGAAAATAAGAAATATCAAGGTTACTACTATCTGTGATTGGTTCGAACTCATGCTCTTCTATATAAACCTGGATCTCGGATCGCCAGAAAGTTAGGAGAGGTCGCACCACCGGAATATCCACACTCCATGGATTGGGAACTGCCCGGTATTCCATCCCCCTCAAACCAGCCATACCTGAACCACGTAACAAATGCATCAGGATCGTCTCAACCTGGTCATCCGCATTGTGACCCACCACGACAGCACTAGCACCGCATTTTTTCGCTTGCTCGAAGAGTGAGCGATATCGGAGAGTTCGCGCAGCTTCTTCAATAGAAACTGTATTTTCCTGAGCATGCATCAACACGTCCACCTGGGTGGCGATAAAACTAACCCCGAGGTTATCTGAAAATTGCTTAACCACCAGCACTTCATCCTCTGCTTCCGGACGTAATTGATGATTCACATGCATGGCTAGGATAGGGTAACCAAGACCATGTAATACATGCATCAGACATAGGCTGTCTGGTCCGCCTGAAACACCCACTAGTAAGAGATTGTCAGGTTGTAATTTACATTCGCGTTGTAATATATTTGCAATTCTGTCAAGCATCTTACAAAGAATTATAGCGTATAATCAATACGCACTGATTTTCGATTGCTCTTTTGGCATTTTATATGTATCATTAGTGAGGAATTGCTCAATTTCTAAGGAGTAAGTAACATGGGTGAAAAAATCCTTATCGTCGATGATGATTTAGATACATTACGCCTAGTCGGCCTGATGCTCCAACACCAGGGGTACAGGATCGTTGCTGCCAGCAGTGGTATTCAGGCGATTGCCATCACTCAAGGCGATAAGCCTGATATGGTCTTGCTTGATATTATGATGCCGGAAATGGATGGTTATGAAGTTGCGCAAAAACTACGATCTGATCCAACAACCAGTGGCATACCCATTATCATGTTCACGGCAAAGACTCAGGTTGATGACAAAGTAGCAGGTTTTGAGGCTGGGGCAGATGATTACCTTACCAAACCAACCCAGCCTCGTGAACTTTTTGCCCATGTTAAGGCTGTACTTGCCCGTGGTAAAAAACCTACGACACCTATCCCTCCACCAGACCAGTCAAGGCGACGGGGCTATGTGACCGGTGTTATGGCAGTAAAAGGTGGTTTAGGTGTCTCAACGTTGTCGCTAAATTTAGGAATAAGTTTGCAGGGGCGTAGTAAAAAGGATGTGATCATTGCAGAATTTCGTCCTGGTGAAGGGACCATGGCATTAGATTTGGGGTACCTGAATCCTGAGGGCATCTCACATTTACTGCAGGAACCACCTGAAAACATCAGTCAGGCTGTGGTTGAAGGTGAGTTATTCTTACATAAATCAGGTGTCAGGTTATTATTATCCTCTTATGATCCTGCCTCTGCTAAATATATCAACTCAGTTGAGCACTTTGAAGCGATTGCCAGATATTTAGCCTATATGGCTACCCATGTTGTTATTGATTTAGGTCCAGGTCTCTCCCCAATTACAGATAGGATCCTGACTTATTGTGATGAAGTTATTGTCCTATTGGAGCCCGTCCCCAACACAATCGTGCGTACCCTGATGTTGATCGAGGAGTTAGCGAAAAAGGGGTTTGGTGAAGGTAGGATAAACACGGTCTTATATAACCGCCAAAGAACCGAAATGCAGTATTCCTTAGCACAGGTCCAAATGGAATATCGTCATCCGATCAGTATTGTTTTTACCGCCGCACCTGAGCTTACCTATCAGTGCTCTAAAGCGAATGTACCCCTCGTTATCCAACATCCGGACAACCTAACCTCTCAGCAATTTGCCAAGCTAGCTGATAATATTGCCAAACGTGTCCGTATCAAAGAATGACCAGTGTTTCTTACGAAATCATTGAGACCATTCACCGTGCTGCTGAGCTAATTAAAAAATCACGCACCTGTGTAGTGTTGACAGGTGCTGGAATATCAACCCCATCCGGCATACCGGATTTCCGAAGCCCAGGAATCGGTTTATGGACTCGATACCTCCCCATGGAAGTGGCTTCATTGACCGCTTTCCGTTATGACCCAGAACTTTTCTACAAATTTCTCCATCCCCTCGCTGTTCACATGTTTTCCGCTCAACCCAATCCCGCTCATTTTGCACTGGCACAGCTGCAGGCCAATGGCTATATCTCCACAGTTATCACCCAAAATATCGATGGTTTACATACTAGGGCGGGGGCTAGAAATGTACTGGAAGTGCACGGGACATTGAATTCCTTAACCTGCATTAAATGTTTTAGGCAAACGCCTTCTGAAGGAATACTTCAAGAATATATTATTCATTGCACTGTCCCGCGTTGCCAGATTTGTGGCGGGATTTTAAAACCTGATATCATTCTCTATGAAGAGCAATTACCGGTAAAGATTTGGATCAAAGCCGAAGAAGCCAGTCGGAATTGTGATTTAATGCTTGTTGCCGGAACATCCTTGGAGGTGCTGCCGTCAGCTAAATTACCCATCTTTGCACTGGAAAATAACGCATCGGTGATCATCATCAATAAAACGGATACATTTATTGATGTTCGTGCAGAAATAATTATTAGAGCAGAAATTGTTGAAATATTACCTCAGATATCAGATGAGGTCCTGAATGCTTAAGAAATCGCAACCCACAGATGTCGAGCGCTACAAGCAATTGGTGAATGCATTGCAGGAACTGGCAGCGATGCTGACCAAAGACCTACTCCTGGAATATAGCGTTGATGCGGCTACCAGGTTGAGTGATGCTGGTTCAGCCTGGATACTATTCCCTGATCAACGCAACGAAATGTTGGATATCGCAACTGGCAGCAGGAAAGATGGACTACAACTTCACGGCCAGTCGATCCCGATCAGCTGCAGCTTAGAAGGTTGGGTTTATTCGAATAAGCAGCCAGTCATGATCAATGACACCAGCCATTATGACCTGAGTTGTGGGGAATTTATCCAGCTACCAGATATCGAGATTAAATCAATACTCATCGTACCGATAATCATCAAAAGCAGGCCGATCGGGGTCCTCAAAGTAATCAACAAGCGGGTTGGGGAATTTTCTCCACTTGATCAAGAGATCCTTGATGCTTTCGCACATCAAGCCGCAATTTGTATTGATAACTCACATCGATTCATCCAATCAGATCTGGTGACCGAGCTTGTGCATGAATTACGAACGCCCCTGGCCGCCTTGAACACCGCGCTTTATTTGCTCCAGCGATCTGATATATCCAATGAGAGGCGCGAGCAGATCTCTCAGCTGATTCATTCTGAGTTCAACCGACTATCAGAATTGACGACTTCTTTCCTGGAATATGCCCGCTTGAAATCCGGTAGAGCGAAATTTGAGCTCACCAGGTTTGATCTTTCCCAGTTGATCAAGGAAAGCGTTGAAATTATCCAGATTCAGCTGGATGGCAAAGGTTTGACCATATCTTTGTCGATGCCTGCTGAGCCTCTCGATATTACTGCTGATAAGGATAAGATAAAGCAAGTTATTCTAAATTTATTGAATAACGCCATTAAATACAACCGCCTGGGAGGAAAGATCCATTTTACTGCCAACACCGCACCAACAGATGTCACGTTTAGCATTCAGGATAATGGTCTGGGTATTCGCCCGGAGCATCTTCCCCTACTATTCGAGAGATTTTACCGCGGACCCGACACGGATAGAAAAATCCTCGGAACCGGCTTGGGATTATCGATCTGCAAGCAAATTGTGGAAGCCCACAATGGGAAAATTGAAGTCTCCAGTACGGTCGGACAAGGATCAATCTTTACCGTTCAACTACCAATCAATCAGAGTATTAAAGTAAAGTTGGTTGAATAAGTACTTTTAAAACAGCTGGTCTGGCAGCAAACTCGAAGGCGCTGACACCTTGTTCCAGTGAATAGGTTGCCTCAATGAGTGGCAGTGGATCCACCTTCCCTTCAGCCAGCAATCCCAGCGCTGGTTCAAAGGAGCCGCAGCGGGACCCGATTAGCGTAATTTCATCCACAACGATCCCCGATAAATTCACCTCGGCATTCCCTTGGTAAGTACTTTTCAATACAATCCTGCCACGCGGACGGACGGATTTACATGCCAGGGTGAATCCGTCTACCGATCCAGTCGCTTCAATGACGACATCATACTTTCGCGAGCCTAAACCCGACTCAGAAATTGCATGAATGTTTTGTTTTTCCAATAACATACGCAGTTTTTGGTGACGGGCAACGACATCCAGCTGGCAACCTGTATCCTGAATAACCGCGGCCATCAGCTGCCCCAATCTACCTGCTCCAATAATCAACACACGATCAGCTGGCTGCAAAATGGTTTGTTCCAGAATCTCATGGGCAGCAGCCAACGGTTCAGTGAAAACCGCTATCTCATCGGAAATTTGCTCAGGGACAGCGTGTAAGTTCGTCAGCGGTAAAACCAGGTATTCTGCAAACGAACCATTCCAGGCATGAATGCCCAGTGTCTTCCGATATTCACAGTGCCGGTTAAGACCTGATTGGCACATTTCACACTGCCCGCAGGCAATGTTAATCTCACCAACCACACGCTTGCCAATCCAGGTTGGGTCGTCAGGAGAATTCACCACCTCCCCAACAAACTCGTGCCCAGGTACACCAGAAAATGGGTAATAACCGCACACCAATTCGAGATCCGTACTGCATACTCCAGATAAAAGCACGCGGATCAGTGCTTCAGCCCTCTCAGGGACGGGAACCGGCACGTCCTCACGAAATTTCAGATTTTGGTTCTCCAGCCACAAGGATCGCATCAATTAGGCTACCTTCATCACCGTGCGCCTTTGCGTCCGAACTGTCGTTCCAGTAGATCCACTGAGAGATGGATCATAGTCGGGCGACCATGCGGACAGGTACGTGGAGACTGGCAGGCTTCAAGGTCGTTCAATAATGCCCTTTGTTCCTCGGGGGAAAGAGCTTGCCCAGCTTTGATTGCAGCTCGTTTGCACACCCGCGCGATGACCCGGGCTTCCGATTCGGCTTGCAGAGGAGTTTCATCTTCCTCGAAATCCTCAACGATTACTCCCAAGGCAGCGGTCGGATCCATCCCCACCAGGAGGGAGGGAATTGCACGCACTAAAAAACTCCCTTTTCCAAATATCTCCACGTGAAATCCCAATCGGTTCAGGACTGGGAGCTGATCTTCAATCAGCCTTGCACTGGCTGGTGGTAGATCGACGCTTACTGGTCGGAGAAGAACCTGCGCTGGGATCCGCTTGAGATTTCCATCCGCCTCGTTTTGACCGGAGCCCCGCCAAAGTGCCATAAAGTTTTCAAATAACACCCTCTCGTGGGCAGCGTGTTGATCGATCAAGTATAAGCCATCTGGTCCTTCTGCCACCAGGTAGGCAGAGGCTATCTGACCAATCAGACGTAACAATGGAACGCCAGCTGCTGCTAAACCGGCTTGCCTGGGTGATGTGGGAAAACCGGTGTCCAAATTTGTGGAAATGGGAGAGTTTGGATTAGTCAGTGCATCGGATGACATGCTCCAGGCAGGATCCAGCTGGCGACTAGCCCCCTGAACGCCTGGAGTGGGTTGCCAATATAAATTACCCCCGATAGAGGGAACGGGTGAATGAGCCAATAATGCCCTTCTGACAGCCCGTTGGACACCTCGAAAAATCAAATCAGCATTCTTGAAGCGCACCTCTGCTTTGGTTGGATGGACGTTTACATCCACAGTTTCTACCGGCAGCTGGAGGAACAGGATGGCCAGAGGGTACCTCCCCACCATCAGAAGGGTATGATATGCTTGGATCAATGCCGCGGATAATGCCGGATCCTGGACGGGACGACCGTTAACAAAGAAAGTAATTTCACGACGGTTCGATCTCGTCAGGCTGATCGGGCTGATAAAACCAACCAATGATAAGCTCTCCTCTGCAGCCAATATGTCCAGCATCTGTTTTGCAACCTCCACCCCATATAAGGTTGCAAGGACTTCTGACCGGTTTCCGTTACCACTGGTCAACAAAGCAGGGCGATCATCCTGGTAAAGCTGGAAGCGGACATTTGGGTATGCTAATGCGTATCGAGTGACCATCTCATCGATATGGCGGCGTTCAGTTGTGGGATGTTTTAAGAATTTTAAGCGGGCAGGCACATTATAAAATATATCTTCCACACGGACTATCGTACCGACCGGAGCACCGACAATCTGGATCTGATCTGCTTTCCCAGCTTCTACGCGGAGCTGTGCGCCAGTTGCAGATGCGCCAATCCGTGAGGTGATGGTCAGACGTGCTACCGAACCAATGGACGATAATGCCTCGCCTCGAAAGCCCAAAGTCTCAATTCTAAAGAGATCATCCGCTGAGTTTAATTTGCTCGTGGCATGACGTTCTACCGACAAGACCAGCTCTTCCGCCGGAATACCACAACCATCATCGGAGATTTCCACCAACCTCTGACCCGCTTGTTGGATATGGATCGTGATTTGTCTTGCTCTGGCATCCAGGGAGTTTTCCACTAGTTCTTTAACCACCGAGGCTGGTCGTTCAACCACTTCGCCTGCGGCTATTTGTGACGCTACCTGTGGGGATAATAAATGGATGGGCACAAGGATATTATATAACAAAGGGTTATGCTTTTCATCCAATATCTCGTATAATAACCCCCATGCTTTTTAATAATTTATATTTCGATCTGGATGATACACTCTATCCAGCCAGCAGCGGGTTATGGGATGCAATCCGCGATCGAATGAATGTTTATATGCGAAGATTGTTGGATCTCCCTTTAGCCGAGATTATTAGCCTCCGACAAATCTTTCTGGAAAAATATGGTTCTACGTTACGTGGATTGCAAGCTCATTATGATGTAGATGTGGATGAGTATCTGGCATTCGTCCATGATTTACCTCTCGAGAAATATATCCAACCGGACCCAGATCTCCGCACCTTATTGTCCAGTTTGCCGCAAC
>Ga0214473_10004735_pt1 | contig 16333 bp, 12 predicted proteins | sample RVTome_7_FD_203509 | JGI IMG/M metagenome (GOLD analysis project Ga0214473, IMG submission 203509) | Soil microbial communities from uranium-contaminated site in the Upper Colorado River Basin, Wyoming, United States - RVT98D197 | ecosystem: Environmental > Terrestrial > Soil > Contaminated >... | reverse complement strand
CCGGCTCATCCATCTCCTAGTCGACATCGTCTCCAAGGGCGGAAATTTCCTGCTCAACATCGGGCCGAACGCCGAAGGCGAACTGCCCGCGGAATCATTGGCCCGGCTGAAGGAGATCGGCGATTGGATGCAGACGAACGGCGAGGCGATTTACAAGACGCGGCCCGCGGCCCCGTATAAAGAATCCAAAATTTGTTTCACCTCAATCCCCGACGGGCCGCTTTATGCGATTTACCTGGCTGGCGAGGATGAAGTCCGCCCCCCCTCGACCATCCAGCTCTACGCGGTGGCTCCTCCGGCCGGCGCCCGGATCCAGATGCTCGGAGCCGCGGGCGACTTGAATTGGGAAAAGTCCGGCAAAGGGATCCTCATCCATTTAACGGACGCCGCCGTCAAAAATCCCCCCTGCCGACACGCCTGGACCTTTAAGATCGTAAAAGCGAAGCCCTGATGAAATTTGGAAGCCTGATCTCCTGCCCACCGCTCGACAAGCACCCGTTAAAGCGCGTTTCGAAATCCGGATAGAAAATTGACGGAAATCTTATCCTGAGATATAAGGAAAACAGGAAGGAAAGTCCGAAGTGGAATGTATCTCTATCATTTCAAGCTCGACGAAATAACCGCCGAGATCGACAACATCCGTTCTTGATAGGAGGCCGGAATGAAAACGATCGCCCTCTTTCTGATCGCGCAGGTTCTCTGCGGATTTTCGATTCTTGCGGCTCAACAAAAATTGACCGCGGAGCCCGAGCCGTCTTTCCGCGAGGACGCCGTCTCGAACCGCCGCCATCCCGAAGTGGACACCAACGTCTTCCTCTACATCAATCATTGGCGGAATTCCCTCCCGGTCGAAGGACACGGAGGGCTCATCGAGCGCGATATTCTCACCCCCGGCGATCCACTCAACCCGCCGCAGAAGGGCGCCGTGCTGAAGTATATCCAAGCCTACAAACGCGCCGTTCTTCAGCCGCGCTCGAACACGAAGCCCGTTCGAACGGCGAAAGAACAGATCTTTTTCTATGTCGTGTCCGGCTCGGGAACCGTGATCTCAGGCGCGAAGAAAGCGCCCATCGATGAGGGGACGGCGATCGTCATCCCGGCCGGCCTCGAATACCGCCTCCTCAACGCTTCGGACAATCCCCTGGAATTCATCATGGTTATCGAAGAGATCACGCCGGGTTTTGTCCCGAACGCGGAAATCTCGGTCGGCAGCTATCGCGACGCGACGCCGAGCATCGGGATGCATTGGGCCCACATCGGCCGGGGCTTCAGCTACGATGTCCCGCCGAAATTCGCCAATCCGATGGGCTTCGCGATCGTCTCCATCGACGCCTTCGACATCGCCCAGCCTCACGTCCACGGCCCGGACTGCGAAGAGATCTGGTGCCAGGTCAAGGGCCGGAGTCTGCTCCTCTTCGGCAAGAGCCCGGCGAAGCGTTCCTCATTCCTCCGAACAACAAAGTTCCCCACGGCTCGATCAACCACACCGACGGGCCCATGCTCTGGCTGTATATGGGCAACCGGCATGATCATTTGGGGAAATAACCCTTGGGCCAAAGGAAGTCCATGAGATGATGAAGAACCGTTTCCGTCTATCCGCCGCCGGCGTTCTCGCTTTCTCTATTTTATGGATCGCGGCCTGCGGTCCGCAAGAATCTTGGAAAGCTGAGAACGCCCGCATCGTTAAAGAGATGAAACTCCAGGTGAGGGCGCGTGATGACATCCCGAAATCCCAAGTCGCGCCGAACCTCGCCCCGGGCGTGGTAAAGGCCATTGGGACGCTGCCCGCCGCCGAAATCGCGCCGGGCGTCACGGCGAAAATGTATTGGGGCAAAGGCGTTCTCGTCAGTTGGGCGACGCTCGGGCCGGGGGCGAAAATCGTCGAAGAATCGCTGCCCGCGGAGCGCCTCCTGGTCGTCACGAAGGGCACAGTCAGGCAGCTTGTCTCCGGCCAATGGATTTCCATGACCGCGATTCCCCGCGACGAGCCGGACGGGACGCACGGCCGCACCCCGAAAAACGACCTCCTCTATCTTGACAAGGGCAGCCGGAACGCCCTCGAGGCCGGAGCGGAAGGAGCCGAAATCCTCGAGATATATTTCCCGCCGCGGCCGGATTACATGAAAAAAGCCGGGGTCACCCATCTGCCCGGAAAGCTGCCGGAAGCCGATTTCGCCCTCGGGCCGACCCTCGAGCCAGGCAGGATCTATGATCTCAACGATTTCCAGTTCACTCAACTTGTACCCGGCGCCAATTCCAGGCTAATCGGCACCCGGGGATTCCAGGCCAGCTTTCTCCGGATGGATCCGGGATCGACTTTCGCCGCCCATCTTCATCCCGAAGAGCAACTGATGATCGTGATGCGCGGGGCCATCGACGAGCTGATCCTTAATCAAACGACGCCGATGGTGAAAGGCTCTCTTCTTCTTCTCCCGGCCGGAATGGTTCACGGCGGCTCGATCGGCCCGCTCGGCTGCGACGTCCTGGACGTCTTCTGGCCGGCCCGGCCGGATTACGAGGAAAACCGGAAAAAGCGGCTCGCCGCGTTCCAGTCCGTCATCCCGGCGGAAGCGAGACTCGAGCTCGTTGTCGACGGCGCCACCCAGGGCCCGGGCCTCGTCTTCGGCGAAGGGCCGAAGTGGCTTGGCGGAAAGCTCTATTTTTCGAGCATGTTTTTCGACCAGAAATGGACCGGAGACCCCAAGCGAAGCTCGCTTGTCGAGATGGACCCGGACGGAACATATCGCCGGGTCATCCACGGGACGATGCAGACTAACGGCCTCATGCCTCTGCCCAACGGCAACCTGGCCGTCTGCGATATGTTCGGCCATCGCCTGCTCGAAATGACGACGAAAGGCCGGGTTGTTCGAATCCTCGCCTCTTCATACGAGGGCAAGCCGATCGACGGGCCGAACGACCTTGTCATTGACGCCAAGGGCGGATTCTATATAACCGACCCGCAATTCACGCCGGAGGCAAAAAAAAGTCAGCCAGGCCGGGCGGTCTATTATCTGACGCCGGGGGGAAAGCTTATCAGGGTGATCGGGACGAACGAATTCGCCCAGCCGAACGGCATCCTTCTCAGCCCAGACGGAAAGACGCTCTACGTCAACAACACCTACGACGACGAAACTTGGCTGAACGTGAACAGCGACAAGGACGAATGGGTCTGGGCGTACGATGTCCATGACGACGGCACGGTCGGGAACGGCCGCCGCTTCGCCCGGCTTTTCCTCAACCCGGAGGTCCTCGAGAGGAAAGGACGTTCAAGCGGTGCGGACGGGATGACGATCGATGAGCTCGGCAATATCTATGTCGCGACCTGGGCCGGCCTCCAGATATTCAATGCCCAGGGCGAATTCCTGGGGATGGTCAACACGCCCGTCTATCCCGTAAGCTGCTGTTTCGGCGGCGATGACATGAAAACGCTGTTCATGGTAGGATACGACAAGGTTTTCAAGATCAGGACGAACGTCCAGGGATTGCGATACGGACCCAAGTAAGGATACGCCTTGGGGGACACCTACGGTATGCGTCCCCGGACGTGAGGAGGATGGCCATGCCGGAAAAAACCCGCCTCAAGCGCCGCGACTTCATCAAAAGCCTCGGCTTGGGCGCCGGAGCCTTTGCCCTTGGCCGCAAGGCGGACGTGCTGGCCGGGGCTTTCCCCGGTCCTCGATTCGCCGGCGAATCGCTCTTTCCCGACTTTCCCCTCACCCAGCTCTATAAAAAAGTCGAGACACCCTCGCGGGTGAGCCTGGTCAAGGGCGGCGACCGCTACGACATCGTCTTCAAATCTCTCAAGATGATTGAAGACGAGGTCTTGAGCTCGATCGGAGATAAAAAGATCCTCCTCAAGCCGAATATCGTCCTGTCCGAATGCCCCCTCGCCGTGACCCACATCGACGCGACGCGCGCCGTCCTCGATTTCCTCGCGCCCCATCACAAAAAAGAAATTCTCATCGCCGAATCGGGCAACCAAAACACGATGGCCGGGTTTAAAAACTACGGTTACCTCAAGCTCGAGAAGGAATACAACGTCAAGATCGCGGACCTCAACACCGAGGGGTTTCAATACCGCTATGCGCTCGGTCTGGACAACAAGCCCGTGGCGATCCGGATCATCAACACCTTTCTCGACCCGGACGTCTACCTCATCTCCCTGGCCCGGATGAAGACACACAACTACGTCTTCGTCACCCTTTCGCTCAAAAACGTGTTGGTCGCCGCCCCGCTCAATGATTACCCGACCAAGAAGAACGACAAGGCCCTGATGCACATGGCCGCGCCGGCGCGCAACGACCTCCTCCATTTCAATATGTTTCATCTCGCCCAGGAAGTCTATCCCGACCTGGCGGTCATCGACGGCTTCGAGGGGATGGAAGGCGACGGCCCCGGCCCGCGAGGGACGCCGATCGCTTCGCGCGTCGCCCTGGCCAGCCTCGACCCGCTGGCCGCGGATATCATCGCGACGCGGGTCATGGGATTCGACCCGAAGACGGTCAATTATCTCACGGCCATGGCCGAGGCGGGCATGGGCCAGAGTGATTTCGAGAAGATCTCACTTCTCGGCACCCCGCTCGACGAATGTCTGTGCGCCTTCAAGCCCAACATGAGAATGGCCGAGCTCTACAAGCTTTGACACGGAAAAGACATGACGGGCCGGAAGGTCTTCGCGTTCTATAAAAAGTTCGCCTTTACGTTTTGGGTCCTCATCTTTGTCCTGGCGGCGATGCTCTATCCCGCCGCGTTCCGCGTTTGGTTCGGCGCCGACCTCAAGCTCCTGATCGTCCCGCTCATCCAGATCATCACCTTCGGCATGGGCACGACCCTCAGCGGCAGGGACTTCAAGCGCGTCCTGACCATGCCCTGGCCGGTGTTTATCGGGATCATCCTCCAGTTTACCGTAATGCCCTGCGTCGGCTTCGGCATCGCGATGCTCTTCGGATTCGATCCCGAGATCGCGGCCGGCGTCATTCTCATCGGCTCGGTTTCGAGCGGCGTCGCGTCCAATGTCATGACCTATCTCGCGGGCGGCAACGTCCCGCTCTCGGTCACGATCACGTCCTCGACCACGCTTCTCTCCCCGATCGTGACGCCGTTCTGGATGAAGACTCTCGCCGGGCGTTTCATCCCGGTGCCGTTCACGGCGATGATGCTCTCGATCTTTAACATGATCATCATCCCGATCGTCGCCGGTTTGATCGCCAATCGCATCCTTTACAGCAAGAAAGCCTGGGCGCGGAAAGCCTCGATCGTGGCTTTGACCGCGGCCGGGATGATCGCCCTGGCGATAGCGACGGGAGTTTCGGAGAGGGCGGCCTGGGGACCCCTCGCCGTTCTGAAAGGCGGCGTTTTTCTCGGATTCGCTCTCCTCGGCCTGGCTGCTTTGGCCAAGCTCCTCATCAGCCTCGTTCTTCACGGACCCGAAAACTGGATGGACGCAACTCTCCCTCTTGTTTCCATGGCCTCCATCTGTTTCATTATCGCCATCATCACCGCCCAGTCGCGGGACCAGCTCCTCTCGGTCGGATTGGCGCTTATCGCCGCGGCCGTCCTTCACAACGGCACGGGATATTTCCTGGGATACTGGGGAGCGCGGCTGGCGCGCCTGGACGAAAGCGCCTGCCGGGCCGTGGCCATGGAAGTCGGGATGCAAAACGGAGGCATGGCTTCCGGGCTCGCGATCGACGTCCTCAAAAGCACCAGCGCTGCGCTCGCCCCGGCGATCTTCGGGCCGTGGATGAACGTCTCTGGTTCTCTCCTCGCCGGCTGGTGGCGCCGCCGGCCGGTCAAAGCGACAATAACTCAGCCCGGCTGAGAATAGACTAAAATCAAAAACATCCGCGGTCGATGCGGAGAACGGCCTGGAGGAGGAGATTCGCTCCGTTGGCGATATCTTCGGGCTTGGACAATTCCTTGGGGGAATGGCTGATACCGCCCTGGCTGGGGATGAAAATCATGCCCATCGGCGCCAGGCGGGCCATGTTTTGGGCATCGTGGCCGGCGCCGCTCGGCAGCCAGAGCGTCGTCAATGTCAATTCCTTGGCCGCTTCATCGATGCACCGGCTCACGTTTTTATCGGTCGGCGCAGCGTTCGAAAAAGGCTGAATCGGCGCAACCGAAATCGCCGTCCCGGTCATCTGTTCGATCGGTTTCACCTCGCCCATGATCCGGCCGAACAGGAGGTTGATTTTCGATTCCGCCATGTCGCGGAGTTCGAGGGTTAGCGAGACGCGGCCGGGAATCACGTTTGGAGCTCCCGGTTCGACCTGGAAGCGGCCGACCGTCCCGACCTGTTCACCGCTGAGACTCGTCACGACCTTGTTGACCATGACGACGAAGTGGGAAGCGGCCAGGAGCGCGTCTTTCCGGCCTTCCATCGGTGTCGTTCCGGCATGATTTGACTCGCCGTTGATGACGACATTCCAGCGGCGGATCGCGACAATGCCCTCAACGATCCCGATCTGGACTCCTTTGGCGGCCAGCCGGCCTCCCTGCTCGATGTGCAGCTCAAGATAGGTTTTAAATTTTTCTCCGACTCGAGTGGCCCGTTTCCAGAGGTCAGGGTCGCCGCCGATCGCTTTTATTCCCTCCCGGACCGTCTTCCCTCCGAGTGTCGAAGAATCCAAGACGGCCGCCGTAAGATCTCCGGCCATGGCCTTGCTTCCAACCGAGCCTCCTTCCTCGTCGGAGAAGACAATGACTTCGAGAGGAGAGCGATGCGAAATCGCGTTTTCTTTGATCACCTGGACGCATTCAATCGCCGCCAAAACGCCCAGCGCGCCGTCATACATTCCTCCGTTCGGGACCGTATCGATATGGGATCCCATGAGAATCGGAGGCGAGTTGGGGATGGCTCCGTTCGTCCGTCCGATGATATTTCCGACCGCGTCAATATGAGTTTCGAGCCCGACGGAGCGCATGAGGGAGATGACGAAAGCCCTCGCCTGGATGTCGGCGTCGCTGAAGGCGGTCCTGTCCACTCCGCCCTGGGCGTTTTTCCCGAACCGGGAAAGCTCCTGAAGCCTCTCTTCCAACCGTCCGGCGTTCGTCCGCAGCAGGTCCGTGGACTTTGATTGAAACGCCGCGGCCGCGACGGCCGCACTCAGTATCGCGATCAGACTTAACACCTTGATATTTTTTCTCATGAGCCTTGCCCTCTTCCGCGTATTATAGAAAAATCGGGGCAAGAAGAAAAATGGCTCAGGAAGCGCCGTAAAGAAATTCCGGAAGTTGTCTTCATTAATCATGAGGTTGACTTTTATTTTTCAACTTCGATATAACAGAGCCATGTCTTCTTTCCGCAGGAGGGCCGACCATGTTTAAAGGACATCCGAAAGGCCTGATCATCGCCTTTTTCGCCAATATGGGCGAACGCTTCGGCTTCTACACGATGATCAGCATCTTCGTCCTGTTTTTGCAGGCTAAGTACGGCTTTACCGCCGCCCAATCGAGCTTCACCTACAGCACGTTCCTGATCTTCGTCTATTTCTTTCCGCTGATCGGCGGCATCCTGGCCGACAAGCTTTTCGGCTACGGGAAGACGATCGGCTTCGGCCTCGTCGTCATGTTCCTCGGCTATGCCCTCCTCGCCTTGCCGAGCGCGATGAACTCCGGATTTCCCCTGGTCATCGCCGCGCTGGCCGTTATCGCCATCGGCACCGGATTGTTCAAAGGCAATCTTCAGGCTCTTGTCGGCAATCTCTATGATGACCCGAAATACAGCGCTCTCCGCGACCGGGCTTTCAATCTCTTCTATATGGGGATCAACATCGGCGCCATGTTCGCTCCCACGGCCTCCGAAGCCGTCAGCAATTGGATCCTTAAAGGCGCGAATCTGACTTACGACGCCCGTATCCCGGCCCTGGCCAACAGCTTTCTCAAGGGGACGCTTGCCGACGCAAGCTCCTATCTGTCCATCGCCCAAGGCCAGAACTCCGGCGTTACTCTAGAAACCCTCAGGCAATTTTCCGAGGGCTATATCAATGCCCTGAGCAAATCCTATCATTTCGGCTTCGGCGTGGCCTGCATCAGCCTGGTTATTTCGATGCTCGTCTTCTGGGGCTTCCGGAGATACTACAAGCACGCCGACCTCACCGAGAAACAAAAATCCAAGTCCGAAGCCCTGAAGTCTCAACTCATCGAGCTGACGCCCCAGCAAACGCGGGAGCGGTTCATCGCCCTCCTCCTGGTCTTTGCCGTCGTCATCTTTTTCTGGATGGCCTTCCACCAGAGCGCCGTCACCATGACCTATTTCGCCCGAGATTACACCGTGCCGAGCGTCGCCAAACTGGCCAATCTCTGGTTCGACCTGACCGGGCTCCTCCCGATTTTCTTGGCCGTTCTGGGACTCGTCTTTCTGCTCAAGAAAGGGACAAGCGCGGGAGCGAGGGGCATCGGCGGCATCGCCTTCGTCGTCTTCGGTATCCTGGCTTTCCTTCGCTATCGAGGCTACCCTGAGATCAATCCCTTCCAGCCCCAGAGATTCCAGCATTTCAATCCGTTTTTCATCGTCGCCCTGACCCCGATTGTCGTCGGTCTCTTCGGTTATCTCAGCCGCCGAGGCAAAGAACCCTCTGCGCCGCGAAAGATCGGTTTCGGGATGCTTCTGACGGCGGCGGCCTATACGATTCTTGTCTTCGGCTCGCTCGGCCTGCCCAGCCCGAAGTCGCTCGGCGGCCAGGTAGCCCCGCCCGAGTCGCTTGTCTCCGTCTATTGGCTGATTTCGACGTATTTCCTGGTCACCATCGCCGAGCTCTTCACCAGCCCGATCGGGATCTCCTTCGTCTCGCGGGTCGCGCCTCCCAAGTATAAGGGATTCATGCAGGGCGGCTGGTTCGCCGCGACCGCCATCGGGAATTCTCTCGTCGGCGTTATCGGGAGCCTGTGGATGAGAGTCCCACTTTGGACGGTTTGGCTCATCCTTGTCGTCTGCTGCCTCCTCTCGGCGGGCTTCCTTTTTTCAATCATGAAGAGGCTCGACCGCGTGGCCAAACTCTGAATAGGGGAAAGACGGCCATGCCCAAAAAAGAATTCACGTCGAAACTCGAACGGTTCGAGGGCAGCGGGACGTGGACTTATGCCGACATCCCCTTTGACGTCGAAAAAGCCTTCGGCAAAAAAGGCCAGGTCAAAGTCAAAGGCACGGTCAACGGCGTCGGTTTCCTCAGCTCGCTCATGCCCCACGGAGACGGGACGCATTTTCTTGTCGTGAACAGATCGACCCGGGACGCGGCCAAGATCAAGGAAGGGGCTAAGGTCCGGATCGTCATCGAGGCCGATTCCGAACCGCGCCTGATTCAGGCGCCTCCGGACCTTGAACGGGCCCTGGCGAAAAACAAGTCCGCGGCGGCCTCCTGGGAGAAATTGGCTCCCTCCCATAAAAAGGAATACGTGCTCTGGATCACGGAGGCGAAAAAAGAAGAAACCCGGCAACGCCGGATCGAAAAAGCCGTCGCCAAAATCGCCGAGGCCGGCCCTCTCAAGTAAAAACCTCGGCCCGTGCCGAAATTGACTAAGGCCCGGTGACTTGCTATGATGGCCGGTGTTTGAGGTCTGAAAAGCGAATTTCTCTCCGATGAAGTGCTCGAGATGCGGTACCGAAAACCCCCCAGGCAGCCAGTTCTGCCATAAATGCGGGACGCGGGCATCGTCCACCGCAGACCAAGTGACGATCGCCCAAACACGGACACTCCATACGCCGCAATCGGCGCCAGCCGTGGGCGCCCTGTTCGCGGGACGGTATCAAATCATCGAGGAGCTGGGCGAAGGCGGCATGGGCTTCGTCTATAAGGCCCTCGACACGGAGATCCAGGAAAAAGTCGCCCTCAAAATCTTGCGGCCCGAGATCTCGGCCGACCAGAAGATCATTGAACGGTTCCGGAACGAGCTCAAGCTCGCCCGCAAGATCTCCCATCAGAACGTCTGCCGAATGTACGACCTGGCCAAGGAAGGCAGCGTCTATTACATCACCATGGAACACGTCAGCGGAGAAGACTTGAAATCGACGCTGACACGAGTCGGACACCTCAGCATCAGAAAAGCCCTAGAAATAGCGAAACAGATCGCCCAGGGATTGGCTGAAGCCCATCGCCGCGGCGTCACCCACCGCGACCTCAAGCCCCACAACATCATGATCGACCGCGAGGGAGTCGTCCGGATCATGGATTTCGGCATCGCCCGCTCGAGCTTTACCCAGGGCCTCACCGAATCGGGGATGATGATCGGCACCCCCGAGTACATGTCGCCCGAACAGTCCCTGGGCGAGCCGGTGGACGCCCGCTCGGACATCTACTCTTTCGGCATCGTCCTCTTTGAGCTTCTCACCGGGACCGTGCCCTTCAAAGGAGACACCGCGGTCGGCGTCGCCCTGAAACAAACGACGGATCTTCCGCCCGAGCCGCGCTCGCTCAATCCCCAGATTCCGGCCGAGCTCAACACGCTGATTCTCAAGAGTCTGGAAAAAGATAAAAGCAAGCGGTCTCAAAGCTTCGACCAGATTTTCGCCGAAATCGATCGGATCGAGAAATCGATCCCTCCGACGCAAATCACGGCTTCGGCCAAGATCGCCCGCCCCGCGGCCGGCCCGAAGCATGCTGAAGCGGGATTGGCCCCATTCAAGAAATTCATCGTCCCCGGAGCCGTGGTCCTCGGCGCCGCGGCCCTCTTCGGACTCCTGGCCGTCCTGGGTGTGTTCAAAGCAAAAGCCCGGGTGCCCTCTCTCGAGACCGCGCTTAAGCCCGAGTCCAAAGAAGTCGCGGCGGCGACAACGACTTCGGTCCAACCGATCAGGATTCCGGAAACGACCACGTCCGTTCGCCCCGAACCTCAGAAAGCGGAGCCCAAGGCCTCCGCGACCTACCCCCTGGAGATCACGACCGACCCGGCCGGAGCGAGCGTCTGGATCGACGGGGCTTTACAGGGAAAAGCGCCGATTAGCGTCGAATGGACGAAGGACACGTGCCGGATCCGGATCGAAAAAAGCGGAGGCTGGCTCCCCCTCGAAGAGGACGTCCGGTTGCGGCCCGGCCAATTGAATCAAATCCAGAGAACGCTGAAAACGGAAGCCTATAAAGTTGCGGTGACGACGGATCCCCCCGGGGCCACGGTCACTTTGGGCAAAGATAACCTCGGACTCAGCCCGGTCGTGAAAGAGGTCCGGGCCGGTAAATACGCCCTCCGCATCGATAAAAACGGGTTTTTTTCGGTGCAGGAAGCGGTGAACCTGAACGCCCCGTTCGAAAAAACCTATACCCTCGTCAAGATTTCTTACGGAAATCTCCGGATCAGCGCCGACCCAGAGGCCGACGTCTATATCGACGGCAAGCTGATCGGCCGGATTCCCCCGTTCCCTACGGTCAAGCTCCTCAGCGGAAAGCATTCCATCCTGTTCATCGCCCCGGGTTTCGCCAGAAAATTTACGGTTGAAGTCACGATCGGCGCCGATCAGACGGTTCAGCTCCAAATCGACATGAAGAGCGGCAGGTCCAAGATCTACTGATCAACCCGGCCAAGGGACAGGGACTCCGGAATTTCCAAAAGACGGATCAAGTCTTTCATAAAACGGGCCGCTTCTGCGCCGTCAATAATCCTGTGGTCGAACGACAGACAGAGGGGGAGTGTTTTTTTCACCTTGACCTGGCCGTTTTCGGCCCGCACCCGGTCGGCGATCTTCATCGTCGCCAGGATCGCGACTTCGGGATAGTTGATGATCGGGGTGGCAAAGTCTCCTCCGATGACCCCGACGTTGGTGATGGAAAACGTGCCGCCTCTCAGGTCGGCCAAGTCAAGAGTTCGGGCTTTAGCCGCTTCGGCCAGATCTTGGATTTCTTTAGCGATGTCGAAAACCGACTTCAGCTCGGGAAATTTGACCACCGGAACGATCAATCCGTCCGGGACATCGACCGCGACCCCGATATTGTAGTATTTTTTGACGATGATCTCCCCTTCCTCGTCATCGAGCGTGGCGTTGAGCATGGGATGCAGCTTCAGGGTTTCAACGACCGCCTTGACGATGAAGGGAAGGTAGGTCAGCTTTACGCCCTCGGCGGCCGGGTCGCTTTTCATCTTATCCCTGAGGGCGATGAGCGTCGAAGCGTCGGCTTCGTCGCAATGCGTGACGTGGGCGGCTTTGGCAACAGACTCGGCCATCCGTTTCGCCGTCGCCCTCCTGATTCCGCGGAGAGGAATGCGTTCGATCGTCCCATAGAAATCGAACTTGGCTTTGATCTTGATTTCCAGTTTCTTGGGAACAGCGGCCTTCTCTCCGGCGGCGCGAATATCGTCCTCCGTGATCCGGCCCTCGGATCCCGAGCCGCGCACGGCGGCGAGGCTCACGCCCATCTCGTCCGCGAGCTTCCGGACTTTCGGAGTGGCCAGGATCGCCCCGGAAACGGGCGGCTGCGCACCGGTCACCCTCATGGCTTCCGGCCGGGCCGGCGGCGGAGGCGGCGCTTCGGCCGGGACTTCGCCTTTCTCCCCGATCGTCACGAGGATCTCGCCCACCTTGACGACATCCTTTTCCTTGAAGTGAAGCTTGAGAATTGTCCCGGCGTAGGGAGAAGGCATTTCGACGATCGCCTTGTCGGTCTCGATCTCAGCCAGACCCTGGTCAATCTTGACGTCATCGCCTTCCTTGACCAGCCAGCGGACGACTTCCCCTTCGGTGATTCCTTCGCCGACATCCGGAAATTTGAATTGTTTAGCCATGGTTAGAACTCCATCAAACGGCGGATTCCCCGGAGAATCCGCTCCGGGCCGGGGTAATAGTAATCCTCGTTTTTGGGAAGGGGCACGGTAATATCCCAACCCGTGACCCGGAGGACGGGAGCTTCCAGGCTCAAAAGGGCCGCCTCGTTGATCGTCGCGGCGATCTCAGCACCGAGACCGCAAGTTTTCGGGGCTTCATGAACAACCAGAGCCCGCCCGGTTTTTCTGACCGAAGAAATAAATGATTCCTTATCGAAAGGACTGAGCGTCCGTAAATCCAGAATTTCGGCGCCGATCCCCAGCGATTGAGCGTCCTCAGCCGCTTTCTCGACGGCAGGGATCATCGCTCCCCAGGCGATGAGCGTCAGGTCTCTGCCTTCTCTGACCAGGCGCGCCTTGCCGATCGGAATCTGATACGATTCTTCCGGCACTTCCTGCTTCCCGGCCCTGTAAAGCCGGCTCGGTTCGAGGAAAATAACAGGATCGTCGCTTTGGATGGCGGAGCTGAGAAGGCCTTTAGCTTCATAAGGAGTCGAGGGTACGACGACCGTCAGGCCGGGAATCTGACAAAACAAGGCTTCCGTGCTTTCGGAATGGTGTTCGAGAGCTTTCACCCCGGCGCCATAGGGCATTCGGATCGTCAGCGGTGCGCCGAATCGTCCCCTGGTCCTGTTCCGGAGGCGGGCCACGTGGGAGATGATTTGGTTGAAGGCCGGATAGATGAAGCCCATGAATTGCATTTCGGGTACAGGGCGGAGGCCGAGCGCGGTCATTCCGATCGAGGCGCCGATGATCCCCGACTCCGCCAGGGGCGTGTCGATGACCCGCTCAGCTCCGAACCGGTCGACGAGGCCTTCGGTCACCCTGAACACGCCTCCGTCCGGACCGACATCCTCGCCGAGAATGACGATTCTCTCGTCTCTCTCCATTTCCTGAGCCAACGCTTTGTTGATCGCCTGAGCCATGGTGATCATCATCGGCCTGTCTCCCCGACGAAGGATTTAAGCTCGGCCAGCTCTTCGCTTAATCCGGGCGGCATCGTTGCGTATGTGAAAGCAAAGAGATCCTCGAGTGAAGCCGGCGGAATCGCCTCGGCTTTCTCGACAGCCTTCTCGACAAAGGCCGCCGATTTCTCCTGAACGTCGTTCTCCTCGACGTCGGTCCACAGGCCTTTGTGGGTCAAATAGAGACGGAATCTTTCGATGGGATCCTTTCTCTGCCATTCCAGGACTTGCTCGCTGCCCCTATAGCGGGCGGCGTCGTCCGATGTCGTATGGTCTCCCATCCGATAAGTATACGCTTCGATGAGCGTCGGCCCTTTTCCGGCTCTAGCCCGATCGGCGGCTTCAACGGCGGCGCTGTGAACCGCGAGGATGTCGTTCCCATCGACCAGGACGCCGGGGAAGCCATAAGCAACGGCCTTCTGGGCGATCGTCGCCGAGGCGGTCTGTCTTGACCTCGGGACGGAGATCGCGAATTGGTTATTGTAACAGACGAAGACGTTGGGCGTCTTGAAGACCCCGGCGAAATTCAAGCCCTCATGAAAATCGCCCTCGGAGGTCGCGCCGTCGCCGAAGGTGCAAAAGACGGCGATACTTTGCTTCAGGATTCGGGCCGCCATACCCGCCCCGACGGATTGGGGGATTTGGGAGGCGACCGGAATCGCCAACGGAAAAATATTGAGTTCGCCGGGAGTCCGGAGCCCGGCTTCATTTCCCATCCAGTAGTGATAGTAAACCTCGAGAGGATAGCCGCAGCTGAGGTACGTCCCGAGGTCCCTGAAGTACGGAAAGAGCCAATCGCTTTTGAGGAGAGCGGAAGCCGTTCCGATCTGACAGGCTTCGTGGCCCCGGCTGGAGGCAAAAGTCCCCATCCTTCCCTGGCGCTGAAGCTTCAAGGCTTTACCGTCGGCGACCCGGGTTAAAACCATGTCGGCGTACATTTTTTTCAGGGCTTCGGCCGACAGCCGGGGTTCAAGATCTCGTCGAACCTCTCCATTCTCGCGGACGATCTGGAGCATCTCCCCCAGGAGGGGATTGAATTGTTCGATCATGACCTATCCTCCTCTAACTTAGATCGCGGCCGGCCGTTCGTCAGGTCATCACGGCCGCTTTCATCCTCTCATAAATCGCCCTGTTATTTCCTCTATGTTTTATTCTTCGGCCCATAACCTTAAAAGCAAATGCCATTGCTCCGGATGGAGACGGATAGCCGATTCCATGAAGCGGGCCAGGTGCTGCGTGTTTTCCCGGACGTCGGCCTCGTCATCGCCGCTTCGAGCCAGCTCGATTCGCTGGAAGCTGATCCGATAGCTCCCCTTTTCGCGGCGGCAGGACGCGCCGATCAAGGCGGCTCCGGTGCGCATGGCCAGCCGGGCGAGTCCGTCGGGTAAAATCGTCGGACGTCCGAAGAATTCCACCTCGATCCCCTGTCCCTTGACGGGACGTTCACCGCCGGTCACGATGACCCCGCCGGTGCGCAGATAACGCATGATTTCGCGTAAAGCCGCCGCACCCAGTGAAAGGACCTTTGTTCCCTGGAATGTCCGTTTCCAATTAGCGAAAGCCATTCCTTCCACCTGATTCGGAAGCACAAGGGCGCAGATCGGAAAACCCCGGGCGACGAGCGCTTGCCCGCCCAAGTCATAGCTGCTTAAATGAGGAGAGACGATAATGATTCCCTTCCCCTGAGAGTGAGCCTCTTTGAACTGCGTCCACCCCGGCTCATCTATTTGAACCATGTCCACGATCTTTTCCCGGGATAAAGCCGGCAATCTGTAGAGCTCATAATAGGCCAGGGCGGCGTGGCCAAGAGCCTTGATGGCGAACTTACGCAAGCGCCTCGGATTATCCGCTCCCAGCGCGGCAGACAGATTGCTTTCGACGATAGCCCGTTCGCCGGGTCTCAGCCTGGCGAATATCCTGCCGGCCCACATGGCGATCGAAGGGCCCAACCAGCCGGGAATCATGCGGACCAGAAACATCACCAGGCTGGTCGTCCGGTCGCTGATCGGACGCCCCTCTTTCATTCCGTAATTCCCCAGGAATATTCGGCGGTAGAGACGAACACTCTCAAGCGGAATCGATTATTCGGATATCCGGGGCGTAACGAACCTTCGCCCGGGCCGGCAAGGAAACCGGTGTTCATGACAAAAGATATTAATCTCCGCCGCCCATCAGGTCAAGCTCGTTCGAAACTGACCGGGGTTTTTTTATTAGCTAATCGGCAAGGATCTTCATATGAAGTTCTTTATGGAATAAAAGGGATTCCTATTTCGTTTAGTGGAACTCCCAGATGATCCTCGAGAGATGGATGGGCGAGTGATAGACGCTGTTTGTGGCGATGAGGCCTGATCCCACGGGCGGGTACATCGGCCCGCCGTCGTTCAGGTTCTTTTCGTTCCTGGGATAACAGGAGGAAGAGATGTCGAGCCGGACTCGATGGCCGGCAGGGATGGTCAAAGCCAGCTCGCCGAGGTCGACCGTGATGGAACACATCTGTCCCGGTGTCGCAAGCTCCGGCTGAGACAAGGAGCTTCGATAGCGCAGCCGTTGGATCCCCTGGGCCATCCGTATCGATCGACCGTCGGGAAGCACGTCGCAGAGCCAGACGGCGAAATCGG
>Ga0214473_10004734_pt1 | contig 16334 bp, 10 predicted proteins | sample RVTome_7_FD_203509 | JGI IMG/M metagenome (GOLD analysis project Ga0214473, IMG submission 203509) | Soil microbial communities from uranium-contaminated site in the Upper Colorado River Basin, Wyoming, United States - RVT98D197 | ecosystem: Environmental > Terrestrial > Soil > Contaminated >... | reverse complement strand
AAGCTGCTCGCCGAGAAACGACCGCTCGTGGAAGACGACGCCGACACCCACCTCGACGAATTCAAACAACACTTCGGCGATCTGAAGACGCTCGAGCGCGACTTCCTCAAACAGACGTCCCGCCTGCAATAGCACGTTGCAGGCACTCTATCGACCTGGCCTGCCGAGCAATTTGCAGTCCAGCCGGGCACCTTCCGCCCGCCCGTCTGGTGCTGTAAAATGCTCGGCTCGCCTCCGCTCCCTTAGCTCAACTGGCAGAGCAACTGACTCTTAATCAGTAGGTTGTTGGTTCGAGTCCAACAGGGAGCACTAAAAACATCTTCTTTTCCAGAGTTTAGTCAGTTTTTGAAAAGTAGTACTGGGTCGATGAATCGACCTATGTAGTACTACATCGACCGGAAATGTAGTACGAGCCAGGCCGTACTACTTTCGGTGGACACCTTAGTGGCGCGGCTGCGGCCACTGTCTACATCGCCCGACGATGCATGGGCGGCGGGAATCGAACCCGGAAGACGATTGCCATTCCGCACTGGAAAACAAGACATGTTCTGCGTCCCAAGAGGGGCTGGCAGCGGACTGGCAGCGGATCAATTGTCACTTCGGAAATGTGCCGGATTGTGACCTACAAGTGATTCGCGAGCTGCACTTATTGCACTTTCTTTGGCCCCAGCTGCCTGCCGAATCCAGAAGCCAAATCCTTAACGACGTAGGACGTATTGCGCTAACACTACACCGTGTATAGCACAACGATCGATGCGATCGCAGCAAGTCCGCGGGCGCGAAGCTCCCCCGGTAGGACTCGAAGGTATTCCGCGCGCGTTGGTCTTGCGCGGGAATTGCAGGGTGGACACATGTGAAAATGCAACTGCAAGACGAATTGCGATCTTCCCTCACCCAATTCACGTGGCAACCGCGTGGCAGCGAAAGGGGCTTTACGTGGCCCACATTGTGTCGGATTTGTGTCGGATGAACCCTAGGTCCGCCATCAACGTACGCGCGGTTTATTCATCCACGATGAACTTTTTCGCTAACCGGCTTAACGGCCGCCTGGCGGCGTACGGCAAGTTGAAGCGCGCCCGCAAGCGAACGCATTTCGCACCCGAGTCCGCCGAAACTGGCCTGCGGCGGACGTCATGCTGAACTTGCTTGATCCCGAAAGGCGATGATCAGCGAATTAACAGTGGCGTCCATTTGAGTGCGAATTTGAAGAGGGTCGGCACCGGACTCGATTTCGGCGATATAAGTGTCAATTTTATCTGCCCAGATTCGACAACGTCCGCGGAGCCACTGCTGCTGATCCTTGTTTAGGGGTGCGTGGTTCGCCAGTAGTAGCGTTGTGCATCCTTGACGGAATTCGGCAATGCGACGCGCGACGCTGGGCGCATCTTCTGGGCGCTGGTTAAACCAAGCGCTGGCCGAATCGGCCAGAGTGCTGAAGTATTCGTTGGCGGACACTTCCTCGGGCAAGGCGCCGGGCTTGGCCCAGCCCCAAGCAACCGCGGACGTAAATGCATTCGTTGGGCGCGTCAATTCGAATACCAGAAAAGCGATGAGAAGCACGGCGGCGGTTGCTAGGCTGACCATGACCGGATGGTAGTACCAGCGAATTAATGGCGACGCGGCAAAGCCGACTGGAATTTGCTTAGTTGCTTCAGTGCCGGCAATGTTCTGTACCCGCTTTTGCCCTCGGTCCACGTGACGCTGCAATTCGGCATCGCCGCGCTGCAGCGCGGTCCAATAACTTCCGCCGGCCTCAATTGCCATATCCTGGAGATCGAAAAGGACGGTAGGACAAGTGAGCACCTGGCGGAAGCGCGCCTCGTCGATCGCCGCGAGGCCGCCTGCCAGAAACGCGCTCTTTTGTTCGCCGAGGATGGTATCGGCCGGCATCGAATCGATGGAGTCTCGTCGAATGCCGGTGAATTCAGAAACAAGCTCGCGGAGATGAAGTCCGACCAGCTGACGATCCAGCCAGGGGGCGAGCTCTGCCGTATCTTCAGGCATTTGCAGGAGTTGCCATTTCATGTCGGCACCACCTTGCCTTCCAGGCAGTGTTTGAAGCGTTCGAGCGCGCGGTGTTTCTTCGTGTAGAGTGAGTTCGCGTCGATGCTCAAATCGGCGGCGATCTCGCGCGGCTTCAAGCCCGCGTACACGCGCGTCACGATGTCTCCATCGATCTTCGGAAGTGCGTCGAGGCACGAACGGATGGCGTCGCGGCGATGAGTATCGATATCGGCCGTTGGCGAATCGACTGTTGCGTCACCACCGGACTCATCCGCCAGATTTTTGAATAACTGCCCGTCTTTCGAATCAACAGCCAGTTGGCTGGCAGGAATTTGTTGCCGGCGGCGCTTACTACTATATACTAAATTCATGGCGACCCTTCGCAGCCATCCGGCCGGGCGATCGAGCGCTCGACCCGACTCGAGGTGGTGCCAAGCCTTAACCCAGACTTCTTGACAAACGTCATCGATTTCGTGGTACTCCAATCCTCGTGTGCGGAGGGTCACGATGAGCATCGCTTGGTACGTTTCAAATAAGGCCGAGAATGACGAGGCGTTTGCCGCTACGACACTCTTGGACGCCGGTGCGACGAACGTATTTGGTCGTGGCTGCTGATTGTCTTTTGACGCGCAACTGCGCGAAACCGGATCGCTCATCCATCCATTCTGGCCGGCATCCTTAAATCACGCAATCGGGCCCTCATTAGCTCCCGATTCGCGTGGAAACAGCCGATAAGCGTGAATCGGTAGAATATCTTCGCGGCGAATACACACGGCACACTGCACACTGCAGCAGCGCACCATCACGCCGCACCGATCAGATCGACCGGAGCGGCGCGCTGGCAACTTTCGATGCGTTCGAGTCCGGGTGCTTGGCGGCGCAATTGAGCCGTGAACCAGACAAGCCACTGCTGTTCGACCGCATAAGCCTGCTGCTCCAGCGGCAGATTGTGGGCAACCCGTGTCGTAAAGCTTCGCTGAGCCGACGGGCTGGATATTGACCGATCGACGTCATAGCCTCCTCGGCGCGGCGACCGATCGTTGACAACCGACGGCATGGTGAATATCGAGTCAACGATCTGTTCAGCATAGCGCTCGTAGAATTCTTTTCGACCATGCGCTCGGAACTGGCGCACGTGCTCCAGCTCGTGAGCCATGATCGATGCGAGCGTTGCTGCTCGCGAAAGATCATTTGGGTGGTACTTTGGCCAAGCGATGTACACCGTATCGTAATCGGTCAAGCCGACTTGATCGGGTAGACTGACTCCGAATACCCACTTTACGCTGGCAATGTCCGTGGTGATGAGTGGTCTGCCTTTGGCGTCTTTTGCAGCTTTCAAGACTTCGTAGTACCAATCCCCGGGACGGATAGTCTCGGGAACGAACACCCGCCCCCGCAAAACCATATTGTCGATGTAGTACTTCACCATGCGCCGCTGCATGGTATCGATGCCGTCGCTGACATGCGTTACCGGATCGACGTGGCGCAGGATCGCGCGAGCGTTTGTTTCTCGGTTCGTCACGTCTGCGTGGCGTAGCGTACTACGAACGACAGAATCTCGGTTGGTTGGATCCGCATTGCGAAAGAATGATCGAATATTCGAGCTTTCGTTGGTTATGTCGATGTTGCGAGTGAAGGAACGAACATTCGAATTCTGGTTCGTCAGGTCAGTATTGCGCGCCGCGCTTCGGACTGCGGAATCCCGATTCGTCGGGTCGAGCCCTCGGAGAGCAGCGCGGGCGTTAGAGTTCTTGTTGGTCACGTCCAAATTCCGCAGCGTGCTGCGCGTTACCGAGTTGCGGTTGGTCGGGTCGATCGCTCGGCCGCCTTTTCGCCAAACCGAATTCTTATCGAAGGGGTTTATATCTTCGTCAAAAAAGCCGCCTGGCGCCGGCGATGCCCCAATCCCGGCTCCAACTAGTGCCAATGCGAAGATCATCAACCCTACATGAGCTCTACCGATGGTGAACATAGTCGCTTCTCCCAACAATGAAGTGCTGTTGCCTGCGAGCCGGCCACGCTGGCGACTCCCATAGAGAAACGCCTAGACCGCCAAAATCTTGCATTCCCGCTCAAAAATCCCTGTATCTGCAGGCGTTTGTTAGGCGGAGATTCTACGGTAACGCGTCTGCTACCAGCGTCGCTTCGCGGGCTGCGCACGCCAATAGCCAAGGCCCATTGGTCGACTCCGGACCGGCTTTGTGCCGCCACGCACTGGCGGTACTGTCGCGCGTACAAGCCGCCCCCAACTTTGTTTGCAAGATTTTGTCCACCGGTGCGTTGATACGTCGGAGGTTTTTTAGTGCAGGCAGTTCTGCACTTCCTAGCATCGCTTTATCAGACGACCAGTAGGAGTCACCATGTCTACCAACTACCAACTCGAAACCAAAGCGCTTCAGTCTCTGTTAAGCTCGTTGGTCTCGTTTTGCCGCGGGCTAAAACCGAACCGCTCCGACAAACCGAAGGCCAGTAAAATGCGCCGCATTCCTCACATCGAAGGGTTGGAGCGGCGCCAGATGATGGCGGTGACATCTGCATTAGTGGATGACGGAATCCTCCACATCAAGTCGGACGGCGCCAGGTCAACGGTCGAAGTGGTCCAGGTGGGAACGAGTATTAAGGTGACCGATGCGCTCAATGGCTTCGCAAAAGAGTTCAGCGTGAAGAAGGTTGACACCGTCAAATTCACTGGCGGTAACGGCAACGACTCTTTTGTCAGCAAAGTCGCCAACATTCCAGTGCTCGGCTATGGCAATGGGGGTGATGACAAACTCGTCGGCTCTAACGCGGCCGACACGCTGATTGGCGGTGCCGGCAACGATCGATTGTACGGTGGAGTCGGCAACGACAAGCTGGACGGCGGAATCGGGAACAACCGCATATATGGAGGGAATGGCAATGACCGACTTTATGGAGGTAAGAACAACGATATACTCGCTGGTGGAGGTGGAAATGATTTTCTTTATGGGAAGGAAGGCAACGACACGCTCATCGGTTTCGATGGTTTCGATGAGATAGATGGCGGAAGCGGCGCAGACCGGATTTTGACTGACGCCACCCAACAATTGAAGGTCGTCCATCGCATCCCCACACCGTCAGCGCTATCATTTGGCAGCTCATTTTCAACCTCGTTCCCCCAGTACAGCTACGAGTGGGAGGGAGGCAAAGTGACTTCGGACAAGCAGGATGCGGTCGTCAGGTTTGTAAACGGCTCAAGTAAGTGGACGGAAGCAGAGCTGGAAACGGTCGATAAGGCCTTCCAAAAACTACAGGATCGGACCGGTAATACGCGGCTTCTTAAGGACAGCAATGGAAGCCAACTCAAATTCGTGAAAGAAAAGTCACTCAAGGATGGTGCGCTGGGCGTTAATAACGAAACTGTGAGAGTAAAGAGTTTTTTGGGGTTTGAATACGACCGGAGCAAGACTCGCACGATAGGAATTGCCGACTGGAATGAGTCCAGTACGGCAGCAAATGACCAGGCCATCTCAACCGTGATCCACGAGATCGGCCATAACTGGGACAGTATCGCCGAAGCCGGTAAAGCGTTTCAAACATTTGCAAATGTCAGTTGGAACGAGGCGAAGTTTTTTGGCATCACCCTTTTTGCCTCGCCAAAAAACCAGAGCAACTCTGACTTCACAAAGTCATACGTCAATGGCAAGCCATATGGAACAACAAACCCAAAAGAGGACTGGAGCGAAACGTGGGAAGCGTATTTCAATCCCTCAATCGAAGGCACCTCTAAAAAGTTCGACCAGAAGCTTGCGGCGGTAGATAAGTTCTTTGAATCGCTCGGTTAGACGTGGTTACCGATGGCCGCGGTTCTCGCGGCCATCGTACTCCTTGCACTTCACCTGCATTTGAGAAGCTCCGTTTTGTAATAGCAGCGCAAAGGCGGGACCTTCAATGTTTGACGCTCCGAAAAGGTGTGTTACAATGAGCCTTCCGCAACATCGCCCTCTTCTCTGTTGCCCCGACGAAATGCTTAGATACTGCGCCATCAACAGTGCTGCTCGTGCCTACCGGCGGAACGTTCTTTCCCTCGCAGTCTACTGCACACTCGCTGAGGCATTTGTCGGCGCTATCGCCGCTCAGCCGGCAGAAGACCCCAAAGCGCTGAGTCACGCCGCACATGTGCTGTTTCGAGATCGCTGCTCCGAGTGCCACGGCGGCGCCGAGCCGGAGGCTGAGATGGTGATTCTTGATTACGCCGCGATTCTCGAAAGCAATCACGTCGTGCCCAACGATCTGGAGAATTCGCTTATCTGGGAACGAATCACTAGCACCGAAGAACCGATGCCGCCGCCGAACAAGGGCAAACCGCTTTCCGAGGAAGAACGGCAGGTAATCCGTCGTTGGATTGAAGCGGGAGCGCCCCCATTTCCGGCCGAAGTTCGGCGAGCGTTCATAGGTGAGCAAAAACTCCTGACCGCCATCGCGGACGACCTCGCGCAGGCCGAGCCCGTCGACCGGCCCTACGTCCGCTACTTCTCCATCGTCAACCTATACAACAATTCGTTCGACAAGCGCATTGGCATCAACAGCAAGAATATCGACGATGATGAGCTGGACTACGCGCGTGCCGGCCTGTCGATGTTGCTCAACAGCTTGAGCTGGGAGCAGGAGCTGGCCATGCCGACCGCAATCGGCAAAGAGCAATTGGTCTATCGAATCGACCTGCGCGACTATGGCTGGACGCCCCAGCATTGGTTAAGCGCTCTAACATTCCCGGGCGCCGAGTATCCGTACGGGGTCGACCACCGATATCACCAGAGCAAACCGATCTCGCAAGCCGCACAGCGATACTTTGAGTTGCGGCATTCGGACCATCCGCTGGAGCGGGTTACGCCGTACGTGCGGGCCGATTGGTTCATTAACACCGCCAGCCGTGGCGACCTGTATTATCACTTGCTGCATTTGCCGGCCAACGTGCGATCGCTCGAAAAGATGCTCGACGTCGATGCGGAGAGAAACATTCTTAATCGGCAGGTACAGCGGGCCGGCATGCTCGAAAGCGGTGTCTCTTTGCACAACCGGCTCGTCGAACGCCACCGCACCAAGTACGGAGCGTACTGGAAATCGTACGACTTCAGCGGCAGCCGTGATGAGCGCGATCTTTTGAAGAATCCCTTGGGTCCGTCGTTCGACCGCAATCCGTTCAACCACGCCGCCTTTGTCGAAGACGGCGGAGAAATGATCTTCAATCTGCCCAATGGATTGCAGGCATATTACCTCGCCAAGAATGACGGCGAGCGGCTCAATAAGGGACCCACGGAAATCGTCGAAGATAAACTCGGGGCCAGTGGCAGCGTGTTCGTCGAAAATGCGATCTCTTGTTTTGCCTGCCACGATCAGGGCATGAAGACCTTTAGTGACGTCGTGCGCAAAAATCATGGCCTGCAAGGTCCCGCCGCCAAATTTGTCGAGTTCCTCTACCCTCCCGCCGACAAAATGGGTCAATTGGTCGATGCCGACGGGAAACGATTTCGCCAGGCTGCCGCCGCGGTCTGTGCGCCCTGGTTCCCGCAAGGAACCAAGGCCGAGCCAGTCAGCAGCGTCGCCAAAAAGTATCAGCGCGAACTGCAACTCGAGGAGGCGGCCGTCGAGCTAGGAATGAGCAATCCCTCGTTTCTCGCCGAGCGCATCAACGACGATCAGGACTTGAAACGCATTGGCGTCGGCCCTCTGGCGGAAGGCGGCGGAATCAAACGCGACAATTGGGAACGCATGATCTTTCCGAAGATCGTTCGTGAGATGAATACCGGTACACCGGTCGGCTTTTAATCGTATCGAATCAGGGAGCTGACGATTTGTGAGTGAACAGGCGGCATTTGCGAGACACAATCATGTCCTTTCCATTGAAAGTTACTTGCCATCACTGTTCCGCGTCACTACTAGTCCGCGAGCCGGCGCTCCGCGGCCGCTGCAATAATTGCGGGGCGGTGATCGAACTGACGGCATCGATTGGGGAAGTCGCCGACCTCCCGGTGGCCGCTCCACCGAGTAGTGTAGTGCGAGAAGCCTGCTCTGCCGTCGCAGCGCCGGCGCCCGCAACGACTTGCGCCGTGGAACCAGTCGCAGTCACTGGCAGGAGTGGGCGGCGCCGGCTCGTCGTAGGCACCGTGGCGACCTGCGGCGTCATTGCCGCGACGTGTCTGTATTTATACTGGCCAACCCAGCAGTTGCCTCCACCAGATTCGGTAGTCGTCGAAAACACACCGCAAATGCCCGAGCCACCAGCCGTCATTAAGCCCGAAAGTGGCGTGATTATTGAGACGCCCAAAGAAACACCGCCCGGCACCGGCCTCGGGCAGCTTGATAGCCTTTTGCTCACTGCCCAAGCATTCTCCGGCAGTTGGCTCACTGGCATCGGTTCCGCCGGGAATGAGATCCATGCACCGTGTCCCACCCTGGGGGGCAATCAAATTCCAATTGACACGAGTGCTCCCCCGCCAGAATACGGACTCGTCGTCCAGAATCCGCAATGGAAGACTCCTGGTCCGCTATCGAATCCTCCCCCCGAATTCGGATATGAAATCATTGACATTCCAAATCTGAAGAACACGCCGCTGGGCATCGCCAAGAACATCGTGGAAGACCTCGGGCTGGTGTTCATCTGCAACGACCCGCACGCCAATTTCCAAACCGACGTCGTCGTTCAGTACACACCCGACAAGGCCAGCCATAAAAAAACGGTTCAGATTACCGGCGTCGGTACTCCAGTCCCCAATGTGTTGACGCTTCCCATAGCCGCCGCTGACGAAGCAATGCGCAATGCCGGCTTTCAACCGATTTACGATTCTTCCATCTCTACCCATCACTTGGTTTCCCTCCAGTACCCTGTGGCGGGAGCGGTCGCAGTGCGCGGATCGCCGGTGGAGTTCGCCAGCCTTTCGCAAATGCCGCCGGTCGAGGGCCTCGCTATCGCCGAAGCCGCTCAAATTCTTAAAGCGGATGACATCTATTTCACCTGGTGGCGGAACGACTACGACTCCAATCGCTGGCCAGGCGACGTTGTGTGCAGTCAGTCGATTCCCTCGGGCATGCCCGTTATCCGCGGCGTGAAGTATATCGGCAACGGCAAAGTGCCGACGGCTAAGCTCTGGGCCGGCGTACGTGTGCCTGCCATCGTCGGCATGACGGGCGAAATTGCAAAGGCCCAGCTAGAGCAATTGGGAATTGAATGGAGGGCGAAAATTAATCGTCCCGTCCGCCGTACTGATAGGCGCTATGTCGGAATCGACGGGCGCGACGAGCGGTCGGCCGATGGTCGCGTATTCCGTCTTGCCAACTCGCATGTCGGCAGCGCTTTGGAAGCGACCATTGTAAATGGTTCGAAACAGAAGCACATTCTCGCGCAGTTTGGGGGAGGCGGCGCGGCGCAGAACCGTGACGTTTTCGTTCGATCGGAGAATCAGAACGACGGCCCGGAGCTGGTCGTTCGACAGGACCCCCAAGCTGGCAAGATTCTATGCCGCGGTAGAACATTGCTCGTGCAAGTCGAGCAGCCGATGATACGCGTGGAATACTACCGCAATGAGCTAGTTCCGGCAGACGATCAAGGCGGCGGCAGTGGACAAGGTGGCGGCGGATTGGGCGGCGGCGGTGGGGGCGGCTTTTTTTGATAGTGTGCACAATTCCGGCTGTTTGTTGATTGTAACTTGATGCGCGCCTTTTATTTGACGAGGACAGGAAAATGCAACGGCTGAGTAGTTCGAGTTCAGTCTTCTTATTGCTGACGGTGCTCGCGATCCCGCCCGCCATCGCGCAAGAGCCTTTCGTTCAAGAAATCGACGGCGTTATCGGAAAGATGCTCGCCAATCAGGAGATTCAAAATACCGGACCGGTGATCGTCGGCGGTTTTCTCTCCAATCCGCAGCAGGACTTGCACGCCGCGCCGGCCATCAAGCGGCACATCATCGATTGCCTGCATCGAAGGAACATCAAAGTCGAACCACGCGGCCCCTACCCGGCAATCTCCGGCACCTTCGGTTACGTGATCGAAGACGGTGCGCTCATCGATATCGAGATGGACCTCACCAACCGTGATGGCGAGCGTTTGCAAACGTATCCCGTGCGAGTCAAGTTTGCCAACGACAATTGCAGTGTGCTTAATATTGCCGCGCCCAGCGCGGTCAAGCTCGATACAAAAGTCTCCGGGTACGACCGAGGCCAGGCCGTGGTCGCCGCCTTGAAAACACCCGAGGTGGTCATCCAGGAAAATTATGCCTGCGCCCCCGGCGGCCACTATTCGGTCGAAATCGTCTGCGACAACCACGGATCCTATGTACCGGTGCCCATCGTCGATCACGGCGGCTTCGGCTGCGTCGAAATGAACATGGGTCAGGCTTACCGAATCATCGTGAAAAACAACTCGCCGTATGAGGCGGTGGCGGCCGTCACGATCGACGGCCTGGATGTATTCGCATTCGCCGATCAGAAGTCGCCGGGCTTTTTGATTCCGCCCAACGGTGGAACGCAGGAAATCAAGGGCTGGTACATCAACAACCGGCGGGCCGATGCCTTCGTCGTAGGCAGATTTGCCGAAACGCCGGCCGCGCAGCTCCTAGGCAGCGCCGCCGATGCCGGCGTGATATGTGTGCAATTTTCCGCGGCCTGGATCCCCGGCAATCGTCCGTCCGATGAAGGCGGCACCCTCGGCGGCGGTGGCGTGGGCACCAAGCGCGGCCCTGCGATCGATCAGCACGTTGAAAAGGTCCCGCGCGAGGTTGGCAAAGTCCGCGAAGTGGTCTGCATTCGATACGGCGTTTCACTGTAAGACGGAAGCCAGCCGGCTCATTGTCATGAAGCTCAACCAAATATCTGCACTGATGCTCGTCGTGCTGCTAGCGGCGCCTGGGATGGTGCATAGCGCTTCGGCTGCCAAGGCAATTCGTCCTAATCAACTTGAAGTACAGCGGGCAATTGCTTGCATCAACCGTTCAAGAGAATATGCCGATCTCAAAAACTTTGGCGACGCCATCGCCGAGCAGCGAAAGGCGATTGATATTCGGAAGCAGGTATACGGTCACTGGCACAAAGACACCGTCAAGTGCTACCGCAATCTGGGCTGGCTCTGTTTGCAGGCTGGCGATTTTTCGGCGGCAGTCGCTGCATATCAAGAGTGCCTCGCAGTGGATGCTCGCAAAACCGCAGAAAAGAAGTTCGAAGTGCTCATCCTCTGCGACTTCGCCTGGACGCTCCACGCGTCCGGCCAGTATGCAGACGCGCTTGTCGTCTACAGTCGCCTCTTGAACGATACCACGATTGGTCAGGATCGGTACCTTGCGATCGTCGAAGATGCGCTCAAGCTGATCGACGACATGCTCGTCGACGGAAAGGTCTCGCTGGATTCGCGAAAAGACTGTTGGGACCTCTTATCCGGCATCCGCAACTGGGCAAAAAGCCGTGATCAGTCCGAGCTGATGTTCGAAGCGATCGGCAGTCAAGCGCGCCTGTACGCGTTTTTTGGCATGTATGCAAGGGCCGCAAAGCTGCTTGAAGACGCTATGCTTTCCGCATCTACAAACAATGCCTACTCAGTCGATCATTATTCGTGCATCGTGCTGCAGCAGTCGCAGCTCGCGCTGATCACTGGCGGCTATCAAACGGCGCTCGAAAGCCTGAAGACGCTATCGACTACCTACCCAAATATCAAGACTTCGCTCGACTTTCAGATCATACAGCTGCAAGTGTACGTCGCTTCGGGCGATACGCGAAACGTGACCCTCGCCATTCGTCCGATTCAGATTGCGATGCAAAACGCCGCTTATCCCGTGACCGGCGGGCTGGTCGTTCCCAAGGCCTATTTGGCGATCGGAAATTACCAGGAAGCGACAACGGCCTGCCAGCAGATTTTGCAGAGCCAGCTGTCGCAAATCGACAAATCGCGGACATACCTGCTGCTCAGCGACATCTATCGAGCGTCGCTCGATCCGAAGCGCGCCCAAGCCGAACTTCTCAACGCGATCAACGCATGGGGCGCGGAAAGCCATGTGCCAAGTGCGTATCTCGTGCAAATTCGCCAGCGCCAGGCGCAACTGTACTTCGATCTTGGAGAATCCGAGAAGGCGCGCGCGCTATTACTTGAGTCAGTTGATTACTGCCGGCGAGAAAGCTCCCGTGACCCACTCGAACTCGCTCGCTCGCTCGCTAATCTCGGTGAATGTGAGCGTGAATTGGGCCTGTACAAAGAAGCCGAAGGATCTTTTCTTGAGGCCGAGAAGCTCTTCGTCCGGTTGCTGGGTGAATCCCATCCGCAGGTTTATCAAGTACGCCGTGGATTGGCCGGAGTGTTTCAGGCCCTGGGAGTCTATGCCAAAGCAGAGGCTCTCTACCTCCGCGAGCTTGCTCAGCTGGGAAAATCTGGCAATCCGTACGAGATTGCGTCTGCTCAGCAGGCGCTCGCCGAAGTGTACGTCTTTATGGGCGACTATCAGCGCGCCGACGAAAACTGGCGGCCGGCCCAAAAAGCCCTCAAATCCCTGACCGGTGGGAAAGGCGATGCCTACATTCGGGCCTGCCTCACCGTCGGCACACTGGCTTACGCGATGGGCGATTTTCAGACATCAGAGCAGGCGCTAAGGGCCGCCATCGCCACGCTCGACCAGATGGAACATCCGCCCCGTTGGTTACCGTTGCAGGTCACACTGGCTTTGGGCAACAACTACGCAAAGCGATTTCGGCTGGCGGACGCGACGCGACAATACGACTCCGTGTTAGGCGAAGTAGCGACAAGTTGCGCCCATTCGCGCCTGGCCCGGCGATTGAACGCCGACGCACTCTTGGGCCTATGCAATATTGCGCGTAAACAGCGAGCCAACCTCCCACAAGCACGAAAGTATGCCGCCGAGGCCGTTGAGCTCTACGCCCAGTGCCTTGGCGATAGCCATCCACTTCTGGCGACCGCCTACGAGGAATTGGGAAGCTGTTGTCAGGCCGATGACGACCATGCCACGGCCGCGGCCGCCTTCGAGACGTGTCGCCAAATCCGCGAATCGCTGTACGGACGAGCCCATCCCGCCGTACTTCGAGTTACCAACAATCTCGCTGCCGTCGCCATCGCTGAAGCGGTTGAGATCGACGATCCTGATGCGCGACTCACGAAATACAAAACCGCCTGCGGCTCATTGGCAGATGGCATTCACGCATTTGAAAACAAGTATGGCCAGTCGCAGCTCGATACCCCTGTGGTTTGCAAAGCCCACGCCAATCTGGCGCTGATCCATTCCGTACAAGGCGAAGTCGACAACGCACTCAAGGACTACGACACGTCGCTACGAGGTTACCTGGCATACACGCGCCGCAACCTGATTGGCCTCGACGAACGCGAACAGATCGCCTTCCTCCAGGGCGAGCTCCAACCTGCCCTGCACGCCGCTTATGCTTTCGCCGTAACCAATCGCGAAAATCAGGCCGTCTGCCGAGCCGCGGCCGAGTGGTCAGCTAATTTCAAAGGGTTGAGCCAGGAAATCACCGCGACCGCTCATTTGTTGTCCAAGAGTGAGCCCGGAAATCAGCGCCAACTCGCGGATGTGCTGAACGAGCTCGGCCGCGTCAACGTCCAAATCGCGCGCGGCGATTTACCTGCGGATGCGGCTATCGTCAAAACGCTCGACCAGCGTCGCGCCGAGCTTCTGCGCCAACAAACCGCCGACGGCTCCGCTCACCGAATTTGGGACGAACACGCGAAACCGACGCACGAGTGGGTCACCGTTGCCGACCTCGAAAAACGACTGGGCTCAAACGGGCTACTTGTGGACTACTTCACGTATTGGAGCTATAACCCTGCCACGAAGAAATGGAGCAAACGCGCCGGTGCCCTTGCCGTGTCATCCCACCCAGACGAAAACGTCCTGCTCGATGATCTCGGTGAGCTCGCCGATTTGATCGCCAAATTGGGCGCAGCCCGCAACGCTGTGAAGAACATGGAGAACACTGAGGGCGAGTTATATCAAGAATGGGACAACGCCTCGCCGACTTCTCCCGACGGCAAGCGGCAGATTCTTGCCAGATTGAAGGAAGAGCTTCGACCTATTTACGACAAAACTCTGCAGTTTTGCGACGACCGAATCGAAAAATCAACGCAGATTTTTCTATGTCCGGACGACGACCTTTGGTTCGTCCCCTGGGCCTGTTTGCCCAACGAAGAATCCTTCTTGGCCGAGCGGCATACGCTGACGTTGCTCTCGTCGGGGCGAACGCTCGCGTGCGATGCATCCAGTTCCGCGCCGTTCGATACAGCGGTCATCTTTGCGAATCCAGCTTTCTCGCTTGAGTATGCCACTGAACCGGCCCCAACGACTTCAGCTCCTATCGCGCTCGTCGCCGCGGCCGCGCCATCCGGCTCAGGCGGTATCGCGGTTGTAAGTGGGCAGCAGAATCATGTCGACTCCGTCGCAGCTACGACCGCAGATAATGCTCGAATGTCGAAGAAACAATACTCTAAACCACTGCACCAGTTCGAGCCTGTCGACGTGACAGGCAAAGTCACGGAGATTGAGGACCAACTCAAGCAGAATCCTGCGATGAAGGTCGATCGCTTCGACGCTGACAATGCAACCGAAAAGTCATTCATGGCGGTTAATAGGCCCAAGTACATCGTATTTGTTACTCACGGCGTCTATGAACCGCCGAAGCATGACGATACCGCGGACCAGCGCGATCCACCGTGGTCGGATTGGCGGGAACATGAACTCGACATTGCCTCAACGCCGCTGGCCCGCTGTGGCCTGGCACTTGCCGGAGTGAATCGCCGTGAGCATGCCGAGGTGGAAGGTGAGGACGGCTACCTGTCAGGCATCGAGATCATCGCGTCCGACTTACGCGGCACGGATCTTGTATTTCTCAGCGCCTGCGAAACCGGACTCGGAGACAAGCGATGCGGAGAAGCTGTGGCGGGACTCTACCAATCATTCGAGCTCGCCGGCGCACGCAACGTCATTGGAACATTGTGGCAAGTTGACGGACAAGCGGCCGCGGAGTTTACCAAAGAGTTTTGGAAGTACGTTGCCCAGGGCGACCCTCACGCCACCGCGCTCCACAAGACGCAGCTCGCATTTCTAAAGCACGAGCGCTACAGCCACCCTTACTACTGGGCTGCTTTCGGTCTGGTGCATCGCAACTAATGGGTGGGTTCGGCGCTCGCATCCGGCTCGAGACTCAGCATGGTACTGAGTAAAGCACTTGAGGGTTTGTTGCAACTTCCACTGGTCGGTGGAAAAAAGCGTCGCATCAGCGATAACAAGTCTACGGATCATTCGGCTGGAGGGCGTGGAGACTGGAAGACATCACCGAGGCGGTGTAGGACACTCGTGTTACTCCCAGCACGGTTAGTGAGAAGAATCAGTAGTTCTACGAGCGGATTGAGGCCAGGCTCAGGATCCTGGAGCTTGCAGCAGTAGGTCGACGAACTGCCGGCGTCCGTTGAGGCCCAGCAACACTGCGTTCATGTAGTTGTATAAGTACACATCGTAGTGAAAGGGTGGCCAAAGAGTCTCAATACTCAACACCGGGTGAGACATCGACAACTGACCGTTTGACAGTGTGGAGTTTCCGGACGTGCCTACAGCGAGCTGACTAAATCACGAGACAAAATGGTTCGAGCCTGTTGGAGTCGTACGGACGAGAACAGCATTGGGATCGCATGGGTGAAGCAGTTATCTTGCAGGGGAGATGGGTCCCCCGGTAGGACTCGAACCAACATTGCGAGATGTCGGACAGACGCGACTCCACTATTTGGGGCTTAACGCGCGTCGGTAGCGTCACCCATACGAATTCCACGGAATGACGTTCGCATCTCGCGTCGCTTCGTTTTGTCGAAAACGATAGCGTGAGTTAGACGCGCAGTCGCCCGCTATTTGGCATCGCTTTCTGGCAGCGATCTGGCAGCGGAACGGGTGTCACTTCGAGGCCTGATAAGACCCAAGCTCGCCACGCAGATATGTGGAAAGACCTTATTTGCAAACGGGATATGAAAAGTGCCCCCTAAGCCAGGGCTGCGGATTCGAACCCGCAGCCCACGCACGTCACAAGGTTTTACCGCGTAAGGCTTTATAAGATTTTTAATGGAGGCGGCGGGAATCGAACCCGCAGGCCGACTACGATTCCACACTAGAAAACAAGACGTTTCGTGCAATCCAAAACCGGCTGGCAGCGGATTGGCAGCGGATGCTACGTCACCACGAAGCAAATCCCGGCAGCGATGCCGACGCCATCTTTAACCTTGGCAAAGTGGTCGCTGCGTGGCTTCAACTACCTCCGGTGACCCAACAGGTCATTGTCGCGCTGGTGGAGGCAACATTGAAATGAGGATTGTCGGACTTGAT
>Ga0214473_10004733_pt1 | contig 16338 bp, 11 predicted proteins | sample RVTome_7_FD_203509 | JGI IMG/M metagenome (GOLD analysis project Ga0214473, IMG submission 203509) | Soil microbial communities from uranium-contaminated site in the Upper Colorado River Basin, Wyoming, United States - RVT98D197 | ecosystem: Environmental > Terrestrial > Soil > Contaminated >... | reverse complement strand
ACTGGGTGAAGTTGCGGGCATTCAAGGCCTTGCGGTGGGCCGAGACAAGGCCGCGATAGGTGTTATCACTGCGGCCGGCGGCGATGCCCTTGGAGATGATGCGGCTTGAGGTGTTCTTGCCCAAGTGAATCATCTTGGTGCCGGAATCGACCTGCTGACGGCCATTGGAAATGGCGATGGAATAGAATTCGCCGCGCGAATTGTCGCCGCGCAGAATGCAGCTTGGATATTTCCAGGTGATGGCGGAGCCGGTTTCAACCTGGGTCCAGGAAATCTTGGCGCCCCTGCCCCGGCAATCGCCGCGCTTGGTGACGAAATTGTAGACGCCGCCTTTTCCTTCCGCGTCACCGGGATACCAGTTCTGCACGGTGGAATATTTGATTTCCGCATCGTCAAGGGCGATCAATTCCACGACAGCGGCATGGAGCTGGCTGTCCTCGCGCATGGGCGCGGTGCAGCCTTCGAGATAGGACACGTAGGAGCCCTTGTCGGCGATGATCAGGGTGCGCTCGAACTGGCCGGTGTTCTTGGCGTTCATGCGGAAGTAGGTGGAAAGCTCCATGGGGCAGCGCGTGTTGGGCGGCACGTAGACAAATGAACCATCGGAAAACACGGCGGAGTTCAGCGCCGCATAGAAATTGTCGCCTTGTGGCACGACGGAACCCAGATACTGTTTCACCAAATCGGGGTGCTCGCGCAGAGCTTCGGAGATTGAGCAGAAGATGACGCCCGCCTTGGCGAGTTCATCCTTGAACGTCGTGACCACGGAAACGGAATCGAACACGGCATCAATAGCCACGCGGCCTGCCACCTGTTCGTTGCCATCTTCATCGAGGGTGCTTTTCTCGCCCTGCTTCCTGACGCCAGCCAGAATTTCCTGTTCCTTCAGGGGAATGCCGAGCTTGGCGTAGGTTTCCAAAAGCTTGGGGTCAATTTCATCAAGGCTTTTAGGGTTCGCCATGCTTTTGGGCGCGGCATAGTAATAGAGGTCCTGGAAATCAATTTTCGGAAATGACACGCGGGCCCAGGCGGGTTCGTCCATCTGCAGCCAGCGACGATAGGATTCCAGGCGCCACTCCAGCATCCAGGTGGGTTCGCCCTTCTTGTTGGAAATGAAGGCGACGATGTCTTCGTTCAGCCCCTTTGGCGCGAAGTCCGATTCAATATCGGTGGTGAAGCCGTATTTGTATTTATCGACTTCGATATCTTTAACGAGTTCAATGGTGTCGAGGTCTGCCATGGTTTTCTCTATGCCGCTGCTTTGGCCTTGTGGCGCGCAAGCAAGCTGCGCCAAACGGCGATGAAATGTTGGATGTGTTCAGATGTCGTGTTCCAGCCAAGGCTCACGCGAATGGCGCCCTTTGCCAATTCGGGAGCAATTCCCATGGCGGTCAGCACGTGGGATTTTGTCACCTTGCCGGAAGAGCATGCAGAACCGGAAGAAACGGCAATGCCTTCAAGGTCGAAATTCATCAGCAAGGTCTCAGCACTCATACCGGGGTGTGAAAAATAAGTCGTGTTGGGAAGCCTTGGGGCATCGCCGCCAAAGATCACGGCACTTTCAAGTGCTTCCTCAAGCTGATCACGCAAGGCTTTGATATTCATGTGATTTTCTTTTGCAACGGCGGCAAATCCGGCGATACCAATAAGATTTTCTGTGCCCGCCCTGCGGCGAAGTTCCTGTCCGCCGCCATGAACCAATGGTTCCAGTGGCAAGCCATCGCGCACCACCAGGGCACCGATTGCGGTTGGACCACCAATCTTGTGCGCGGCGATGGTCATCATATCCACGCCGAGAAGGCCGAAGTTTACCGGCATCTTTCCAAAGGCCTGAACGGCATCCGTATGCACCAGTGCGCCAGGGACCTGGGCAAGAGATACAATTTCACGAATGGGCTGAATGACGCCGGTTTCATTGTTGGCGAGCATGACACTCACCAGCGCATTTGGTCCCTTGAGCAAGTCGGCAAGAGCCGTGAGATCAACAACGCCATCCGTCGAGACGGGTATATAGGTCACGGGTTTTCCGGAAGCCTTTGCCGATTCAATAACTGCAGGATGTTCAATTGCGGAAATGAGAATGCGTTCAACAGGCGCATGCTTGATCGCAAGATTATTGGCTTCCGATCCGCCGGAGGTGAAAACAATCATCGGCGCAATGACACCCAACTCGCGGGCGATAGCCTCACGTGAATCGTCCAACAGCTTTCGGGCAGCACGGCCCTCCCTGTGAACCGAAGACGCATTGCCGTCCACATCCATAGCCGCACACATTGCTTCCTTTACGACGGGGCGTAGAGGGCTGGTGGCGTTATGGTCGAGGTAAGTTCTCATTCGGCCGGCCTCACATAGCGATCCTTGGCCTGCTTGATGGTGGCGGATAGCGCGAGGTTGCGTTTCTCGACGACATCCTCAAGGGTGATGGAACCCAGGAAGTACATCATCTGGCGTCCGAGTGAGGACCAGAGATCGTGGGCTGAACATTGCTCGCCCCTGACGCAGCCATCCACGGCGTCGCCTGAGCAGCGGGTGAAGCGCAGTTCCTCATCAACCGCCAGAATAATATCCGCAACCGCGATATCAGCGGCATCGCGCGCCAGTTTATAACCACCGCCGGGACCCCTGGCGCTTTCAACCAGATTTTCGCGGCGAAGCTTGCTGAAAAGCTGTTCCAGATATTCCTGGCTGATGTCCTGGCGTTCGGCGATTTCCGACAGGGAAACGGGGTTGCCCGCCGAGTGCTGACCGATATCGATCATCGCCATGACGGCATACCGGCCCTTGGTGCTCATTTTCATCTGTTTTTTCCTTCGTCCAATGCACGAAAAGCTTGCTTTTTGCCCCCCGTGCCGTGCTAAAGCCCATGCAACTTGCCGGGGCTGGAGAGCAATCGCTCTCTTGAACCATTCTAAAGAACAAATATAGAAAGCCCGACTTCCCGAGTCAACTATTAGCCGGTAGTTAACGGGAAGAAATAAATGGGCAAAAAACAGTGAAACGGACCCCACGGGATGCCTGAAGTCATATTTAACGGCCCAGCCGGTCGAATTGAAGCCCGTTATCACCACGCCAAGCCCTCAGGTTCGCCCATAGCAATTTTGCTCCATCCTCATCCCGCCTTTGGCGGGACGATGAACAACCCGATTGTGCATTCGCTTTACCAGACCTTTGTGAGCCGTGGATTTTCGGTTTTACGCTTTAATTTCAGGGGTGTAGGCCGCAGCCAGGGGCTTTTTGAGAATGGCGCGGGCGAGCTTTCGGATGCGGCCTCGGCCTTGGACTGGCTGCAGTCCTTCAACCGGGAGGCCAAGATCTGCTGGATTGCCGGGGTTTCCTTTGGCGCCTGGATTTCCATGCAGCTCTTGATGCGGCGGCCCGAGATCGGCGGCTTTATTTCCATTGCTCCACTGGCCAAACATTATGATTTTTCGTTCCTCGCCCCCTGCCCGGCATCGGGCCTGTTTGTGAACGGCGAGAAGGACGTGGTGGCCTCGCCTGAGTCGGTCCACAGCCTGGTTTCAAAGCTGAAGACGCAAAAGGGAATCATCATCGAACACAAGGTTGTGGCTGGTGCCAATCACTTCTTCGAAGGCAAGACCGACGAACTCACAAAGATTTGCTCGACCTATCTGGACAAGCGCCTGTCACGGGAGAGCTAGTATGCCACCGGTCATGGGCTGGCTCACCTTCGTCGTCATGGGGAAGCTCAGCGGCAGTTTCTTCTGGCTGCGCACGGCCATATAGGCCCAAGCCTCAGCTTCCACCGAGTCGCCGTTGAAGCAATAGGCCTCTGCAGGCTGGACATTGGGGAGCTTTTTTTGCAGGGCCTTCATGATGGCCGGGTTGTGCCTGCCACCGCCGCAAACAATCCAGGCCTTTGGCGCTTCCTGCAACCAACTTGTTGCCTTGGCGATTGAGCGCGCGATGATTTCAACAAGGGTTGCAGCGCCGTCGCCGGGACTCAAAGCATCCATCCTGATTCCTGCAAAGCTGTTGCGGTCGAGGGACTTGGGCGGCGCCATGTTGAAATACGACTGGTTAAAGAATTGCACAATGATGGATTCGTTGGGAGTCCCGGTTGCTGCCAGCTTTCCATCAAAATCACGGGCAACGCCTGTGTGTTTCATCGCCCAGTCATCGATAGGCGCATTTCCGGGACCGGTATCAAAAGCGATCATGTCGCCTTTCGGGCCAATCCAGGTGACATTGGAAACGCCGCCGATATTCACAAAAACCACCGGGCGCTCAGGCAAGCTTGCGGCCAGGGCGCGATGATAGACGGGAACCAATGGTGCGCCCTGCCCGCCAGCGGCCACGTCTGCGGCGCGCATGTCATAGACAACGGGCACCCCCAATCTTTTGGCTAGCGCCTTGCCATCGCCGAGTTGAACTGTGAGCTTTATTTCAGGGCGGTGAATGACGGTCTGGCCATGGAAGCCGATGACATCAATGGTTGCCGGGTTGGTTTTCAGAAAACTCACAACCGCCTGCACGTGCCAATCGGTGAGTGCAGTTTCCGCCCTGGCGAGACCAGATGGCCTTTCGTCCCGCCGCGTGAGGTTTTTGGCTTCCCCAAGGGCGGCGCGCAAAATTTTGCGCTTCTCATCCGAATAGGCATAGGTTTGCGATGGCCCGCGCTCGACGATGTTTTCCCCATCGGTGCGAATAAGGGCCACATCGATGCCATCGAGCGAAGTGCCTGACATCAGGCCGATTGCGGTTGTTAGTTTTGACACCGGATTATCCCATGCTAAGAGCAGCCCATTATGAGCACATATAAATCAGACTTTCTTAACACCCTTTCAACCCGGGGATATATCCATCAATGCTCGGATGCCACTGGCCTTGATGAGCTTGCGGCGAAGGGTGATGTCATCGCCTATATCGGCTTTGACTGCACGGCAAAATCCCTGCATGTGGGCTCGCTGGTGCAAATCATGCTGCTCTATTGGGCGCAGCAAACGGGGCAAAAGTCCATCGCACTCATGGGTGGCGGCACAACCCGGGTGGGAGATCCTTCGGGGCGCGACGAAAGCCGCAAATTGCTGACCCTTGAGGACATTGAAGACAACAAGCGCGGCATCCAGCAGGTTTTCAGCAAATTCCTGCGCTTTGGGTCCGGCGCAAAAGACGCCCTGATGATTGACAATGCGGAATGGCTGACGAAGCTGAACTATCTCGACATGTTGCGTGAGATTGGTCGTCACTTCTCGGTCAACCGCATGCTGGCCATGGATTCAGTCAAGCTGCGGCTGGAGCGCGAACACGAGCTCACTTTCATCGAATTCAACTACATGGTCTTGCAGGCCTATGATTACACCGAACTGGCGCGGCGTTATGGCTGCAACCTGCAGATGGGGGGGTCGGATCAATGGGGCAACATCATCAACGGCATTGACCTCGGCCGGCGCATGGGCACACATCAGCTCTTTGCCCTCACCACGCCGCTCATAACACTCGCATCGGGCGCGAAAATGGGAAAGACCGCAAGCGGAGCCGTTTGGCTCAATGCGGATATGCTGTCTCCCTACGGGTACTGGCAATTCTGGCGCAACGCGGAGGATGCGGATGTTGGGCGCTTCCTGAAGCTCTTTACGACGTTGCCTCTTTCCGAAATTGAAAGACTTGAAAAGCTTGGCGGCTCAGAGATCAACGACGCAAAGAAAATTCTGGCCGTTGAAGCCACCGCACTGCTGCATGGCAGGAAAGCCGCTGAAGATTCTGCGGAAGTGGCGCGCAAGACCTTTGAAGGAGGTGAGAGCGCTGAAGGCCTGCCCACTATAAAACTTGATTTAGTAAAAGGCGTAGGAGTCCTTCAAGCAGCTGTGCTAGCAGGCTTTGCGACGTCTAATAGTGAGGCACGCCGCGCTATCCATGGTGGCGCAATCAGAATCAACGATATCCAAGTCTCCGATGACAGATTTGTACTAGATAACAGAATCAGAGCTGGCAAAGAGTCGATCAAGTTTTCAATGGGGAAAAAGAAACACGTCCTTATCAAGCCACTGTAAAATTATTCAATTTGACTCCTTGACCTTTTGCTTCATGGGCGGCCCTGAGCCGTCGAATTCAAAGATTTTTCGAAAAATTCCGGGTGCTATTGCTGACAGCGGATTAATCTGAATCTTGGGGCTCGCCATAGAGCCGCCAAGCGCGAAAGTCAGTCCGATGATGCCCTGCCCCTTGCCGCCGGTGAGAATTTCGCCAAACAGCGGTATGTTTCCAAGCGCAGCGTTAATGCCATAGGCGGGGATGATCGTTCCGGTAATGTCAATGGCGCCATCGGCCTTCCGGATCAGGCCTTCGGCAGTAGCTCCCATCTCAGCCCCCTTCAACAGTGAATCGCCAATCCGGATGAATTTCGCGTCGGTTGTGAAGGGTAGCGTAAGTCTTGTGAACGAAAGCCCATCGCGCCGGGGACCGGACTTCCTTGCCTTGCCGCGGCTGTCAATATCCGCGAGGGCCGCTTCATTGCGGACATCGAAATCACGCAGAACCAGCCGGCCGTTCTGGATCGAGGAACTGCCATCACTTGACAGCAGCGCGGAAAATTCGAGGCTGCCGCCAGATACCTTTGAATACAGGTTTGAAGCGCGCAAGGCGCCACCGCCGTCACCGCTGACAATCTGCAGTTGCCGGCCGGTTTCATTTGGCCAGACGCGAATTGCCAGCGCCTTTCCCGACAAGAACTGCCCTTCAATATCCGCGTTTGCAACGGCCCTGTTTCTTACGGCCAGAGTTGCCGTGACACCCGTCAGAATTTCACCCCGGTTGGCAAAGACACGGTCAACCTTCGCAACAATATTCAGACTCGGACTGGAACCCGATTTCCGGGCGGAATCCAGGTCCCTCGAAAACATGGATTTTACAATCGGGCGCGCATCAAATTCCTTTCCGGCGATCACTATTGACTGGCCTTCGTCATTAGGCTCCATTGTCATGGTGAAATTGTTTTCATCGCTGAGCCAGACCTGCGAAAGCTTTGCAGACTTCATACCTCCAGTGGAATTCAGGAAGACGTCCCCCTTGATGCTCAGGCTAGGGCCCTTGACGACAAGGCCTTCAACTTTCCGGCCGGATTCGTCGCCAGCCAGATAGGTAAAACTTGCGGTGGTGTTGGCTGTTGGCGGCCTGCGCCAACTGATCGGATCAATAAACATCTCTGCTTTCGCAAGGTCGGCGCGAACCTTGATGCTCGGCTTTTTCTCGCCCACACCCGTTATGTCAGCCACGACGCCTACGGGGCCCCGCAGATAGTCGCCGAGCTTAATGCCGAGTTTCTCGCGGCCCTTGTCATCAAGTTCTGTCTCAATTGAAGCAATTGCCTTTGAATCCGGCCCCGCAGCCCGCTCCCAGGAAATCCTGGACGGGAAGCCATTGATTTTCACCGGCCCCGCAACCCTAATTCCCGTCCGGTCAAATTCGGCAAGCATCGCACCTTCAGACAAATCAACATTTGGCATGACCTGCTTGACCCCGGCGTTGGCCACCTTGATTGCAGCACTGGTCTGGATCTGGTCACGCGTCACGCCTCTGATAAGCGGCATATTGATTGCAACCTTTGCCTCTGCCTGCCCGCTTACATTGGACGGAATGAAGCCTGCGTTCCGCATGAGATTGAGGTCAGGCAACGCCGCGAGCTCCATCAGCTCGGGAGCGCCCGCAATCAGGTTCAGCTCGAACGCGCCAGGCACACCTGCAGTCAAAAACTTCTCGGCCCTGAACGTGGTTTGCTTGACCTGAATGATTCCGTTTGACGGCAAAATCACTTTGCCATCGTCGATAACCAGGTCAAAACTATCGCCGCGCAAGCGGGCCCGGCCGGAAGCGCCGAGCAGCGGTGGCAAAGATTTGAAATAGGTGGAGGTGACCTCCGCCATCGAAAACTGAAAGTCGATGTCTTCATTTGGCAGTACCCTTTGGCGCATCGCCTCAGCCAAACCATTTACCGGAATACTGACTTTGAAGGCGCCTTCCGATATGCGCCCTGCCTGGACATTTTCCGTAACCCATTTCCGCGATTTGGGCACAACGATCGGCGGCCACATCTTCTTGAGAAAATCTGCCGAAAGATCGCGCACGCGGCCTGTCAGCTCAATACCGGCAGATTCGCCACCGCCGGTAATGGTTCCGCGCAAACGGACACCGGTATTGCCTGACATCACGACAAGGTCATCAATGTCCAAAACGGCCCCTTCGACTGAGGCCTTGCCCAGGAACTCGATGCGATCAACGAGAACCGGGTTTTTTACCGTCCCTTGTGTATCGACGCTTACATTGGTGGCTCTCAAATCGACCTTGATGTCGGTCAACCGGCCATCGCCGGCTCTAATAGGGTCGACCCGGCCGGTAAGTTCAGCGCGTGATCCACCGACAAGGATAATTGAATCGATGATCTTGAAACTGCCGGTGCCGGGATCATAGTCAACGCGCAGAGCGCCTTCGTCGATCACAATGGGTTGGGCTATATATCCGGGCAAACCTACAATTCCGGCCGACGCGGCAAGTTCAGCCGACGCCTTGGTGACGACACCTGAGTCACTGATTTCCATTTCCGCATGGCCCGAAAGCGGCACATCAACCTTGGCAAACTGCGCCAGGGCAAAAATCTCGTCGGAAACATTTGCCGGCACGAGATCTTCAATGCGTGCGCTCACGGCGAAGGAGCGGGACTGGGTCCTATAGGTGGTCGATATTTCCGTGCGCCATGGGGTTCCACCGCTTGCCACTGACGCCTTGGCAAAAACCACAAAACCATAGGGCATTCTCTTGAAGGTCAGATCCGCCTGCGGAGCAAACCAATTCGCCTGGTTGGCTTCATCAAAGAGCTGAATCGAGGCTCCAGTGACGCGAATGTCCTCCAGCGATGCGCCATTTGACCCTTCGCCCGTGCCAGACAAAATATCAATCAGCGACTTCGCTGTCGTTTCAGGCACTATCGCCGTCTGCTCTTCGCGGCTCGCTTTTGGATCGTTGCCATTGACGGACGAACCATCCATGGCAATCGTCTCGTCTTCCGGTGCGGCTGGCGTTCCAAATCCCAACACCAATCCGCCATCAAGCTGGCGCTTGACCAGAATGCGCGTGCCGATGAGTTCCAGGCTACGCGGCACCAGCGACCCTGTAAACAGTGAAGCGCCTTCAAAGCTGATGGCGGCTCTTTTTGACTTTGCAACCAGATTTCCCGATTGATCAAGCAGTACCATGTCGCGCAAACGAAAGTGCGGAACGTTGGTCTTGCTATCCAGTTCAAAAACGGCGCCCGCGATATCAACCGTCATTCCCGAGAGTGACTTGTTGATTTCCCTTTCGATGCGTTCCGTCATGAAATCAAGGGAAACAGGGCCCTGCGACAAGCGCCAAAAAAAGGCTGCCCCCACGATAACTGCGACAGCGGTAATCGAGAGCAATGCAAGCACTGTTATTTTAGCCAGCCGATGGCGCAATTCTTCCTTGCCTTTACCAGTCCAACACTTTCGTCAATTCCAAATAGAATCAGTCAATTAGAGCCTACTCCCGAAGCAATTGCGGTCCAATCCTAGCGTCATTGGCCATCAAAGATAGGCTAAACAAAGGCAGAAATTTAAAGCCCTGCCACACCGGCCGCCCGCCTGGGTCGCCACACAATTGACTTGCGTTCACTGCCAAAACTGGCATCCTTAATAAATCGAGGCAAAATCCTTAGCAATGTACCGCGTGAATGGCTGGGATCAGATTGATGGCGAAAGGTCATCAGACTAAAGGGGCATGGGCGAAGAAGCGGCGTTCGCCGCTTCGCGGGCTGCTGCAAACCCGCCAGATCTATGTGCGCAGCAATGGTGATGTGCAATTCATCACGGTTTCGCCGATTTCACAGGTTTGCCTGCTCATCATCGGCCTGATCGCTCTTTCCTGGATGGCCTATGCCAGCATCAATATTGTCTTCAAGGAACAGCTGCTTGAGCTCAAGCAGCAAAAACTGTTTGAGGCGCGGCTGGAATATGAAAACCGCCTGTCCGAGCTTCGGGCTTCCGTTGAACGGGTCAACGACCGCCTCTTGCTGGACCAGAAGAGTTACTTGAAAAAAGTGGACGAAGTAAAAGCCGAATTTGATGATTTGGCGGGCCAGCAGAAAAAAATGGAGGAGTTTTTCCGGGAGGGCTGGTTTCCCTTAAAACCCGGTGTGGCGCCGACATCACCCAAGGAACCCCAAATTGAAGGCAGTGCCGAATCAACTTTCTCACAACGCTACGCGGCCGATTTTCGATCACGTTCGGAAACGGTCAAGCCACTTGCCGAAATGAAAGACAAATTCCTGTTCCTGCACAACCAGCAGCTTTCCCTGCTCAAGAAGGCGCATCTATTTTCCCAACGCAAGCTTGAAAAAACCAGTATCCTGCTGACAAAGCTTGGAATTCAACCTCCCGGCTCCGCTATTCTTGCGAAGGCAGAGGCGGCGGGCATGGGCGGACCCTTTATCAGCCTGTTGGAACCAGCCCGCCGTGAAGCGGAAATTGCCGATGGCATGCAGGATGTACACAACACCTTGTATGAGGAGAGCAAGGTACGCGAAGCCGTGGCGGACTTGCCGCTGGTTAAGCCCATCGAGCAGACTACGGGGATCTCCAGTTTCTTTGGTTACCGGGATGACCCATTGCGTCATTCCCTCGCCTTCCACGGCGGAATAGACTTCAAGGGTGCCTATGGCGAACCTGTCCTGGCCACTTCTGGCGGCATGGTTAACTGGGCGGGCCCGCACGGGCCCTATGGCAACATGGTTGAAATCCTTCATGACAACGGCGTCTCAACCCGGTATGGTCATATGAGATCAGTCAAGGTGTCTCCGGGACAAAAAATCAGCCGGGGAGATGTGGTTGGCTGGTTGGGAAATACAGGGCGAAGTACAGGGCCACATTTACACTATGAAACGCGTGTAGATGGCCGGGTAATCGACCCTCACAATTTTTGGCGAACACAGAATGATCTTCAAGCGCTCGAAAAACTCAACTAACGGAAGTGAAAGGCCGAGCAATTCGGGACCGTCCATTATTGCCCAAGATGTGACCATTGAGGGCAATATTTCGGCATCCGGCGAATTGCATATTGATGGCACGGTCTATGGCTCAATTCGCGCCAAGTCCTGCGTTATCGACATGAATGGCTTTGTTCAGGGCGAGCTTGCTGCCGAAGAGATTTTCATACGTGGCCGGGTGATTGGCCCCATTCGCGGCGTTCACGTCAATCTCTATGCGGGTGCGCAAGTTGAAGGCGACATTCTTAACGAGACCATTTCCATTGAAAATGGCGCCAATATTTATGGGATGATTGGCCGATCGGAAAACCCTCTCGGCGAGAGTCCAATCCAGCAAAGCCCACCCGCTGAAGAGAAGGCGCTGCCAGCCAGTAGCCTGGCAATTACTCAAGACAATTTCTTCAGCGACAAGACCGAAGACAGCTTCCGGCCCATAAAGGTTGTCAGGCCGCTCTGATCCCCGGGGCTAATCGATATCCTCGATCACTTCGGAATCTAGCCCTTGGACCCGCTTTGCCAGTGAGGCCTGGATGAAGTCATCAAGGCTGCCATCAAGCACGGCGGCGGGATTGGTGCTGGTGAAGCCGGTGCGCAAATCCTTGACCAACTGATAGGGCTGCAGCACATAGGACCTGATTTGGTGGCCCCAGCCAATATCGGTTTTCTTGGCGTTGACGGCGTCGATTTTCTCCTGTTGCTTCTGCAACTCCAATTCGTAAAGGCGGGCCTTCAACATTTTCCACGCCGTTGCGCGGTTCTTGTGTTGCGAGCGCTCGGCCTGGCAGGCGACAATAATGCCTGTGGGCAGGTGGGTAATGCGAACCGCGGAATCGGTTGTGTTGATGTGCTGGCCGCCTGCTCCCGAGGCGCGGTAGGTATCAATTTTGCAGTCGCTTTCATTGATCTGAATGTCGATATTGTCGTCGATCACGGGATAGGCCCAAACGGAGGCAAATGAAGTGTGACGCCGCGCGTTTGAATCATAGGGCGAGATGCGCACCAGACGGTGAACGCCCGATTCGGTTTTCATTTTGCCATAGGCATTGTGGCCTTTGATTTCAAGGGTGCAGGATTTGATGCCAGCTTCTTCACCCACGTGCTCATCCAGCACGGAGACCTTGAACTTGTTTTGATTGGCCCAGCGCGTGTACATGCGCATCAGCATCGAAGCCCAGTCCTGGCTTTCCGTGCCACCGGCACCGGCGTTGATCTGCACGTAGCTGTCGTTGCCATCGGCTTCGCCGGAGAGCAGCGTTTCAAGCTCTTGCTCCGCCACTTCGGCCTGCAATTTTGTCAAAGCCTTCTCGGCTTCGGTGACAATGGCCTGATCACCTTCCAATTCGCCAAGCTCGATGAGGCCCACATTGTCTTCGATGGTTTGTTCGAGGCGAAGGACCGATGATATGCGCCCGTCAAGATCCTGGCGCTTGCGCATCACCTCCTGGGCTTTTTCCGGATCGCTCCAAAGATTGGGGTCTTCGGATTTGGCGTTCAGCTCCGCAAGCTGGCGAACTGCTGAATCCCAGTCAAAGATGCCTCCTCAGCAATCCAACGGACTGCTTCATCTCATCAACGAGTTTGACAATTTCTGCACGCATTTATGATTGGCTTTCAGATTAAGTATGTGGGCTCAATAGAGGCCGCCGGTGCCAGTCGTCAACCCGCCTTCATCAACAGGCTGCTCTTCAAAGGGTGCCACGATCTGCTGGCCCGCCCCAAAGGTGGGATCAGTTTCAACCGAGGCCAGGTCCTCTCCGATAATCTTGATCGAGTCGGACGGCTCCTCACCGGGCTTGAAGGCTTCCAGAATGACGCCCTCTTCACCAAAAATTGCCCTCTGCCCTGTATTTGCATCAATTGGAATGAGTTCGATTGCGCGGGGCACGCGGAAAGGCGTGGCCGGCTGTTCGCGCAAGGCCAGGCGCATGAAGTCGGCAACTACAGGTGCAGCCAGTTCGCCACCGGTGCGCCTCTTGCCCATGGGCTTGGGATTGTCATAGCCGACATAGACGCCAACTGCGAGATCGGGCGAATAACCAATGAACCAGGCATCCTTTTCCTCATTTGATGTGCCGGTCTTTCCGGCCACGGGCTTGCCTACTATTTGAAGTTTTTTTCCGGTGCCACGCTGGACGACGCCTTCCAGCATCGAAGTTATCTGATAGGCGGTGTAGGGGCTCATGACCTGTTCGCGCACATCGATGAGTTCTGGCTCGGCAATGTTTGCCGAGTACGTGTCCTGCTGGCAAAAGCTGCAGTCTCTCTTGTCATAGCGGAATATTGTGCGGCCATAGCGGTCCTGCACGCGGTCAATCAGGGTCGCCTGAATTTTCTTGCCGCCATTTGCAAACATGCTGTAGGCGGTTGTCATTTTCATCAGCGTTGTTTCGCCGGCGCCGAGCGCCATGGAAAGCTGCAGGGGCATCTTGTCGTAGAGGCCAAGGCGCTGGGCAAGGTCGACAATCTTGGTCATGCCGAGATCATCAGCGAGACGCACGGTCATAACGTTTCGGGATTGCTCGATTCCGCGGCGAAGGGTTGACGGGCCAAAGAATTTGTTCTGGTAGTTCTTTGGTTTCCAGACTTCACCATTGGGCAATTGGTATTCAACGGGTGCGTCAAGCACGACTGACGACGGCGTATAGCCATTATCCAGGGCCGCGGCATAGGCTATTGGCTTGAATGAAGAGCCGGGCTGGCGCAAGGCCTGGACCGCACGATTGAACTGGCTGTTGCCGTAAGAGAACCCGCCTACCAATGAAAGAACACGGCCCGTATGGGGGTCCATGGCAATGAGGGCGCCTTCCACGTCCGGCATTTGCACAAGGTGCCACTTCCCCTCTTCACTGCTCGGGGCCACGTAAACGACGTCACCCTTTGCCAGAACATCCGTAGCCTTTTCGATTTTAGGGCCGAGTTCGGTGCCATCGACGTAAGCGCGGGCCCAGCCCATCAGGGCAACAGGAACGGTTCCCGTTTCACGCGCCGTTTCCGGCTTTCCATCGGGCAAAAGTTTGGGCTGCAATCCCACAACCGCCTGTTGCTCGCTCACCTCAAGGACAACAGCTATGCGCCAAGGAGCCACATCGGCGGGTGGCCGGGGCTTTACCAATAAAGGGCCCCAGTCGCCCTGGATCTCCACCTTCGTGACCGGACCACGGTAACCCCGCCTGCGGTCAAAGGATATCAAGCCTCTTGCCAAGGCCTGCCTTGCGTAGATCTGCAATTTTGGATCAAGCGTTGTGCGAACTGAAAGGCCGCCTTTGCCGAGCGTATCCTTGCCATACATCTGGGCCAGTTCGCGGCGAACTTCTTCGGCAAAGGATTCAGCCGCAAACAGTTGGGCTCCAAATGGGCGTGGGCTGACGACCAACGGCTTCTTGGTAGCTTCGTCAAATTCGGCCTGGGTGATGTAGTCATTATCCAACATCTGCTGGAGCACCCAGTTGCGCCGCTCAATGGCGCGCTCCTTGTGCTTGAAGGGGTGATAATTGTTGGGGCCCTTGGGCAAGGCCGCGAGATAGGCCATTTCATCCAAGGAAAGCTCGTGCAGCGATTTGCCGAAGTAGTTCAGCGAGGCTGCTGCGATGCCATAGGAATTCAACCCGAGAAATATTTCGTTCAAATAGAGTTCAAGAATTTGATCCTTTGAAAAGGCGGCCTCAATACGCTGAACAATTATTGCCTCGCGCAACTTGCGCTCAATGGTTTGCTCATTGTTCAATAGAAAATTCTTGGCCACCTGTTGCGTAATGGTGGAGGCACCCACGATCTGCCCCTTGCCAGTCAGCTTGACTTGGAAGTAGCGCAAACCGGCTGCAGCAATGCCGCGCCAATCAAGGCCACCATGGCTGTAATAGGTTTTGTCTTCGGCGGAAATATAGGCCTGGATCAGCCGCTTGGGTACGGAGTTAATGGGAACGAAAAGGCGTCTTTCGTCGGCATATTCGGCCAGGAGCGAACCATCGGCTGCGTGAATGCGCGTCATGACGGGGGGCTCGTAGGAGGCCAGTTGCTTGTAATCCGGCAGGCCCTTGGAAACATCCCAAATCACGTAAACCAAGGCCCCCGACAGGCCTAAGAAAATCATGAACCCGGCTCCGAAAAGCCAACCTAAAAATCTTAGCATCTTTGGTTTACTAACCCGATTCCGCGTCTATTTTCCATTGGCGATAGCACACGCCATACCTGATTTGCTAGGCTCGGAATATGGCCAAGGATGGGCAGATCAAATGGTTGGTCCGATCCCAAATGTCTTTTGAAATCCGTCTTGCCCAGCCTGGGTGATGGCCAGGGCCCGGGTGCTGTCTTGCCGCTTCACCCATTTCAGTTCCAGGGTCCGGTGCATCAAGGCTGCACCTACAGCACCCGCGAGATGAAACCGGCGCTCGCTCCAGTCAAGACAGGGGCGACAGAAGACGCGCTTTGATTGCGCGGCGGCGGCGATATCAACGCCAAATTTTTCGAGAAATGATTTGCCCTTGTCAGTCACATTGCCGCCATCGCCATCGAATTCAATTTGGCCACTGCGTAACATTGCATCGGTAATACTGACGGCCAAGGTGCCCGCCATGTGATCGTAGCATCCACGGGCAACGCGCATTGCCGCATCACGGGGGCCGGTACGAATGGTGCGCCCGGCATGCTTGATGTTCTGAGTCGAGGCGACCTGCTGCATGCCTTCAAGCATGCGGGCAACTTCAGCCGATGCAAGGGAATGATAGTGGTGGCGGCCATGCTGCTCCATGATGATGAGACCGGCAGTGAGCAATTTGGAAAGATGTCCGCTCGCAGTCTGGGGTGTAATACCCGCCAGCGCCGCCAGTTCCTTCGCTGTCAGCGCACGGCGGTCCATCAGGGCCTCAAGCATGTTTGCCCGCGCCGGATCACCAACCAGCGCTCCAATCTCCGCGAAGCTGACGATATGAACCATGGGCAACCTCCGACACTTTACCACTGCCGTAACATGACATCCGCCGTGCATGCTACGGTCATCACCGTAGCATCAAATGGTGCGCTTGGCTTAGAACATTTCAACCTAACGAGGAGCCTGCCCCATGCCCGACCAAGCCAGTAAAGCTTTTGCATTTCGCGCCCTTCACGCCCGTTTCGGCGCTTTCATCATTCCAAATCCGTGGGATGCAGGAACTGCGAAAATCCTTACGCAATTGGGTTTCGAGGCATTGGCGACGACAAGCGCTGGGTTGGCCTTTGCTCTTGGCCGCAGTGATGGTGCTGTCACCCGCGAAGAAACTCTCGCGAACGCCCATTCCATTGTCCAAGTAACGCACCTTCCTGTCTCAGCGGACCTTGAGAATGGCTTTGGA
>Ga0214473_10004732_pt1 | contig 16341 bp, 19 predicted proteins | sample RVTome_7_FD_203509 | JGI IMG/M metagenome (GOLD analysis project Ga0214473, IMG submission 203509) | Soil microbial communities from uranium-contaminated site in the Upper Colorado River Basin, Wyoming, United States - RVT98D197 | ecosystem: Environmental > Terrestrial > Soil > Contaminated >... | reverse complement strand
AAGATGCGCCAGGCGGCATGAAAAAAATTGATAGGGGGGCTTGACAAGCCTCATAGAAAGTCTCGCTCAGTAGAGATTGTAACTTCAACTGCGGAATCCGGGTTTAGTTCAAGGTTCTAAGTTCAAAGTTCCGGGTTTAAACTCGAAACGTTGAACCCGGAACTCGAAACCTGAAACCCGCTAGGTCGCGGTTCCAGTGTTGGTCTCTACAATGTGCGCTATTCTTTTACCGGCGCAAGAATAATGCAGGCGAGTCGATCATAAACAGCCTTTTCACTTGTCCTTCCAGCGCTCGACGGTTCGTACTTCGACATAGCCGGGCTTGCCGCCCTTCTTCGATTCCACGCGCAGCCAGTCGCCTTCCGCGCGCACGACGTTGATCTTTATGCCAGCGGGGAGCACGGCCACAACCTTGAAATTTGTGCCCGGACCGTCTCGGAGCTCGACGTCGCGCAGGGTTCGATAAGCGCCGGCGGGCGATGGAGTGGCAGCCTTCGATTGAACGACTTGTTGCGTCTCCAAAGGCCGGGCGTACTTTTCATTGATATAACCAGGCTTGTTGCCCTGTTTGGATTCAACTTTCAGCCAGTCGCTTTCCCGCCCCACCACGTTGACTTTGATGCCTTTGGGAAGCGTCGTGATGACCGGATAATTCGTCCCGGGTCCGGCTCGCAAGCGGACGTCGGCTGTTGTCGTGTAAGTTCCTTTTAGCGTTTGGGCGAAAAGCGATCCGCTGAACAGGGCGCTAATAAAGAATGCAAACAGTGCGATTCGCCGCCTGGCATTGACTTCTTTCTTCATGATTTTCTCCCTAATATGTTTTGGCATATTGAACAAAACGACTTTAAGAAAATTTCTCGGGCCTAGACAGAACCTCAATGGGTGACGTTTGAGCTATTTTTTCCGCCAATTTCCTTGGCTATCTTGGATCCACCAGCCGGACCGCGCTTGGTCGACCCAACTCCTGGCGAAGATGCTCTTGATTTTGGGAATGTTCTCCTTTGAAATGCCGTTCGCTTTGGCGATCTCGGCGTAAAGCGCTTCGCGGTCGTTATTCTCGGCATCAACAAGCTGCTTGGTTTCGGCGCGCTCCTTGAGATTGAGCCCGTCCGCGCTCCGAATCGCCAGCAGTCCGTCACGAGCGATTCCGATGTTACCCCGGTCCATGAAAGGTTTGATCGCGTCGCTGCGAGATCTGATCGATTCTTTCAGCGCGCGGATGGCCGGGTTGGAAACGTTAATATCTGCTTCCTGAGCGCTTGCTTCGGCGGTGAAACTCACGGAGGCGATGCGAGCGGGCGAGAATAAACTGCGGCTCTGCGGCTTGGGCGCTGGTTTTGCCGGTTCGCCCGGCCCGCCCCAGGTTTCCTTGACGATTTGGTCGGCGGCGCGCTCGACCGCCGCCGCAGGAAAGTAAATATTTACCGTGACACAGGCGCTGATAAAAAAGGTGAGCAAAAAAATTGTCCGTTTCAGCATAGCTCCTCCACTTTATTTGACGTCGGATTTGTCAGATTTGATCCGTTCCAATCGATGCACCAGTTCGGAAAAGACGATGTTTTGTGTATGGCTGATGACGTTCACGGTCGGCGGCAGAAAGCTGCCGATGACCAGAAATTCCTGATCGCCGCGACTTTCCACGCCGCGTAAGCTGAGCAGGTCGTTCTTTAAGCTTGCCTTGAAGCCGAGCTTGCTGTAACGAAAGCTGTCAAACAATCCGGCGAGACCGCCGTACAATGCGCCGGCGCTCTGTCCGGAACTCAACACCGTGATCTTATTGAGCGCATCGACGCTGATGCGCTGCTCGGTGCCACGATCCACCGTATGTAAATCGGCGCGAAATTGCGATGGCTGCTTATCGATCATCACGAGATCGTCGATGCTTCCTTCCAGAATGCCTGAGATGCGGCCGAATTTAAAGGTTTTCGAGAGTTGTTCCAGCTGAATGCCGTTTAAAATTGCATCGAGCTTGATCGATGCCAATGACGAGAACGGGTTTTCGATTTCGAGCTTGCCGATGCGCACGCGCCCGCCGAAAACTTCCGCCTGAATCTCACCGCTCGTGCGCAGCAAATTCCCCGCCGATTGCACCTGTGGGATCGAGCCGGTCAAGGTGCCCGTAAAGGGAATCCAGCTCAAAGCCTGAGTCAGCTGCTCCAGTTGCAATCGCTTTGCTTCGGCGGAGAACGAGACGCGTTTGGGATCGTTGATCACGTCGGGCCAAAGCAGATTGGCGATATCGATCTCGCCGCCGAACAGCGCCGCGCGGATCGGATGATGAAATTGCAAGGCATTATTCGACAGCGAAACCGTTGTCGTGACGGGTCCGAAGGATTGTTTGCCGAATACCATCTTCTCGATTGTCAGCGTGCCGCGCCGGAGATTGCCGATCGAATCCTTTTTACCTTCCGGCAAACGCAGCTGAAAAGGCAAGTCGAGCGCGATGGGTCCGATCTGCCAATCGTCGGCTTTAGCTCGAAGCTCGGCTGCTTTGAGCGCCAACTCACCTTCCACCGCGAGCGCATCGAAGGCGCCTTCAAGTTGCAGATGGAAGCTCATTTGCCCCTGCATTGAAAGGTTGTCGAGAAGCGGGTATTGACGCTTGAAAGTTTCGCGCAGGGCAAAATCGAAAAAACCGCCGGGCAGAAAGTTCGAACTGCGCGCCTGCAAGCGAAAATGAGGAGCATCACTCAAGCGCGCGACGGAACCCGCGATGTCGACGCTGCCGACATTCACGAGATTCAATTTGCAAGGATGACAGTCAAAACGATCGCTGTCGCGCAAATAATTGGCGTCAAGCTCAAGCACCGGTGTCTGCGTCTTGAGATCGCCAAAAAATTTGCTCCATAGAAGCTCGCCGCTGTCCGCGCGAAATTTACCGCTAATGCTCGTCGATGGCTCAGTGGGATGCGAAGTGAGTTCAAAGAGCCCGTTCAGCGACAAATTCTCACCGGCTTTCGTGCCGTCGGGCGAGCTGAATTTTCCCCCAGCGGCTGCGAATTCGCCGGTAATTTTCATTGGCTCGTCGGGCGTCAATTTAAAGGAGGCGTTGGCGTTTATACGCTCGGTTGATCCCTGCCAGCGCTCGGCCGCGCCGACCTCCAGCTTTGTTGCATTGAGCTTTGCGTCTTTGATGCGAAACGCGGGTTTGATCCATTCAAAAGGCGCAACGACGGCCAGGTTCGCCACGTTGATACTGCCACTGCGAATCTGGAGCGGATCGCTGTGAACGACGCCTTTGACCTCAAGCGCACCAAACGCGCCCCGGAAATCTAGCTCAAGCCCGCCGCGGCCCTGATAGATCCACTGATTGAACGGCGATGGCAGAAGGGTCTTGAGATTGCCGAGTGGAATATCCCGCACGGTCAACTTCGCGTTGGCAACGCGCGCCAGCGGCTCGAATTGAAATTCTCCGGCTCCGGTGCCGGTACCGATCGTCGAAGCCATCTCGATCGACTTGAGCGAAAGCGTTTTACTCGGCAACGAAAAAGCGCCGGCAAAAGTTGCCGCGAGCTTTCCGTTCGGGAGATTTGCAGCATTGGGGTAGATCGCTTTCGGAAAATCGGTCACATTGGCGCGAGCGGAAAACGCCGCTCTCTTCCAATCGGCGTCGATTTCTATCCGAGCATCGAGAGCTCCCGTGATTTTGGCGACGCCAAGGGTAAGATCATGAATCGTACTTTCGATCGTCGCATCGGCCTTCTGGTTCTCCGGCGCATAGAGCTTGGCGCGAAGTCTTACCCACTCGGCTGGCGCAGTCTTCGATTCTTGGCGCGCGAACAAGTTCCGGCTTTGCTTTGGACGAATCACAATCTCGGCTGCCAAGTTGCGCGGTTGGCCAGTCATCTGCAATTCCGCTTCGCCGTCCAGCCGTGGAATATCGGCGCGAAGGGTCAGGCCGGTTTGCCCTCCGAGGTTAAAGTTTTGCGCGTTCAAATTGATCTTGGACAGCTCGAAGACGATTGCCGCTCCTTTTTTCAAGACGACGGTGCCGTCTTGAACATTTAAATAGCGTAGCGCGACTTGGCCGGTGGTTTTTTCCGTGGATTTGCCTAGTTCTTGGATATCAAGTTGAAGTATCGGTTCTTCGACGTCCAGGCGATGGATGGTTTTTGAAAAAAGATCGAGCGGGTTGACGGTCGCGGTTAACCTGCGAGTCTTAAACAGAAGCTCTCCCGGCTTGGAAACTTCCACCGAGTCGACACTGACGCCAAACGGGAGGCTGAATTCAACCTGGGCCAGGCGCACGTCCAAGCCGGTTCTCCGCGCCAGCTCCGCTCGCATCCAGCCCGTGAATTTCGCCGACCGAAAAGCAAAGAACAGGGCGATGTAAGCGCCGGCAAATAAGACGAGAACAATAACACCTAGCTTTAGGCCGACGCGCAGCAATGCGATCATAACGAGACGATACACGTTCAATCAATCGCGGACAATAAACATCTAACCAAAACTCAATGGACGCGGATCTTGCCGGTTGACTTACTGAGACTCGCTGGCATATGCCTGGCGCGTGGTTATTGTGCGCAAATTAATCAGAATGTTGTCAGCTACGTGCCGCACCTGATCGGCGCGCTTCAGTTTCTTGCTCTTGAGGCGATTACCCGCCCCGCTAGCAACATGCTGAACAGCATTTTGAACGCATTGCCGGCCATTTTTGCAGCAGCGCCGATCGTCGGTATCGCCTATGCCATCGGACGCGTGGTTTGCGAGTTGGTGACGAATTGATTGACGGTTTTTGGTTTCACCGGGGTGCTGGCAAAGCTGGGTTTGGGCAGAGAGCCGTCGGCAGGCGAGAGGTCGCCCGCGCAGATCGCGGGGTATCTTGCTTTCGTTGGCATTTTGTTTTTCGCCGCGATTGAAGCAGCGCGCAAACTGGGTTTTGACCTGCTCGCCGCGCCCGTTTCGATCCTCGTACTCGCCGGTACCATGGCGCTGCGTCAGATGGGGCTCGCGGATGGCATTATCCATATAGCCTTTGGTCTTCTGCTCGGTTCCATTGCCGTAATCTTCGCGCTGGACTTCGGCTTGGGGGCGCAGGAAATTGCCGCGCGCGAGTTGGGTGAGCGGGCCATTATTCGATCAAGTCTCGGAAAAAAACACAGGGGAGGGTGGTTCCATGTTGAAAGAGTTTAAAGAGTTTGCGATGAAAGGACCGGTCGTCGATCTGGCGGTGGGAGTGATCATCGGCGCTGCGTTCGGTAAGATCATTACGTCGCTGGTGGACGATATCATCATGCCGCCGATCGGAAGGATGATGGGCAACGTTGATTTTGCGAATCTGTTTGTCAATCTGTCGGATAAAGATTTTCCCAGCGTCGCGGCGGCGAAAGCAGCCGGCGCCGCGACGATGAATTACGGGATTTTCTTCAACACGATCGTAAACTTTTTGATCGTTGCGTTTGCGCTCTTTTTGCTCATTCGCCAGATGAACGCAATGAAAAAACCGGCGTCGGCGCCAGCGCCCACTACCAAAGATTGCCCGCATTGCCTATCGGCAATTCCGATAAAGGCGACGCGCTGCGCGCATTACACCTCCGATCTCAAATGACCGCGGGCAACAGAATACGGAAACGATCCCGCGTAGAGGACTGATGGAATTGCCAAGCTGTGGGCGTAGGATGCGGCAAAGCCCGCCAGCCCACAGATCGCCGCTCTGGCAATACCCACAGGCGCGTGCGCCGGTTGCTCGCCGAACTCGTTGATCGAGTATTGGCGAAAGTCTAGGCCGGCGTAGGAACATCGAGAGCTGTACCGCCAAATTATTCTTGCCACGGGGTGGCACAAGAGCACCCCCTGGACATTTGACACTGGGTTTAAAAGGGATTCAACAGCGGCGCCAAATTCGATCCTGAAATCGGCTCTTGTGTTAACCGTCGGTCTCGGGGTTTTCCGTTGAAATACCAATAAATTGCGCCTCTTTTTCGGCCATGTTATATGGATGAAAATACGGCGTCTTATTGGCATGCCATGGATTGCCAAAATATCTCAGTTTTTCCTTGACAACAAACGAAGCTTATATTACGTTGTAAAAAATTTGCTGATACTCATTTCATCGGGAGGCAATGATGGAGAAAAATAAGTATTTTGCGCTCACCGCGCTGGGGTTTTTTCTCAGCGGCTGCACAGGTGTGATGACGAAGAATCAAGCGGCTGTGGTCGGTGCTCTGACTTGCGGTACGATGGGGGGAGTCGGTGCGGGGGTTGCTGCCCGCGGCCAAGACAGAGATGGTAAGGCAGGCTACATTGCGGCTGGTGCGATCGGCGGAGCATTGCTCTGCGGTGGACTGGCATATCTATTGACCGAAGATCCGAAGCCAAAACCAGCACCACCACCACCACCACCTCCACCTCCTCCTCCGGCGCCGAAGCCAAAACCGAAGCCGGCCCCGCCGCCTCCTCCGCCACCTCCGGCGCCGAAGCCGAAACCGGCTCCCAAGGTGGAACGGACTATTATCTTGGATGATGTGCTCTTCGATTTCGACAAGAGCAACATCAAGCCGGAAGCAGGGGCCATTTTGGATCGCCTGGTTGCTTTCATGAAGGAGAACAAGGACAAAAAGGCCGCGCTGTCAGGGCATACCGATAACGTCGGCACCGACGCTTATAACCAAAAACTCTCCGAAAGACGGACGAATTCGGTTAAAGCTTACGTCGTGAAGAAGGGCGTCGAATCCGGCCGAATTTCGAGCCAAGGTTTTGGTGAGAGCAAGCCGATTGCCGACAACAAGACCAAAGAAGGCCGCGCGAAGAACCGTCGCGTTGAGATCAAGGTCAACTAGGGAAAACCGGCCGGGAGCGGTGATGCGATTAAAAAGGAAAGCGGTTTTAACGTTCCTTGCGTTTGCATTGCTGTTCCCGGCTCTTTCTCCCGCCGAGACAGTCAACTTTAAGGCGATCCAGGCCCGGATAGTGGAATACAAAGCGTGGCTGGATCGACTCGGTTCCAACGGTTCCCGCTACTGGGTGCGGCTCGACGGCAGCAAAAGGCCGCACAGACTCTACATCGGAGAAGGCTTTCTGCAAGCCGATCCAGGTGAGAAGGAACACTTCATCGAAATCTTTTCTCGCTTTCTCGCCGGCCACCCCGAAAAGAACATGCTCATCGATATCTTTGACCCCGCATCGGACAAATGGATTGGCGAGTACGGCTTCGGCGGATTCCGACTGTTTTAGTTTTTCCATGTAATCCTTTCCTCCTTTTTCTTACTCAGTTCACAAATTTGCGGTTGACTTGGCTATCCATGAGGGTGGCAAAGCTACCTTCAAATATTTACCGGGCGCCCTATAGTTCAGACGGTGCATCATGCTCTCTCTGACCCAGCTTCGCGGAGACGCTCGCAGGATATTTGATGCCGGTCTTACCGCCGCAAACCCCTATGATGCCGTCAACCGCCACGTTACCCGCAAGGGAGATACGATTGATGTCGCAGGCAAGCCATACGACCTTTCTTCGTATCGTAATGTCTACGTCGTGGGAGCGGGAAAGGCCTGCGCGAGCATGGCAGCTGCCGTTGAAGAAATTCTTGGCGATCAAATCTTGGACGGTGCCGTCATCGTCAAATATGGCCATTCGCTTCCGACCCGAGTGGTCAAGCTCATCGAAGCGGGCCATCCCGTGCCGGACCAAGCGGGAGTCGACGGTGCCGCACGGGTCGCGCGAGTCCTGGAAGAAGCAACCAAAGATGATCTCGTAGTCTTTCTCGTATCCGGCGGCGGGTCGGCGCTTTTGCCTTGTCCGGTCGACGAAATAACCCTCGAAGACAAGATACGGACCACCCAAATTCTGCTCGATTGCGGCGCGACAATTCACGAAGTCAACGCCGTGCGCAAACATATTTCCAAAATCAAAGGCGGGAGACTGGCCCGCTTGGCCTATCCCGCGACGCTCGTTTCTTTGATTCTTTCCGACGTGGTCGGCGACTCCCTCGACGTCATCGCCTCCGGCCCGACCGTGCCGGACTCGAGCTTGTTTGCGGATTGCCTGCGTGTGGTCGAGCGATACGAACTGAAGGAAAAAATCCCGCTGCGGGTGCGGGCTTTCCTCGAAGCCGGCGCCAGGGGCGAGGTCGAAGAGACGCCGAAAGCTGGGGACCCGATTTTTCAGCATGTGCGCAACGTCATCGTCGGAAATAATCGCATGGCGCTGGAGGCCGCGCGACTTAGAGCCGAGGGGTTGGGTTACAACACGCTGGCCTTGTCAAGCTGCATGGAAGGTGAAGCCAAAGTGGTGGCGGCGGCCCACGTGACGATCGCAAAGGAGATTGTCGCGAGCGGCAATCCCATTGGGCGGCCGGCCTGTGTGCTTTCCGGCGGCGAAACCACGGTGACCGTTCGCGGCAAAGGCCTGGGCGGCCGCAACCAAGAGTTCGCTCTAGCCGCTGCCGTCGCCATCGACGGCGCCGAAGGAGTGGTTATCCTTAGCGCCGGAACGGATGGCACGGATGGTCCCACCGACGCTGCGGGAGGCGTCGTCGACGGAACGACGCTTCAACGCGGCCGGGACAAGGGCCTCGATGCGGCGGATTTTCTTCGCCGAAACGATTCGCACACTTTTCTTCGCGCCGTTGGCGACCTGCTCGTCACCGGCCCGACATACACGAATGTCATGGATCTTCGCCTCGTGCTGATCGCGTAGTCGATCACGGGACCGGTTGCCACTCGAGATCGATCTTTGGGCGGCGCCGATTGGGTGCCAACACCTGCGGCCGGCTCGACGACCTTGGTCAGGCACCCTCATTATCCCCGATTTTTCGCTCGTAAGCCGGATTGCCGTTTTCCCGTTGATTTCGGCGCTTAACCATGGTTAAAGTTCCAGGTCTCGAATGGACACGGGTTTTTCGTTGAAAATTGGGGGAGCAGGAAAATGATCGATGTGAGCCTCAAGGGAGTGCGCTGCCGCGCGGCGCAGGAGATCCTGGATCTCACTGGAACCATCAGCCCCGATACCGAGGGAACGATCGTTTACGAGTTAGAAGGAGAAGGCGGGCAGTTGGTGAACGTGCGTTGGGACGACGGCACGATCTCGCTGGTTTCTTCGGAAGAGATCGTCATTGTCGATGGCGCCGTTTGCTGGCAATAGAACCGCGTGCCGCGTTTCTTTTCGGCCCGGGACGATCCTCTTTCAATCCGCCAAGCCTTTCCAGAGTTGTCACCACGGCCGCTAAATCTTCCTCACCGCGTCCGGCCGCGGCGCCGTCTCCAGAATACCTCCCGAGCCGAGTCTCACCGCCTCGACGCTTTCGAGCGACGGCAAAATTGTGAAGATCGCCTCAGCTTCTGCTACAGCTTGGGCAACGCTCCGCGCTGTGATCAGTCCCCGAGCCTTGAGCGCCCTGAGCGGTTCGGGGCGCGTGTCGTAGCCTGTCACTACGAATCTCCCCTGAAGAAGGCGAGAGGCGACTGCATTGCCGAGAAGGCCGACACCGATGATGCCGATTCGCTTCATTGAAGGGTCCCTTTCGCAGTACTGAGTAACGAGTGCTGAGTTAGGAAGGGGAGGTGGAAACTCATCACTCAGGACTCAGGACTAGGTCCCGTAGATCTCCGGGTTGAAAATATTCGGCGGCCGGCGCCCTTCGATCACGGCGATGATGTTGTCGACCACAATTCCAGCGAGCCGCTCGCGGGTGTCAAGCGCGGCGCTGCCCAGGTGCGGCGTCAATACCACGTTGCGCGACTCGATGAGGCCCGGTTCGACCTTCGGCTCATGCTCATATACGTCAAGCGCGGCGCCGGCGATCCGCTGCTCTTGTAACGCGCGCACCAACGCTTTCTCATCTACAATAGGGCCACGCGCCGTGTTCACTAGGTAAGCCGAGGGCCGCATGCGGCGCAGTTCTCGCTCGCCGATCAGGTGGACGGTCCGGGGGCTCAAGGTGACATGGATCGAAACGAAGTCCGATTCGCTCAGGATCTCATCCAGGTTTCGGTATGCAACGCCAAGCTCGGTTTCCCGCGTCTCTTCGAGTCTGTGACGCTTGGTGTAAAGAATCCGCATGCCAAATCCTCTGGCACGCCGAGCCACGGCCTCGCCGATGGCGCCGAGACCGACGATGCCCAGGGTTTTGCCGTTTACTTCACCTCCGAGAAAATGGATCGATTGGCCGCCGGGGAAGAGGCCGGATCGCAGCGCGCGATCCGCTTCCACGACTCTGCGCGCCACCGCGAGCAGGAGCGCCCAATGAAGATCCGCGGTTGCCTCGGTTACGAGCGGAGGATTTCTGGTGACGGGAATGCGCCGAGCGGTCGCCGCCGCAACGTCGACCCCGGCGGGGGTGGTTGCCATCGAGGCGATCAGCTTAAGATTCGGGCTCGCGTCGATCACCTCCGCGTCCACCGTGTCATGGAGCAAGCATAGAAGGTAGTCACTCTGCCGCAGCGCCGCCATCAGCTCAGGCTTGGTTATGATGTGGGCGGAATCGGCATTGAGCTCCACGCTCCCATGCTCTCGAAGTCGAGCCAGCGCTTTTCCGAGAATCGGTTGCGTGACAAAGAGTCTTGGGGCCATGAGTTTCTTACCTCGTACCACAGAACGCTGCCCATGTGAATTCAAATATGGAGTTCCGAAATCAGCAGCTCGAAAAGACCAATCACCAACGGCAGATGGCCCCTATGTCTGCGACGAATTGACAACCATCGCTAAGATGACCTAAGAGTTAAAACTGGCGGGCTCGCCCTAAGGAGTTTTGCCCGCGGCACGCTTGGCGGATCGTGGTGACGGATCATCTCTTTTCTTCATGGCTAAGGATGCCTCAATGGTAACCCGCAGCACATCGAGTTTCGGTTTGGTCGGCACCGATTGGCAGCAGCGCATCAACTGGGAGCGGCTGCGCAAGTACCGCTTGAATCGCGCCCGCGAGGCGATGAAGCGCAACGGATTGGGCGCCTTGCTGGCGATGTACGATGAAAACGTGCGCTACATCTCCAGCACCGTCACGCCGGGGTGGTGCCGGCTGAAACCCGGACTTCGCTATGCGTTGTTGTGCGAGGGCGCCGAGCCCGTGCTTTTCGAGCAAGGCGATATCGGCATCCAGATCAATCGCCACTGCCCGTGGATCCCGCGCGATAACGTGCGTTACGCCTACTCTTGGATCAAGGGGGCGGTGGGAGGCGCTTCGCGGCAGCAAGTGAAAAAATTCACCAATGCCATCGTGGAAGAGTTGCGCAAGTATCACGTGGAGAAAGCGCCGTTGGGAGTCGACTTCATCGATCTTAACATGATCAACGCCTTTAAAGAGGCGGGAATTAATTACACCGACGGCGCCTCGCCGATGGTGGAAGCGCGAGCAATTAAAAATGAAGACGAGCTGGAGGCGATGCGCATCGTCGCCGCCATCTGCGACGGCTGCCACACGGCCATTTCCCATTACATCAAACCAGGAATGCAGGAGCATCAGATCACGGCTTTCGCGATGAACTTCCTATACAGCATTCCGGGGATTGAAGACGTAGAAGACATCATCGTCTCCTCCGGCCCCAATAGTTGGCCGAACTGGAGACATTTTTCCGACCGCATCATCCAGCCCGGCGACCTGGTGATCATCGATATGGCGGCGGTCACTTGGAACGGCTACAAGAGCTGCATGTATCGCACCTACTGTGTCGGGAAAAAACCGACTCAGGAGCAAAAGGACTATTACAACATCGCCTACGAATGGCTCTACCGGGCGATCGACAAGGTCACACCGGGAGCCACGACCAAGGAGATCGCGGAGGTCTGGCCTTCGGCGATGGAGACCTGGGGATATAAAGAAGAGGATCAGGCGGCGGCGAATCTCTGGGGCCACGGTCTCGGGCTCGCTCAGTACGACACTCCCGTCATCTCACGCATTTACTCTCTCGAATTTCCCGTCGTGATCCAGCCGGGGATGAGCTTCGCTCTGGAGACGCAGCACGGCAAGCCGCTTCAATGGGGCGTGCGGCTCGAAGAGATGATGGTGGTCACGGAGAAAGGTCCGGAAGTCACGACGCAATTTCCCATAGAAGAAATTACCGTCATCGACTAGACAAGAGGCTTCGATTAAGCGACGAACCCAGACATCGAGTGCGCGAGTGCGCGCCGCGAAGCGGGCGCGCCGCTCCCGCCGGCATTCGATTCGCACAATCGATATTCACGCGCACTTCGTTCCCGAAGAGTATCTCCGGCTCATCGAGGCGGAGGGAAAACCTCACGGTCTGCGTTTGCGCCCCGGTCCAAATGGACCGTTAATCGTCGCTGGCCAGGTGGCGTTCGGCCCCATCGCAGTGCTTTACCACGATCTCGGCATGCGGCTAAAAGAAATGGATGCCCAGGGCGTAGCCGTTCACGCTCTTTCACTGATGCCGCCGATGGTCTACTGGGCCGATGGCGCTCTCGGCAACCGCTTGGCGCGGCTCGTCAACGACGCGATGGCCGGGGCTAGCCGGGCGCATCCCGAACGGTTCGTTTTTTTTGCCACGCTCCCGATGCAAGATCCTGAAGCCGCCGTTAACGAAGTGAGTCGCGCGGTGAACCAGCTTGGTGGCCGCGGCGTCTATCTCGGCACCAACGTTCGCGGCAAAGAGCTGAGCGATCCTTCATTCTTGCCGGTCTTCGAGCGCATTGACGCGCTGCGAGTTCCCATTTTTCTCCATCCGCTAAACGTCATCGGGGTCCAGCGGCTCACGAGCTACTACTTGCATAACTTGCTGGGCAATCCGTTCGATACCGCAGTCGCTGCGGCCAATATAATCTTTAGCGGCCTCCTCGATCGCTTTCCCAAGCTCAAAATTTGCCTGCCGCACGCTGGCGGAGCTCTTCCGTATCTCATCGGTCGCCTGAACCACGGCTGGAAGGTGCGCCAAGAGTGCAAAGCCCTGAAGAAGCCGCCGTCGAGTTATTTGAGACGCTTCACCTACGACACGATCAGCCACGCTCCGGAGTCGCTCAGCTATCTCATCGATCTTGTCGGCGCCGACCAGGTGATGATGGGAAGCGACTACTGCTTCGATATGGGCTATGAGCGTCCGGTCAAAGCTGTCACCGCGCTCAAGCTCAGCCGTGCCGACCAGGAAAAAATTCTCGGCGGCAACGCCGCGCGGCTGCTCCGGCTAGAGTAGCGCTCTGACTTCAGGATTCAGGCCGGTCGCCAGCAGCGACGGCTGAGCTTAAGCGTCTAGGCAGCCTTGAGACCACGACGGGATGGTTTGAGAACCAGTCGAACACGGACACCCAGGCGGGCGAGCATGTCGATGAGTGCGTCGGTACTGAAGAGGTCGATCCGGCCCCGAAGCAGGTCACTCACCCGAGGCTGAGTCACGCGGAGAATCTTTGCCACCTCGGCCTGGGTGAGCCGGCGAGACGCGATCAGTCCCTGGACCTTGATCATCAGGTCGGATCGAACGAGTAAGTGCTCGGCCTCGTGGGGGGAGAAGCCCAGATCCCGGAATACGTTGCCGCGCGATCGAGTCACTTTGAGTTTCATTTTGAACCTACCTCTCCGTGGAATTCTCAGTCCGTCGCTTCATGACCAGAGCCCGAAACCGGTCTCGAGCGAGTTCGAGCTCACGTTTCGGTGTTTTCCTGGTTCGCTTCTCGAAGGCATGGAGCACGTAGACGCCCTCCGCGAATTTGGCCACATAGAAGACTCGATGTTCGAGTCCAGTGTGGATGCGGATTTCCTGGACGCCGGGTCCGACGGTGGGCATCAGCTTCCAGTCGTTCGGTTCAAGCCCCTGCTGGACGCGCCGCAATTGAAACCCCGCAACTCGGCGCGCATCCGGAGGAAAAGTCTTGAGGTCGCTCCGCGAAGATCCGAGCCAAAACGAGGCTTATCCGACACGGTTCAATATGCGAGTATTGTAGATCTAGTCAAGTCCCAAGTTAGGCGAGCAGGTTGTTGACAAGTCGGAGTAGCGGGCGGATATTGCAATCGATTTGGATTTGATTAAATTCGCCGCGTTCGGAGATTGGCCAACCGGCATTTTTCGCCGGCGAATGCGGGTCGCTAAATAGTTCGGCGTCAAGAGCGACGGTGAGCGAACGAGCCTGACGGAGCGGCGATGAGTTTGCTGCGATGGTTATACCGGGGTGGGCGCCCGAGTCGGCTGGCGAGCGTTGTGAATCGCGGCTCCGCGGCTCTGTACGCCCTGGGGCTGCTCCCTAACTACTTGGTGGCCTTGGAGGTTGTCGGCCGCCGGTCGGGACGCGCGTTCACGCTTCCGATGGTGATGGCGATCTTGGACGGGCAGAGGTATCTCGTGTCGATGCTCGGTGAGAATGTGGAATGGGTTCGTAACGTCCGCGCCGCCGGAGGGCGGGCTATGCTGCGACACGGCCGCCGGGAGGAAGTGCGACTTGAGGAGGTCCCGGTAGATATGCGCGCGCCGGTGCTGAAGGCTTATCTGAAGCGAGCGCCCGGCGCCCGGCCCCACGTGCCCATCCACAAGGACGCACCGCTTTCCGAGTTCGAACGGATTGCAGCGCAGATTCCGGTGTTCCGGGTGACATGAGCTCAACAACGTTGCAGCAGACGCGCCGCAAACCGCGCACCGCTGAACGTGGGCATTGGGCGTCATGAGAAGCATGGTCATACGTGATCACCGTAAACTGGGAAAGCGGCAATATCGCGAGCTGTTGGCTCTTGTTACTGCTGTAATCGCTGAGTGGGATCCGTATGCGTTGCTCGCTGGAGGCGCGCCGCCCGATGAGTTCGATGCCGAGGTCGCATCCGTTGTGACACAGGTCTCGCGCATCAAATCTGCCGCCGATGCAGCTCACGTTGTGTCGCGTGTATTTTCGTCGAACTTCGAGCCGGAACCTTTCACGCCCGAGGCGTGCGCTCAAGTCGGCAAACGGTTGTTCGCTGTGCTGCAGGCGCGTGGGTTCGTGGCATAGACTGGCGCACATGACGCCCAACTCGGCAGTCGAGCGGACGCGCCGCAAGCGGCGCGCCGAACATTTGACGTTAGGCTTCATCAAACTGCCGGCGCACGCAGCAATTGAAACGAATGCTTAAAAACCGGCTGAGCCTGGTGTTTGTGTTGCTCGGCTTCTTAACTTGAGCATGGTATGCTCGATTCGTGATCTATGAATGGGATCCAAAAAAGGCAAAAGCCAATCTACGTAAGCATGGCGTGTCATTCGAGGAGGCCCTCACAGCGTTTGCTGACCCCTTGGCGCGCATCTTCGACGATGAGGATCATTCGGTTGAGGAACAACGAGAGATTATAGTCGGCTATTCAGTCAAAGAGCGCTTACTGATCGTTTGCTTTACGGCACAAGGGGAGTCAGTTAGAATGTTTAGTGCACGAAAGGCAACAAGGCGAGAGAAAAAAGAATATGAAGAAAACATCAAGTCATAGAGGACCCAAGGGAGGGGAAATGCGACGGGAATATCGGTTTGACTATCGCAAGTCTCGCCCGAACCGTTTTGCGTCTCTGATGAAGGGAGGGACAGTTGCGGTCGTGTTGGACCCGGACGTTGCCTCCGTATTCCGATCCCCGGAGTCGGTGAATTCCTTGCTGCGGTCAGTGATAACCGCACTTCCCAAGCAAACCAAGGCGCAGTTGAAGTCTAGCTAACCAACCTGCTTCACCGTATTGCCGCCCGCTCGCGGATCGGGGTGAACCCGAAAGATTCGGTTTCGGCGACAAACGGTGAGCGACAACGTTACCCCTGTATTCCAATTGTATTCTCCTGCGAGACAAATCCTCGCTTATTTTACCGTGGGTCTATCAAATCGATTCTACAATAGTCGATGTCGAATTTAGGAATCGATCCAAATTCGGAAGTCGGAAGATGCCTCAGTTCTTTAGCGGTAAGCTGACCGGTTGATTGCGCTCGGCGGAAAGGTCGCGGCCAATGTCACTTCCATCGCCTGCCGCGCCTGCCGGGTCGTGACGAGCACGGGACGATCCAGCGCCACTGCTTCGATGAAGTGATTCGTCTCGGCCTGCATCGGCCCCTGATAGACGTGGCTCACCCTCTTCGCCCGGCATCGTGGAGAGCGGGAGAACCATGCCGCCTTTCATCGTGTTGAGCACGATGTCGCGGTAGCTGCCGTCGATCAGTGCGGCACATTATGTCAGGTACCCGCGTGGATCAAGTTTCTGAACACCCACCCTTGTGATATAAGGGCGATGTCTTCCTGACAAATCCAGTTTCTGATCAGGTAGTGTGCCATGAGCTTCGTTGTTGCCGTCACGGACTATGTCTTTCCATCGCTGGAGCCCGAGCAGCGCGTGCTCGCGCCTCTGGGGGTCGAGCTACGACCGGCACAGTGCAAAACGGAGGAAGAAGTCATTGAACTGACCCAGGGAGCGGACGCGGTGCTGAACTGCTACGCGAAGATGACGGCGCGGGTGATCGAAAAGCTCGGCCG
>Ga0214473_10004731_pt1 | contig 16341 bp, 15 predicted proteins | sample RVTome_7_FD_203509 | JGI IMG/M metagenome (GOLD analysis project Ga0214473, IMG submission 203509) | Soil microbial communities from uranium-contaminated site in the Upper Colorado River Basin, Wyoming, United States - RVT98D197 | ecosystem: Environmental > Terrestrial > Soil > Contaminated >... | reverse complement strand
CTGCGCCCGACCGCGCTCGAATAACGCTCGTCGTCAGGATGGACCGCCACCGCGGAGTCGCCCAGGATCGTCTCCGGCCGCGTCGTGGCGACGGTGATCGTGTCGGCGGGGTCGGGCGTGCCGTCGTCGCGCACGAAGTGGTAGCGCACCCGCCAGAGCGTGCCATTCGTGGGCGTCGCGATCACCTCGAGATCAGAGACGCTGGTCTGGTCGCCCGGACACCAGTTGACCAGCTGCTCGCCGCGGTACGCCAGACCGTCGTCGTACAGCCGCTTGAACGCGACCCGCACGGCGCGCGCCGAGCCCTCGTCCATGGTGAAGCGCAGCCGGCCCCGATCGACCGACGCGCCGAGGCGGCGGTGCTGGTCGGAGATGACCTCGCGCGTCGCGTTGATGAACTGCCACATCCGCTCGAGGTAGCGCTCGCGACCGAGCGAACTGCGCGATTCGCCCTCCTTGGCCAGCATCCGGTCGAGCACCACCTGGGCGGCGATACCGGCGTGGTCAACGCCGGGCAGCCACAGCGTGGGGTAGCCCTGCATCCGCGCCCGGCGGACCATCATGTCCTCGACGGTGGCCGTCAGGGCGTGGCCGATGTGCAGCGCGCCGGTGATGTTGGGCGGCGGCTGGGTGATCACGAACGGCTGCTTGTCCGGATCGGGTCGCGCGCCGCGGCCGTCCGGAGCGAACACGTCGGCCTCGAGCCAGCGCCGGTAGATGTGCGGCTCGACTTCGGCGGCGTTGTAGACCGGCGCCATGGGCGCCATCGGTGCCTGCGTGCCGGTCGGCTGTTCGGTTGTGGGCGGGGTGTCGGTCGTCAAGTCGGCTCCCGAAAATGAAACGGCCCCGATCGTCCAGCGGACGAACGGGGTCGTGGTACCACCTGCTGGTTCGGCGTCCGCCGTACCGCAGTCATCCCGCGGCCGCTGTGTGCGGACACCCTCTGTGGCGCACTATCGGACGCCATCCGCCACATCTCGCGGGCGACTTTCGCGCCATCGTGCCCCGATCCGGCTCTCAGCCGCTGGCCGGATCTCTCTGCTTTGGGCCGGAGTGGCGCTACTCCTCCCGGTCGCTGAAGTGAGCGCCGAGTGTAGCAGTCAGGGGTAGCATCCTGGCCATGTGTTTCGACCTCGACAGCCACCCACCCATCCCACCGATCGCCGGCGCTGCGGTCGACGGCACGCGAATCACGCTCCACTCGGCCGACGGGACCGATTTCGCCGCATTTGCCGCTCAGCCTGCTCGCCCGCCGGGCGCGGGCATGCTCATCCTGCCCGACGTGCGCGGCCTGTTCACCTTCTACGAGGAGCTGGCCCTGCGTTTCGCCGAGGCTGGCGTGGCGGCGCTGGCGATCGACTACTTCGGGCGGACGGCCGGCGCGGGCAAGCGCGCGGAAGGCTTCGATCACAACAAGCACATCGGCCAGGTGACGTGGAGCGGCCTGCGCGACGACATCTTCGCTGCGCGGCGCAAGATTGACGGGTGGCCCGGCGTGCGCGGCGTCTTCAGCGTCGGCTTCTGCTTCGGCGGCCGGCTGTCGCTGCTGCTGGCGTCCGAGGAGGGGCTGGCGATGGCCGGCGTGGTCGGCTTCTACGGCTTGCCCGTTGGCGAGGCGCGCGGCGGCATCCCGGCACCGATCGACCGCGTTGCCGCGAACGGCGCGCTGATCCTGGCCCTCTTCGGCGGTGCCGACCCGGGCATCCCCGCCGACGTGGTCGCGTCGTACCGCACGGCGCTGGCCGGTGCCGGCGCGATCCACGAGGTGGTCACCTATCGCGACGCGCCGCACTCGTTCTTCGATCGCAAGGCGGCCGATTTCGCTGCTGATTCGGCCGACGCCTGGAAGCGCGTCCTGGCGTTCGTGCAGGCCAACACGCCAGCGGCCTAAGTCCCAGGCCGAGCTCAGGCCGCGAAGGCGGCGTAGATCTCGCGGTAGGCCTCGAAGGACGGGTCGCTCGAGCGCTCGGCACGGATCTGGAGGCAGACCGTGTCAGCGCCGGCTTCAAGATGGTCGCGCACGCGGCGGACGATGGTGTCGACGTCGCCGATGGCCACGAGCGCGTCGATGATCGCCTCGCTGCCGTCTGTCGCGATGTCGGCCTCTCCCCATCCAAGGCGACGCAGGTTGTTGGCGTAGTTGGGCAGCGCCAGGTAATGCTTGGCGAAGGCGCGCGCGATCGCCAGGCCGGCCGATCGGTCGGTGGTCAGGACCGCGGTCACCTCCGTGATCAGCGCCGGCTCCGGGCCAAGGTGGCGTCGCGCCATCGGCGTGTGCTCGACCGGTACGAAGTACGGGTGCGCGCCATCCGCTCGCTGCGCGGCGAGCTCGAGCATCTTCGGCCCGAGCGCGGCCAGCACCAGTGGCACCGGCGGGTCCGGCGCCGGCGCGGCGTAGGTGGCGGCATCCATCGCATCGAGGTAGCGGCGCATCACACCGAGGGGACTGCCGTAGTCACCGCCGCGCGTCTCAACCGACGGGGCGTGGCTGACGCCGATGCCGAGCACGAACCGCCCGGGGAACGCCTCCCCCAGCGTGCGCGCGCCGTTGGCCATCGCCATCGGGTCGCGCGCGTGGACGTTGGCGATGCCCGGGGCGACGACCGCCTTGTGGCTACCGGCAAGCAGCACGGCTGACTGCGCCATCGCCTCCTTGCTGCCCAGGCTCTCAGGCAGCCAGATGCCGCGGTAACGCATCTCCTCGTAGGCGCGCGCCGCCGCGCCGGCGTTCTCCGCGGTCAGGCGCTGCAGCGCGAAACTCCACACGTTGAGCGGCCCGAGCAGCCGCGCCAGATTGCGCCCGCCATAACCGCCCAGTCCGGACGTCGCCATGCGGCCGATGATCGCACGATAAGCGTCCGGTAAGTGCCCGGGGCCACGCTCCGCGCATGAATGCCGACGACGAACGCATGGGAAAGTTGCTTCCTGTGCTGCGCCGCCAGGCAAAACTCACTCAACGTGCGCTGGCACAACCGGCCCGGATTCCACGCGAGGACCTCATGCGGATTGAGGGTGGGCGCGCCGGTGAGGTAAGACTCCACCGTATCCGTGCCGCATTCGAAGCTTTAGGTGGCCGAGCGAGACTTACCGCCTGGTGGAACGGAGCTGCCGCCGACCGACTGCTGGACGCCCGCCACGCGCGATTAGTCGAATCGGCGCTGAGAATCCTCGCGCGCCGCGGATTCGTCACTGCGTCCGAGGTGACCTTTGCCGACTACGGCGAGCGTGGCTCCATCGACGTGCTCGCGTTGCATGAAACGGAGCGCATGGCCGTCGTTGGCGAAGTCAAAGCCTCAATCGGATCGCTTGAGGAAACGAATCGCGTCCTGGACGTCAAGGTCCGGCTCGGCGCGAAGATCGTTCGATCCAGATTCGGGGTTTTGCCACAGGCCGTGGCACGGGTTCTGTTCTTGCCCGAGGACCGCACAATCAGACGTCTGATCGCGGCGCATTCAGCAACGATGCGGGCTATCTATCCGGCCGACAGTCGGCAGTTCCGAGCCTGGCTGCGCGACCCCGTCCAACCGATCTCCGCTATCTGGTTTCTGTCAGAAGTCGCGCGGGGCGACCGCCTCTAGGCAGTATCCGTGTTGATCCACCACAGCTTCCGGCCGCGGGTGCTTCGGACCGACCGTTGACACAAGGCGAGGATAGGCGGTCGTCATCAGCGACATCTGACGGAAGGCGGCGTGACCCAGAGCGCGACGAGAGGAGGCCTGCTAGGCGCTGGGGCGCTCCAGCTCCTCGAAGTTGGTCTCGTCGAGGCCGCGGTCGACCTCCGCCTTGGTCAGCAGCAGCGGGGCGCGACCGTGGCGGATCGTCTCCTCGGTGATGATGCATTTGCGCACGTCGGTCCGCTCGGGGATGTCGAACATGACCTCGAGCAGCGACTCCTCGACGATCGAGCGCAGCGCACGCGCGCCGGTCTTGCGGTTGAGTGCCAGCTCCGCCGCGGCCTCGATTGCGCCGGGCGTGAAGTGGAGCTCCACCTTGTCGAGCTGAAGGAACTTCTGGAACTGCCTCGTCACGGCGTTCTTGGGCTCGATCAGGATGCGGATCAGGTCATCGCGCGTTAGCGCCGAGAGCGACACGATCACCGGCAGCCGGCCGACGAACTCCGGGATCAGCCCGAACTTGAGCAGATCCTCCGGCATCAGCTGCTCGAGCAAGCGCTCACGGACCACCTTGTCGACCTGCGCCTGTGAGCCGAAGCCCATCGTCCGCTTGCCGACGCGTTCCTCGACGATCTTCTCGAGACCCTCGAACGCGCCACCGCAGATGAACAGGATGTTGGTCGTGTCGATCTGGATGAAGTCCTGGTGGGGATGCTTGCGCCCGCCCTGCGGAGGGACGTTGGCGACCGTGCCCTCGAGGATCTTGAGCAGCCCCTGCTGCACGCCCTCACCGGAGACGTCGCGCGTGATCGATGGGTTGTCGCTCTTGCGCGCGATCTTGTCGATCTCGTCGATGTAGATGATGCCGCGCTGCGCCCGCGCGACGTCGAAGTCAGCCGCCTGGATGAGCCGCAGCAGGATGTTCTCGACGTCCTCGCCGACATAGCCCGCCTCCGTCAGCGACGTCGCGTCGGCGATGCAGAACGGCACGTCCAGGACGCGTGCCAGGGTCTGAGCGAGGAGTGTCTTGCCGCTCCCCGTTGGGCCGACGAGGAGCACGTTCGACTTCTGCAGCTCGACCTCGTCGACCATGTGGCCCGCGGCGACGCGCTTGTAGTGGTTGTAGACCGCGACCGCGAGGACCTTCTTGGCACGGTCCTGGCTGATCACGTACTGATCGAGCGCGTTCCTTATCTGGAGCGGGTTGGGCAGCTTGGCCGCGCTCGGCTTGGGCCGTGCGGGCGCCTCGAGCATCTCCTCCTCGATGATCTCCTGGCACAGGTTGATGCACTCGTCGCAGATGTACACGCCCTGGCCGGCGATCAGCTTGCGGACCTGCTCCTGGCTCTTGCCGCAGAAGCTGCAGCGATAAGGCACCTTCGTGCCCTTGCTGTTCGATGTGCTCATATGAGGGCCTTCGCTGCCTCCGATCAACCGCTCGTCGATCTAACCCTTGGCGGGCTTGGCCGATCCCCCCTCTTCACCCGGTGCATCCAGCTTGTCGCCCCCGATGAGGCCCTTGGCACGAGCCTCGCTGATGAGCGACTGGTCGGGCACCGAGTAGACCTCGTCGATGATGCCATACGCCTTGGCATCGTCGGGGGCCATAAAGTAATCGCGCTCGGTGTCCTTGATGATCTTCTCGACCGGCTGGCCGGTGTGCTTGGCCAGGATCTGGTGGTTGATGTTGTTGAGCTTCTCGAGCTCCTTGACCTGGATGAACACGTCGGGCGTGTTGCCGCGGAAGCCGCCCGAACCCTGGTGGATCATGATCCGGCTGTTGGGCAGGGCGTAGCGCTTGCCTTTGGCCCCTGCGGCGAGCAGGACGGACGCCATCGACGCTGCCATGCCGATGCAGATCGTGCTCACCGGCGCGCGCAGGTACTGCATCGTGTCGTAGATCGCGAGGCCCGCGGTGACCACGCCGCCGGGCGAGTTGATGTACAGGCTGATGTCGCGGTCGGGGTCCTCCGCCTCGAGGAAGAGCAACTGGGCGATGGTCAGGTTGGCCATGTGGTCTTCGATCACGTCGCCCAGGAAGATGATCCGATCGCGCAGCAGGCGGCTGTAGATGTCGTACGCGCGCTCACCCCGGGCGGAGGTTTCGATGACCATCGGGACGAGCATCAGGAATTTCCTTTCTGTGACGCCTCGGCATGGGTGTGCGCGCCGTCGTCATGTAGATGTTGCACGTTCTTGAACTCGGGATGTTGGTCAATCCAACGATCGATGAGCGTCTCGACGAGCTTGGAGCGGCGCAGCAGCGAGCGCGTATAGGTCCGGCCGCGCGCTGATTCGAGGTAGGTGACGAGGCGTGGGTTGCCCGCGTAGCGCTCGCGCGATCGCTCGAGCTCGGCCTCCAGCTCCTCGTCGGTCACCTCGACCTTCTCACGCTGGGCGATCTCGGACAGCACGAGCAGCGTCTTGACGCGCTTATCCGCGTCCGGCCGGAACTCGGCCAGGAGCTTGGGCTCGTCGCGCTCTGTCACGCGCAGGTACTCGTCGTAGGCGATGCCCTGCTCGGCCAGCCGGACGCGCAGCTCGTCGAGCATGATCTCGAGCTCGCGCTCGACCAGCAGATCAGGCAGCTCGATCGTGGCGTTGGCCACGCCGAACTCGATGATCCGGTCGGCGAAGACGTGGCGCGCCCGGTCGAGCGCGCTGCGCTCCAGCCGCGCGCGGATCTCGTCGCGCAGGTTGGCCAGGTCGGCGTAAGCGCCCAGACTGCGCGCGAAGTCGTCGTCTGCCTCTGGCAGGCGCTTGCTGCGCAGCTCGAGCAGCATCACCTCGAACTGCGCCGGCTTGCCGGCAAGCTCCGACTCGGGGTAGTCGTCGGGGAAGGTGAGCGAGAAGGTCTTGCCCTCCCCTTCGCGCAGGCCCACGAGCTGGTCCTCGAATCCGGGGATGAAGCGCTCGCGGCCCATGAGGAGCGGCATTCGCTCGGCCTGCGCGCCCTCGATCGGCGACCCGTCGCGCGTCCCGGAGAACCGGATCACGGCGTAGTCCTCTGTCGCGGCGCCGCGATCCTCGACCGGCACGAGTGCCGCCTGCTGATCGCGCAACTGCTCGATCACCTTGTCCACGTCGGCGTCGGTGATCTCGTCGACGGTGATCCCGAACGGGTAGTCGGTGTAAGCCCCGAGCTTCACCTCAGGGCGGAGCGGCAGCGTGACCCGATAGCTCGCTCCGTGGGTCTCGCTGAAGCTCAGCCACTCGGGCGCCGGCACGGCGAGCAGGTCGAGATCCTGCTCGCGTGCCGCCTCGAGCACGGACGTCTCGAAAAGGTGCTCCTTGGCATCGTCGTAGAGCGGGTTCGGCACCCCTGGATCGTCGCGCCGGATGCCCAGCGCACGCTCGAGCAGCGGCCGCGGCGCCTTGCCCGGGCGGAAGCCGGGAACCTTGGTGCTGCGCGCCAGGTGGCGCACCGACTCGGCCACCGAGCGCTGCACCTCGACGGCCGGAAACTCGACCTCGAGCACGACAGAGCTTCGCTCGGCCGGCCTGGTCGTGACCTTCTTGGGACCAGTCACGGCATTGATCATCGGAAGGTCCGAGTATACGGGCGTGGGCGGCTTGCTCCGTTTCCTGGTCTGGTTCGCGCTGCTCGTGGGCGCCTTCGTGCTGGTCGTCCTGCCGCTGCTCCTGGGGCCGCTGCTGAGTGGCGTGGTGCGCGACATGGGCGTGCGGGCCGACACCATCGAGGTCAGCGTCGCGCTGTTCGATCCGGGCCTGGTCGTGGGCCGGTCACGCCAGGTGACGGTCAGTGCCACCACCGTCGACCTCACGCCGGCCACCATTGGCTCGTTTCGTGTCTCGCTGGGCAACGTCTCCTTCTTCGACCGCACCTTCGAGACCGTCTCGGGCGAGCTCGACGACGTGCGCCTGTCGCTCGGCAACGACACGGTGGGCGCGAGCACGGCGAGCATCGACGGCCCAGCGGCCACGGCCACGGTCACGGCGCGCTTCGACGCGCCGCAGGTGGAGCGGCTGATCACGATCGCGGCCGCGCACATCGGGCTGACGCTCGACCAGGTTCGCGTCACGGACGCGGGCGTCAGGGTGATGCTGCGCGGCATCGAGGCCGACGCACGGCTGGCGGTGCGCGGCGGTGCGTTGCTGCTCGATCCGGGGTTTGGCGGCGCGGTAGTCCTGCTCCAGCCCGCATCGTCGGATCCGTGGCGGTTGACAGACGCCTGGTTCTCCGACCGCGGTCTCAACCTGGCCGGCACGGTCGACGTGGCGCAGATCGTGCGCGACCTGGCGGGCGCGACGAGCGCAGGGTGACTAGACTCGCTCCGGCCCGCGGAATCTGAGGCGCCACCTGAAGAACGCTGTCGAGGTGAGCGTGATCCACCTGAGCCAGGTCATCGGTCGGCCCGTTCGTGACCAGAACGGCGAATCGATCGGCAAGGTCGCCGACCTGATTGTCGCCGTCGGTGAGCGCTACCCGCCGGTAACCGGCCTCGTGATCGCGACCGACCGGCGCAAGATCTTCCTGCCCTGGTCGTCGGTGGCGACGCTCGACATCAGTGGGGCGCGACTCAACACCTCGCAGCTCGACATCACCAAGTTCCGCCAGCGTCAGAACGAGATCCTGCTCAAGGACAACCTGCTCGACAAGCAGATCGTCGACATCGACGGCCGGCGCGTGGTGCGCGTGAACGACGTCAGCCTCGACGAGGTCGAAGGCTCACTGCGCCTGGTGGCGGTCGACGTCGGTGCCGCCGGGCTGCTGCGCCGGCTGGGTATCGAGGGGCCGTACCGGACGCTGGCGCGTGGACTGCGCCGCCCGGCGGGAGAGCGCTACATCGACTGGGAGGACGTCGATCCGCTCGAGAGCACGATCGAGGCGGTCAAGCTGCGCGTGCCTCACGCCGGCCTGGCCGAGCTCCACCCGGCCGACCTGGCGACGATCATCGACCAGCTCACCCCCAGGGACCGCGCCGGCCTGCTGGCGTCGCTCGACGACGAGGCGGTGGCCGACGTGATCGAGGAGATGGAGCCCGAATCGCAGGTCGACGTGCTCGAAGAGCTGAAACCAGACCGCGCGGCCGACATTCTCGAGGAGATGAGCCCCGACGATGCGGCGGACCTGGTGGCCGACCTGTCCGACACCGCCCGGGCCGAGATCCTGTCGCTGATGGACAAGACGGAGGCGGAGGAGGTCCGGGAGCTGCTGGGCTATCCAGAGGAAACCGCCGGCGGCATCATGACGACCGAGTTCATCGCCGTTCCGGCCACGCTGACAGCCGGCCAGACGATCGACCGGCTGCGTGAGCTCGAGCCGGACGCGGAGACGATCTACTACGTCTACGTCGTCGACGACGAAGGCCGCCTGGTGGGCGTGCTGTCACTGCGCGACCTGATCGTGGCCAGGCCGGACTCGCCGATCGGCGAGGTCATGATCGATGAGCCGGTCGCGGTCAACCTGCTCGACCACCAGCGCGAAGTGGCCAACCTCGTGGCGCGCTACAACCTGCTGGCCGTACCGGTGGTCGACGACGAGGGCAAGCTCGAGGGCATCGTCACCGTCGACGACACGCTCGACTCGCTCCTGCCCGTGGGCTGGAAGAGCCACCTGCCGAAACGCTTCCCCGGTAGCGCGCGGTGACCGCGCCGCCGCGCGGCGGCGGGCCGGTGGGGCCGAGTCCGCTCCGCTTCGGTCGCCGGGCGCGCCTCGCGGCGGTGCTGGCGGTGCTCGGGCCGGGGATCGTCAGCGGCTTTGCCGACAACGACGCCGGCGGCATCACCACCTACTCGCTCGCCGGCGCCAGGTTCGGCTACGACCTGCTGTGGGTCATCCTGGTCACCCAGCTGGCGCTGTTCGTCACCCAGGAGATCGGTGCCCGGATGGGGCTCGCCACGGGCCAGGGCCTGACCGGGTTGATTCGCGAGCGCTTCGGCGTCCGCTGGGCAGCGTTCGCGGCTTTCACGATGATCGCCGCGAACCTGGGCTCGACTGTCTCCGAGTTCGCCGGCATCAGCGCCGCCCTGTCGCTCTTCGGCGTGCCCGTCCCGGTCAGCGCCATGCTCGCCGCGGTCGCGGTGATCACGCTCATCAGCCAGGGCAGCTTCGGCCGCGTCCAGTACGTCTTCGTGATCATCGGCGTGGTCGTGTCGGCGGCATACATCGTCTCGGCCGTGCTATCGCAGCCGGACTGGTCGATCGCGGCGATCTCGCTGGTCGTGCCCCACGGCACGTTGAGCGGCGCGTACATGCTCGCCGTCGTCGGCACTGTGGGCACGACCATCACGCCCTGGGGCCAGGGCTTCATCCAGGCGTATGTGGTCGACAAGCGGCTCCGACCGGAGGAGCTCAAGGCGGAGCGGCTCGACGTGCTCATCGGCGTGCTCATCACCAATGTCGTCGCCGCGTTCATCGTCATCGCCTGCGCGGCGACGCTGTGGACCTCCGGCCAGACGGACATCGCCGACGCCGCGCAGGCTGCACAGGCCCTGGGCCCGCTCGCCGGGCCAGTCGCGTCCACGCTGTTCGCCGTGGGGCTCCTGGCCGCGTCGCTGCTCGGTTTGGGAGTCGTTCCCCTGGCGTCGGCCTACACCGCGTGCGAGGCCTTCGGTTGGGAGCAGGGTGTCGGCTGGCACTGGCGCGAGGCGCCGGCGTTCTACGGCCTGCTGGCCTTCTTCATCGGCTTCGCCGCGCTGTTCATGCTCATTCCCGGGCTGCCGCTGATCCAGGTCATGTTCAGCGCCCAGGTGCTCAACGGCCTGCTGCTGCCGGTGATCCTCGTGTTCGTCATGCTGCTCGCCGGCGACAAGCGGCTGATGGGCAGCCTGGTCAGCGGGAGGATCAACCTGGCACTGGGCTGGACGGTCACCGCGATGCTCGTGGTGATGTCGCTCGTGCTCGTGGTGACCGCCGTCAGCGGCTAAAGGTGGTGGGCGAGGTCGGATTCGAACCGACACGCCGCTTACGCGGCACAGAGTCCTAAGCCCTGAGTGTCTACCGTTCCACCACTCGCCCGCGTGCCTAGGGTACAGGCGTCTCTGGCTCGATAGGCACGGCCGTCTCGACCGGCCTGGGTGGCGCGGTTGGCTCTACCGGCATCACCGGCGTCGGCATGGGCGGCGCACTGACGGGCGGCGTCACCTGGGGTTGCTCTCCTGGCCGGCCTGGCGAGGCCGTCAGCAAGGGTGCGCAGCAGCCGGCGAGGACCGCGAGGCGTGCTCCGACATTCTCCCACTCGACCCGGCCGTTGAGCTCGGTCACGTCGCGCTCCTCGGTCGATCTGCACTGCCGAGGCGAATCGGTGACGTCGTACTCCGCCACCATCTGTCCGCTGCCCGGCTCGATCAGCTTGACATGCCGCGTTGCGCTGTAGCGACGGATCGCCGGCCCGTTGATGTACTGGCAGGTCTCGATCAGCGCCATCACGTCCTCGTCGGAGACGCACGCCACCACCTCGGTGTCCGCGAGACTGGCGGGCTTCCACTCGATCGGGGCGGCACCCGTCCACCGTTGCTCGTTTCCCTCAGGGTCGAGGACGACGAGGTGCGCCGTAGCCGCGCCGGCGATGTGCGAGCCACCCGCGCCGTTGATGGCGCCGTTGGTGCAAGCCGGCTTGAGCGCAGCAGTCAGGTCGTGACCCGGATGCTGGCTGGGAACCGCCAGACCGATGGCGCCATACAGAAGCCCGCCGCTCAGCACCGCGGCGGCCAGACCCGCAAGTCGCCTCTCGCGCCGCGTCCGGTTGAGGTAGTCATGCCGCCAACGGCGGATGAACAGTCCGCCGATCCGAACTACGGCCCAGCCGACCACCAGCAAGGGACCGGCCAGGAGGATGAGTGCCAGCGCCGGCCAACCCCCCATGCGCTGCTCGGTGACCATCTGCTGGACGCCGAGGTAAGCACAGCCACTGAATGCCAGCAGCACGACCAGAACGCCAACAACCCTGCTCAACATCGGTGCTGCTCCTCGCCGCGCGTCGGGGCGGGCAGCCAAGCCAAACTGACCGCCCAGGCGCTGTGCGGTGGACCCTCAGGCTACGAACGACCGGACAAACCGGTAAGTGCCACTCGGCCCGACTTGGGGCCGCGGCCCAGGATCAGGCGCGCGGCTGGACGACGGGCAGCGCGCGACTGGGCGCTATCACTGGGTTGATCTGGCTGGCGAGCTGTTGGAAGCGCGCCACGGCCTCTGGGCGCAGCCGGTAGTAGATGAACGAGCCGCGCCGCTCTGCGCGCACCCAACCCGATTCCTTGAGCACCTTGAGGTGATGGCTGACGGTGGGCTGGGCGACTTCGCAGCACGCGGTGAAGTCGCATGCACACACGTCGTCGCCGCCGGCCAGCTGGCGCAGGATCGCCAGGCGGGTTGGGTCGGCGGCCCCCTGTAGCAGGCGGTGATCCGGGTCGGTCGGCCGCTTCATGACAAATAGCATATTGACAAGTATCGATATTGACAAGTATCAATACAGGCATGAACGCCAACGCCGTCGCCACAGCGACACCTGATACCGCCGTAACCATCCACGAAGCAGTTCGCGAGCGCTACGCCGCGGCCGCCAAGACCGCCGAATCCGGCTGTTGCGCCGTCGATTCGGACAGCTACGGGCCGGAGCTCTACTCCGCCCTGGAGCGGGCCGAGCTGCCCAATGCCGCCGTGCTGGCCAGCTTGGGCTGCGGCAACCCGCTTGCCGTGGCCGAGCTCAAGCCTGGTGAGCGCGTGCTCGACCTTGGGTCGGGCGGCGGAATCGACGTGCTCCTGTCAGCCAAGCGCGTCGGCCCCACCGGCCGCGCGATCGGGATCGACATGACCGACGAGATGCTTGCCCTGGCGCAACGCAACGCGGCAGAGGCCGGCGCGACCAACGTCGAGTTCGTGCGCGGCACGATCGAGGACATCCCGCTGCCGGCCGAGTCGGTCGACGTGGTCATCAGCAACTGTGTAGTCAACCTCGCCGCGGACAAGCCGGCCGTCTTCCGCGAGATCGCGCGCGTGCTCAGGCCGGGCGGCCGGATGGGCATCACCGATATCGTCGCCCAGGATCACCTCTCTCCCGCCGAGCGCGCCGAGCGCGGCTCGTACGTCGGCTGCATCGCCGGCGCGCTCTCGTACTCGGAGTTCGTCGCCGGCCTGGAGGCGGTGGGCCTGACCGACATCTCGATTACGGCCACCCATGCCGCCGCGGACGGCATGGACAGCGCCATCATCAAGGCCGTCAAGCCGGTCGCCGGGGTGCAAGCTGGCGCGAACGCGCCGACGATCGACGTCAGCCACAGGGAGCTGCCTCTCGCCAAGGCCTCGGCGTGCTCATGCGGCTGCAGCGAGGGCAGCTGCTGCTAGCCGCTATTTGTCCTTTGGGTCGCGGGGCGGAGCTTCGAACAGCTTCTTGACCAGCTCGCGCGCGGCGCGCGTCCCGACCGTGCCGAGCAGCAGGTTGTAGGTCTTCCAGGCCGACGTTCGCGCGTTGGGCGGATCCTTGGCATGCTCGTTGCGCAGGTACGCGGCGAAATCCCGTTCGAGGTGGCCGCGGACGAGGTCGCGATCCTCCTCCGGCAGCCTGTCGAGCGTCCGCTCGACGTCGCGCGGCAGCACCTTGGGCGGTCGCGTGTAGCGCTTGGGGAACAGCCGCTTCTCGATCCCCTGCGCCACCCGTCTTGGGCCGCCCAGCAGCAGGAAGGCCGCGCCAGTAGCGGCGCCCACCGTCGGCACCGGGTTGCGCTTGATCTTGGCCGGGATGTCGATCGCGGCCCGCACGGACGTGTTTAGGCCCTCGAGCTCGGTCTCGACGTTGGTGCGGGCGGCCTCGACGCCCTTGCGGGCCGCCGTTACTTGCCGGGAAGCTTCGCTCGTCGCGTTTGCCATTGCTCCTCCAACCACGCCTTGGTCTCGTTTGCTGCGTCGATCGACTGCTGTGGGTAAAGCTTCTTGAAGCGCTCCGCCGGGTCGAGCCCGGGCCATGCAAGGATGACGTGGATGATCGGCCACGCAATCAGGCCAATCACGATCGAGAAGCCGACCGCCGGCGGCCACGTCCAGGGGGCGCCGGCTATGAGCCAGCCGAGCGGCATGCCCAACAGCAGGCCCAGGAACAGGCCACCGACAAAACCGCGTCGGCCGCCCACTCGGATCAGCAGCAGCCCGAAGACGACGGCGCCGACCAGCGCCCCCACGAGCAGCGCCACCAGGCCCGGGCTGTCGAACGGCGATGCCAGGTTGCGGGCCGTCGACGCCGCAGCGTCGCTGGCCGCGTTCGAGCCGCACAGCAACGCCACGCCGATCATCACCAGCAGCGCCAGGAAGAGGCTGACCACCGCCGCGCGGCCGCCCGCTCCGATGATGGCCATGACAAGGATGACGATCAGCGCCACGCCCATCAGCAGGCCGTGGGCGAGCCCCCAGCCGATCGACCCAAAGAGCCACTCGCCGGCGAAAAGGAAGCCACCGACGTAAAGGAGGGTGCCGGTCATGAAGGCGATGACCAGTGCGCAGCCCGCCGCCGCGGCCATGACCTTGATCTGGCCCACGATCTCGGCCAACTCTGCCTTGAGCAGATCAAGGTGCGCCTGGAACAGGCCGACGAACGCGGCGCGCGTGCGGCCAAACTGTGCGCCCAGGCCGGGCGCGCGCTCGTCGGCCGGCATCGCTCCCGGCGCCCGGGCGGTGGAGATGCTGGGCTGTGTACCGACCAACACGGTCTTGTCTTCGGTCACGCCTCTGCCCCAAGTCGCGTCCATAGCTCTCGCCGCAACGGACCGTCCCGGCGCAGGATGCCGGTGTATGCCTCGGCGTGGGTGCGGCTGTGTGACTGTCGCTCCCCGCGCAGCGTGAAACAGCTCATCCTGGCCGCCAGGATGCAGGCCGAGCCCTTCGACTCGAGCGAGTCAAAGAGCAACCGCGCGACGTCCCTCGCCAGCTGTTCCTGCAACACCAGCCGGTGGCCGAGGCACTCCAGCAGCGCCGACAGCCGCCCGAAGCCGACGACCGACGCGCCGGGAGCATAGGCGAGATGGGCCGTGCCCTCGTACGGCAGCAGGTGATGCGGACACACGCTCACGTAACGCAGCCCGGTCACGACGACCAGCCCCACCTCTCCCTCACCTGAGACGGGATAGCGCTCACCGAGCGATTCTTCTGGATCCTTCGAGTAGCCATCGAGAAACTCACCGAGCCACGCCTGTGCCGCCCGCTGGGGTGTCTGGGCAAGGTTCGGATCGTCAAGCGGGGCGCCAGAGGCACGCAGGAAGCCCTCGAACACCTTCTGCATCTGCGTCAGGGATGTTTCGCGCATCCGCATCATGCTCGCCCGCCCAAAGACCATCGGTCAAGCGCCGTCGGTCAACTTCGGCCAAAGTCAGAAGGCTCGGCGGTCAGCCGGGCCTTCTGATCGGTCGCGCCCGGCGCGAGCGGCTAGAAGTCGCCCATCCCGCCCGGGGGCATCTGTGGCATGGCCGACTTGGGCTCGGGCTTGTCGGTGATCATCACCTCGGTCGTGAGCACCATGCCGCCGATCGAGGCGGCGTTCTCGACCGCCGAGCGGGTGACCTTGGCCGGGTCGACGATGCCGCGCTTGAGCATGTCGGTGTACTCGTCCTTCATGACGTCGTAGCCGAGCGTCTTGGTCTTGGCCTCGGCCGAGCGGCGGCGGACGTTCTCGAGCACGACCTGACCATTCATGCCCGCGTTCTCGGCCAGCTGGCGGAGGGGCTCCTCGAGCGCACTGCGCACGATCTGGACGCCAACCCCGGCGTCGCCCTCGAGCTTGATCTTGTCGAGCGCGGCCTGGGCGTTGATCAGCGCCACGCCGCCGCCGGGCACGATGCCCTCCTCGACCGCCGAGCGGGTGGCCGACAGGGCGTCCTCGACGCGGTGCTTCTTCTCCTTGAGCTCGGTCTCCGTGCCGGCGCCGACCTTGATGATCGCCACGCCGCCGGACAGCTTGGCCATCCGCTCCTGGAGCTTCTCCTTGTCGTAGTCCGAGGTGGTGTCCTCGATCTGCGCCTTGATCTGCTTGATCCGCCCGGCGATCTCGCTTTCCTTGCCGCGACCCTCGATGAGCGTCGTGTTGTCCTTGGTGGCGACGATGCGCCGGGCGCGGCCCAGGTCCTCGACCTGGACGGAGTCGAGCTTGCGGCCGAGCTCCTCGGAGATGACCGTGCCACCGGTCAGGATGGCGATGTCGCGCAGCATCTCCTTGCGCCGATCGCCAAAGCCGGGCGCCTTGACCGCGAGCACGTTGAGCACGCCGCGCAGCTTGTTGACGACCAGCGTCGAGAGTGCCTCGCCATCGACGTCCTCGGCAATCAGCAGCAGCTCCTTCTTGCCCAACTGGAGGATCTTCTCGAGCGTGGGCAGGATGTCCGCGATGGCGCTGATCTTCTTGTCGGTGATCAGGATGTAGGGATCCTCGAGGATCGCCTCCATTCGATTGGTGTCGGTCACGAAGTAGGCGCTGGTGTAGCCGCGGTCGAACTGCATGCCCTCGACGTACTCGGTCTCGAAGGCCATCGTCTTGGACTCCTCGACCGTGATCACGCCATCCTTGCCGACCTTGTCCATGACCTCGGCGATCAGGTTACCGATCTCCGGGTCGGCGGCGCTGACGGTGGCCACCTGGGCGATCTCGTCGCGGCCCTTGACCGGCGTCGCGGCGGCCAGGATCGCCTTCGAGACAGCCCGGGCGGCGGCGTCGATGCCGAGCTTCATCTGCATCGGGTTGGCGCCCGACGCGACGTTCTTGAGCCCCTCGGTCACGATCGCCTGGGC
>Ga0214473_10004730_pt1 | contig 16345 bp, 8 predicted proteins | sample RVTome_7_FD_203509 | JGI IMG/M metagenome (GOLD analysis project Ga0214473, IMG submission 203509) | Soil microbial communities from uranium-contaminated site in the Upper Colorado River Basin, Wyoming, United States - RVT98D197 | ecosystem: Environmental > Terrestrial > Soil > Contaminated >... | reverse complement strand
GTCTTTCGGGTCTCGAAGTTGGCGAAGAGCCGGCCCCAGTCGCTGTTGAGCACGCTCTCCATGTGGGCCTTGGCGTAGCGGGGATACCAGAACAGGTCGTGGTACGTGACCGACGCCACGTAGGCCCAGGGAGCGAGCCACGTCTTGAGGGACCACTCGACGCTCGACTTGAGCGGGCCCCAATAGATGCGGTGCTGGTTCTTCGACGCGAAGGTCATGTGCGCGAAGGGGCCTTCGAAGTGCCAGTTCTCGGCGGCCGCGTCCTGGTCGCCGACGATGGTGATGTCCCGCGGATCCCCGCAGCCGAGCCCCTGCTCGTGGGCGATCCGAATGTACTTGAGGTCCCTCATGGGATCGAAGCCCATGAGCTTCGCCGCGACCGCGTCGATGGCCACCTGGTCGGCGGAGGCGAGGATCACGTTCTTGACGTGCGGAAACATGCAGCGCGGGCCCGGGCCATCGGCGGCGAAGGTGCCGTCCATCACTGCGAAGACGCCGGGATGGATCTTCTGCTGGATGCGGAGCAGGTCCACGAGCGTTTCGTGGATCACGGGATGGGTCCAATGCCGATGCTCGTTCAGGAGCCCACCGAAGGCGTTCTTCATCGCTCCCGTCGTCGTCGTGAAGACGTGCGTCTTGACCGTCGGCAGGTGCACGATGTTCTCGCCGATGAAGCGCTTCGGAATGGAGAAGCCGTCAGGATAGACGTCGTTCAGCGCGATGAACCGATCGGCCAGATCCCCCACGGCGTCGCGAATGTGGATCCAATCTTCGCCCTCGTAGAGGTGCACGTTGCGAAGGCCGTGGGCCTGTACGACCTGAAGCTGCTTGTTCTCCCGCTCGCCGAGCTTGGCGTCGATGACCACCGTGCGGTTGTGGCAGGCGTGCATCAGATCGGGATCGAATCCATCCCGCTTCATGGCCCGGATCACGCCCTCGAGCTGCCACGGCACGGTCGATGAGCCGGGATAGAAGAAGTGCCACGAGATGTTGACCTTGAGCGCCGTGTCGACCGTCCGGTCGAGGACCTGGCGATAGCCCGCGAGATTCATCACGCGGTGATAGTCCTCGAGGACCGTGGCCGGGCGCGTGCGGAGGATGGCGACTTTCGAACCTGCCATGGGGGGCATCTACCCGAAAAGCGCCCACCGTTCACGTTGAAGTCGTCGAGCGGGGATGCCTTTCGGCCGAACGGTCGACGGGGCGGGGCGAGAAGGTACCCATCGGTGCGCTCCTTGGCATCGCCGGGGCGGGCCGGGGCCGGGCGAATCCGGGCGTTTTTCCCCCTTTCGGGCATGCCGGGCCAGGAGCCATACTTCGCTTCTGGGAGGACTGTGTCATGCGCCACGGATCGATCTGCTCGGCCGCTTTGCTCTGCGCCCTGATGCTCGGCGGCTGCGGAGACGACGACGTGCCCGGAACCGTTCCGATCCTGACTCCCGAGCCCATGGGTGCCCCCAGTGACTCGGTGGCCTCCGCCGGCCTGCGCTGCATCGGAACCCCGCCGCTGGCGGCGACGCCCGGCAGCATGCAGCTGCTGGGCTATCTGCGGGCCTATGACGACCCGGACTACGCCGACTGCATGCCGCCCGAGGGCACCATCGAGATCTTCACAGCCGATTCCACCATGCCCCTGGGCACGGGGTTTCCCGACGCTGCGCAGGGCGGGCGCGTGAATATCAGCATTCCCGTGCGCGAGGATGGATTCCTCGGGCGTGCGCGCGCGGTGTCCACGGGCTACGTGACCACCACGCTCTACAACGCCAGGCCCTATACGCAGCCCAACACGCAAGCCGCGGGCTGGGCCTGGCTCATGACCATGGACCAGATCAACGCGGCCGCCACGGATGCGGGCGTCACAATCGACTCCTCGCGAGGGATCGTGACGGGCGCTGTGCACGACTGCTCGGGCTTCGGCATCGTCAATGCTGTGGTCCGCGTCGCGGGCGCGACCGACGGCGTCGTCTACTTCACCGATCCCGGCTACATGCCGTCCACGCGATGTATGCAGGACGCGGCCTCGTCGATCCGGGCTGGACACTTCACGAGGGACACGGCCGGGACCTTCACCGGTGCGGGCGGCCGCTTCGCGGTGCCCAATGTGCCGCCCGGAGCCGCTGTCGTGGAGGCTTTCGGTCGCCGTATCGCGGGCGGGGATCTCGAGCTCCTCAGTCGAGTCGAGGTGACCGTGATCGCCGGTGAGGTCACCTCCGTGGACCTCTCGCCCCGGATCGGCAACGAAGGCTGATCAGTCCTCGAGTTGGGCGCGCTCGGTCTCGAGCAGCGCCACGTGTTCCTCTTCTTCGGCCGCCAGCTCCCGGAAGATCTCCTTCTCGGTACCCTCGGGCAGGGAGCCGGCGCGATCGAGGAAGTGGTCGCGCGTGCGCCGCTCCATTTCGATGGCCTTGTCGTAGACGGCGAGAACGTGGGTCTGGTCGTCGAAGTGGATTCCCTCGAAGAGCCAGCTGCCCAGGAGCGCGTCGGTCTCCGCCGACGGTTGCCGAATGCTCTCGTCGAGGTGGACGTGGTACTTGCCGTCGAGCTCGTCGAGGTGGTCCTGCTCCTTGAGGTACAGCTCCTCGAGAACCGTCCGCAGCAGCTCGTTGGCGGTCCGCTCCTTCGCGATGCGATAGAAGTGATACATGTTCACTTCGTACTGCACGGCCTCCTCGATGGCCCGCGCCTTGCCCGGATCGTCGGCGGCATAGCCCTGGACGACCCCGATCTCGCCGCCGCACATGAAGCAGCGGCCGTAGGGCACGACGAATCCGGTGGAGAGCTTGCCGCAGGAGCGGCACTTCCAGGTGTTCTGCAGCTCCGCGCAGCACACGATGTCGTCGGCGACGACTTGACGGCACTTGGGGCAATGTGAAGCCATCTCCGATCCTCCTCGACCCTACTCCCTCACGCTCCGCTGGCGGCATCGGGCGCCAGGCCCATGAAGCCCAGCATCCCCTTTGCCGCACAGCGGCCCGCGCCCATGGCGAGGATGACCGTGGCCGCCCCCGTGACGATGTCGCCTCCGGCGAAGACCCCCGGCACTGACGTCATGCCCGTGTCCGCCTCGATCTCGAGGTAGCCCCACTTGTTGACCGCGAGGCCGGGCGTACTCTGGGCGATCACCGGATTCGCGCTCGTGCCGAGGGCGTAGACGACCGTGTCGACATCGAGGACGTGCTCGGTGCCGGGCTTGGGCACCGGGCGCCTTCGGCCTGACGCGTCGGGCTCGCCCAGCTCCATCGAGATCACCTCCATGCCCGTCACCCATCCCTGCTCGTTGCCGAGGATGCGCACGGGATTGGTGAGCCAGTGACAATCGACGCCTTCCTCGATGGCGTGGTGCAGCTCCTCGGCACGCGCGGGGGCCTCCTGGACGCTCCGCCGATAGACCAGGAGCACGCGCTCAGCGCCCATGCGGAGCGCCACCCGGGCCGAGTCCATGGCCGTGTTGCCCGCGCCGATGACGGCCACGCGCTTGCCCATTCCCACCGGGGTGTCGTAGAGGGGCTGCCTGAAGCCCTGCATGAGATTGACGCGCGTGAGGAACTCGTTGGCGGAGAAGACGCCGTTGTAGGCCTCGCCGTCGATGCCCATGAACTGCGGGCTCCCGGCGCCCGTACCGACGAACACGGCGTCGAACCCGTGCTCGGTCATGAGCTGCGGGACGGTGAAGAGCTTCCCGATGAGGCAGTCGAGCACGAACTTCACGCCGAGCTTCTCGAGGGCATTGACCTCGACGTCGATGATGTCGTTCGGCAGGCGAAACTCGGGGATGCCGTATTTGAGCACGCCGCCGGGCACGTGGAGGGCTTCGAAGACCGTCACGTCCACGCCGGCCTTGATCAGATCGCCGGCGCAAGCCAGCCCCGCGGGTCCCGAGCCCACGACCGCGGCCTTCTTGCCCGTGGGCTTGGCGTCGAGCGGCTCGTCCCATCCGCGGCCGACGGCGTAGTCCGCGACGAAGCGCTCGAGGCGGCCGATGGCGACCGGCGGGAGCTTCTTGCCCACGAGGCACTGGGCCTCGCACTGTGTCTCCTGTGGGCAAACACGACCGCATACGGCGGGCAGGGCGTTGCTCCGCTTGATGATGCGGTATGCCTCGCGCACGTCGTGCTGGTTGAGCGCGGCGATGAAGCCGCGAATGTCGATGGAGACGGGACAACCCTCGATGCACCGTGGTTTCTTGCATTCGAGGCACCGATCCGCCTCCCGGTAGGCGGCGTCGAGCGCGTATCCGAGGGCGACCTCCTCGAAGTTGTGCGCGCGCACCTTGGGATCCTGCTCAGGCATGGGCGTTCGCTCCGGAGCCACGTTCCGGAGGACCTTCACCGGCTTCTTCGTCCCTTCGGGGGGCGGCGGAATCGGTGTGGGAACGGCTGGAAGCTCCCGTGCAGGCATCGACGGGCGCTGGCGTGAGGGCGCGTGCGCGGGATCGACGCCGCCCGGCCCGAGGGCCGCGAGCCGCTCCGTCTCGACTCGGTACCGCTCCATCGCCTCCGTTTCCTCGCGCTCGAACCGCTTCTGGCGGAGCATCAGCTCGTCGAAGTCCACCTTGTGACCGTCGAAGTCGGGGCCATCGACGCACGCGAACTTCATCCCGTCCACGGTCACGCGGCAGGAGCCACACATGCCCGTGCCGTCGACCATGATCGAGTTGAGGCTGACCATCGTGCGAATACCGCGCGGGCGCGTGACATGCGCGCAGGCCTTCATCATGGGCAACGGACCGATGGCGATGACCTCCCCGACGTCAGGGTGCTCCTCGAGCACTTGCTTGAGCACGTCGGTGACCAGCCCCTTGGTACCGAACGAGCCGTCATTGGTCGCTACGCGGAGCTCATCCGAGAAGGCCTTGAAGTGATCGCTCCAGAACATGAGCTCCGCGTTGCGGAAGCCCAGGATGGAGATCGTGTAGCTGCCGAGCTCCTTGTGGCGTCGGAGCTGCGGGAAGACGGGGGCTACCCCCAGGCCGCCGCCGACGAGGACAGCCTTCTTTCGCTTCTCGAGGTGCGAGGCGACGCCGAGCGGTCCGATGAAATCGAGGACCTCGTCGCCCTCCTTCATCGCCATCATCTGATAGGTGGTCTTGCCCACGGCCTGGACGACGATCGTCACCGTTCCCCGGTCGCGATCGAAGTCGGCGACCGTGAGGGGTATGCGCTCGCCCGTGTCGTCGATGCGCACCATGAGGAAGTGGCCTGGCTCCGCAGCCCGAGCCACGTCCGGGGCCAGCACCTCCCAGAGGAACGTCACCGGCCCGAACTGCTCTCGTTTCACGATGGGGTACATGTCCTCGGCCGTCCTCCCCCGCCTGCTGCCGGTCGCACCCTACCAAAAAAGGGGACGCGCGGTTAAGTTGTGAAGAAACCGGGGAGGATGCACCACGGCTCTCACAGTGGGCCGGTTTCGTAGCCGGGTCCTCGTGCTGTCCGTTTCTTCACAACTTAACCGCGCGTCCCCGGCCCGTCCCTCACGACCCCGGCGTGACGGCCAGCTCCTGCGCCTCCGCCTCGTCCACCGCGCGGCAGAAGGCGGCGAGCTGGGGATACCGTGCGGGCGCCACGCGCATCAGCGGCAGCAAGACGCGCCGGCGGAGCGTCACCGCGCGTTCGTCCGCATCGACGGTCATGCGGGCGGAGGCGCCGTTGGGTCCGCGCAGGGCGAACTGCTGAGGGAGGCGCGACGCCGTCGCTCCCGTGGGCCACGTGACGCGGATCTGGACGTCGAGGTCGATGGGCGGAGCCACGATCTGGGGAAGCGAACGCTCGCCAGCTTGCGCATACACGGGCGACAGCCGAGTGGGGAAGATGCCGGGGACGACCCACACGCCCCCCTCCGGCCGACCGAAGGCGCCCACGTCGAAGACGTAGCGGAACACCAGGGGCTCCTCGGGATCCTCGCGTCCGGTGATCCTGAGCGACGAGAGGCTCGCGCCCGGCACGAGCCTGGCGACGTAGGCCTCCTCGAAGCGCTGCTCGAGGACGGCACCGGGGATGGTCTCGAGATCCCGCCGCCACGCGATGGCGCCCGCTCCGCGGAACGTTTCGGTCACCTCCACCGATGCCGCGCCATCGGAGCGGAGCTGCGCGGCGACCTCGATGCTGCGGCGGTCGGCGCCGCTGGCGCCGGAGGGAACGGTGATCGACGGTGCCCCGCGGCGCAGGACGAGACCATCCTGTCCCCGCAGCAGCGGGGGAATGTAGCCGAAGGGCGCGCCGCGCTCGGCGGTCGAGAGGAGCATACGGTTAGGTCCGCGGCCCAATATGACCAACAGATGATCGAAGGTCTCGCCGTCCGGCAGCTCGGATCGCGTGGCGTCGGCGGTGGCATCGCGGATGAGCGCGAGCGAGGACTCGACGCCGGCGATGCCGAGCAGGTAGTGGAGGATCCGAGCACGGTTTCCGTTGCGTTCGGCGAGCATGATCGGTGCCATGCCGAACACCTCGTCGGTGTTCTCCACGTTGTGCAGCACCCACGCGTAGATCCGACGGGCACGCGTCAGATCGTCGGCCCGGCGAGCGCCCCCGAGAATGCGAGCGACCAGTCTGCTCGCGGCCGGATCGCGCACGTCCTTGTCCGCCAGGGCATCAACCAGCCCGTCGACGAACAGCTCCCAGGTTGCGCCGATCCCGACGTTGATGGAAGGAACGAACTCCCGCGCGCTCACCGTCTGGGGCTCGGCGACGAACGGTCTGCTCTCCCGCGCGGTCCACCGCAACACGCGCAATCCGTTCTCGACGCGCTCTTCGGTGGGCGGCGCGGGTCCGCGGGGATCGACCCGCGGGGTGACTCCTTCGGGCATGACGAGCGTGAGCTGGCTCAGGTCGAATGGCGTCTCGAAGCTGCGGAAGTAGAAACGATCCCCGAGGAAGCCCCCCGGAAAACCCGCTGGCGGCTCGCCCGTGCGCACGTACTCGAATTCCACGAAGTCCCCCGGAGCGAGGCCTGGCAGCGAGATCGTGTCCTTGCCCTCGATGTGCTCGGGCTCGATGCGGCGACCGTCAGCCTTGATCGTGTGCAGGGTCAGAATGGTCGCGCCCTCGGGCGGTCGGAACTCTCCCTGCTCGTCCACCGCCTCTTCGCTCTGCAGTCGGTAGATGTTGTGCGTGAGCTCGAGGGTGGATCCGTCTTCGAAGATCCGCACGACCGTGTAGTCCAGCACGAGGACCTGTGGCTCTTCGTAGCGTCGGCCGGAGGCCTCGAACTCTTGGAGGACCCTCGCTCCGTCGAGCCTGAAGGGGGCCAGGGCGAAGGTCCCGCTCGCGTGCCGCTCGAGCAGTCGAAGCTCGGCGAGGGCCGCGGGCTCAGCAGCGAGCGAAGTCGAGATGAGGCTTTGCGCCTCGGCGTCGAGTCCTTGAGCCAGGAGCCCGTCGATGCGTGCCAAGGCTGTCGTGACGCTGCGCGGCTGCAGACGGGCCATCTCCGCGAGCAGTCGCGCCACGGTCTCATGGTCGCCACGTCCCCTGGCCACATCGACGCTCGCGGAGAGGATGCCGAAGCGGCTCTGCGGTGGCTCCAAGCGGGCCAGACGCGTCATCTCCCGTTCCGCCTCATCCCACTGCCGCCGCCGGACGAGGGTCTGGAACTGCGCGGTGCTCCGCGCGTCGCACGCGGTCAAGCGGCGCGCGAGGGCGAGCACTTCGCGTGCGCGCAACCTCCGCTCGGCCGAGGCCAGGGCTCCCCTCACTGGCCGGCATCCGTCAGGCAGGAGTCGCTGCGCAATCGCCACCGCATCGTCCGCCTGCGCGGACCAGCCCCGCGCCAGGTATAGATCCGTGAGAGTCAGGGGAATGCTGACGACCTCGGGCCATTTCTGGCGCGCGCGCCTGAGAGCGCCGATGGCTTGCAGCGTGCGGCCGTCGGCAGCGTCGAGCCGTGCGAGCTGAAGAGCGGGGCCGATCGCGTCCGGATCCCTGCGCCGCGCTCGGCGGAGCAAGCGGCGCGCATCGTCCCGGCCGGTCTCGCTAGAGCTCAAGGGATCGGAGAGGGCCACCGCGGCGCGTGCCAGCAGGACCGCCGCCGATGCGAGCGGGGCACGCGCGTGAGGGTTCAATGCCTCCCGCGCACTCACCACGTCGCCGCGCGAGTGGGCGATTGCGCTTCGAAGGTAGGTCCCTAGGGGGTCATCCTGCTCCGGTCGGCCCAGGGGTGGGCTGACCTCGTCCGTGCGGCTCTCACCGGGCGCGAGGCCGTCCGGCCCCGTGATCGACAGGACGAGAATCGGGTTCGGGTGCCGCGTCGTGACCTTGACCGTGAGCTCGTGGGAGCCGCGAGCGAGCTCCACCGTGTGAAAGGTCGTGCGCGGCGTGGGCTCGAGCCGGCGATCCATGCGAATCACGGAGCGCCCATCCACGAACAGCTCGACGGCATTCGGGGTCTCGAGGCGGACGCGCCACCTCCCATCACGCGGGATTTGCGTGACGGCTTGGGCGAACGTCGTTCCCCCGGCAGCCACCGGTCCGTCACCCAGATGGACGGCGCAACCGCGCGCTCGATGGTCGCGCGTGTCCCTCACGCCGCGACCCGGCCCGAGGTCGTAGCTGTTCGCGAGGGTCCCAGCCGATTCGATCGGGAATGTGTCGTCGAACCCGAGCAGATCTCGGGGACCGAAGGGCCCCGCGACGCGCCACTCGGTGAGGCAACCCAGGGTTCGCGCGAGTCGCCGAGCTTCGTCCAAGTCGCCACGGCGATAGGCGAGGTCCATGAGTCGCACGCCGGCGGCGTGCCGAGCGGCCTCGCCGATGCGGCCAGGCCGGGCCACCACAGGCTCGAGCCGAGATGTCACCGTGCTGTAGTAACCGGGCGCGATCTCCTCCAGTCCCTCCACCGCGGCGACGGTCGCTTCGGCGACGGCGGGAGCCAGGGGATCATCGCTCCGCGTCGCAGCGTCGAGCGCATCGAGATAGGCGGCCAGCGCAGGGGCCGGATGACCGTGCAGCTCGCTCTCCATTGCCGACACGAGCAGCAGACGCTCGTCCGCCGGAGCGAGCTCGAGCGCCCGGTCGATCTGTGCTCGCGCCGCGCGCGCATTGCCGCCCACCATCAACAGCTCACCGATCGCCAGATGCCGCTGGGCCATCGGATCGTCCGGCGACTCCTGCGCGCGGGCCCGAAGGTCGTCGATGGTGACTTGCGTTGGAACCACAGGCCTGCCGCCGCACCCCGCGACCAGCGCACCGAGGCCGAGCGCAAGCGTCCCCTCCCGAATCCAGCGGCTCATGGTTGGCCCCTCTCGATGCGGATCTGTTGCCGGAGAAGCCGATCGGCGTCCTCGACCCACCGCCGGAACGCGCCGTACTCATTCGGTGCGATGCGGTCGCGGGCCAGCTCGAAGTGAGTTCGCGTCTCCACCTGCCCGTCTGCGGACTCCACATCGAGCCGTAGCTGGCCGAAGGTGCTCTCGGCCCTGCCCGCCTCCGGCAGACGGGACACGCGATAACCTGGAGGCGGCACGATGACGCGTTGCTCGTCGTAGGACCTCGTGCCGCCCACGTCCAGCGCATGGCGGCGCGTCGGCGTCCGGGCCAGGTTTCGCAACAGGTCATCGAGGACCGACGGCGCGGCGCGCAGGGTGTCGCCGTCCCGTCGTGCGAACTGGGGAACGCGCGCGCGGTATTGCAGTCTGACCGGCGACTCGAGATCGTCGAGTCGTTCCATCGTCTGCGATTCGAGCACCGAGCCGGGGAAGATCTGGCGCAGTGCCCTCTCGAAGCGCTCGGCGCGTGTACCCTCGCTCTGGTACGTGCTGCGATAGCCCGCCGCGTCCGCGCCGCGGATCTCCTCCTCGACCCGGATCTCGGCGGACCCGTCATCCGACAGGCGCGCCTCGAGGACACGCTGCCGATGGCTGGCGCTCGCGGGCATGACCGGCGTGCGCGTCAAACGTGCGTCGTCCGGCCCGACCACGAGCACGGTGACGCCCTGATCCATGGTCGGCAGCTCCGTCGTCCCGCTCTGTTCGGCCGTGCCGTCTAGGTACAGATCGAGCTCGGGCACGTAGGCGATGGCATGATCGAACACAGCCAAGGAGGCCGGCAAGTCGCCGATCGCGCCGTTGCGGCGCGTGCGCACGAGCACGATGCGGGCGTCGATGCCTGCTTCCCGGAACATGCTGTACATGAGCGACGCCTTGTCCTTGCAGTCGCCGAAGCCCCGCTGGACCACGAGCGGCATTCGATACGGCATGTACCCGTGGATGCCGAACTCCAGGCCGACGTAGCGCGTGTTGCGAACCACCCAGTCGTGAATCCGCTGTACCTTCGTTCGAAGGTCGGGCGCTCCCTCCACCAGGTCACGGACAATGCGGCGCAGGTTGTCGTCGAGCTGGAGTTGGTCCCTGATCAGGCCCCACCACCAGTGCCCCACATCCTCCCAAGTCCGGTACGTGGACACGTGGAGGTACGGAGCGATCTCGGTCATTCCCGGCATGGACTCTTCGCCTCGGATGGCCGGGACGTCAGCGGCGAAGAAGTGGTCGATGCGCCTTCCGTCCTCCACCCTATGCTCGTGGCGCAAGCCCGGCAGCGCAGGCTCGTTGAAGTAGAAGCGCCGAGATGCCGGCGTGACGAGCACGTAGTCCATGCGCCGTGTCGGGACGAATCCTTGGAGCACGTGCAGGTCGCCGTAGTAGTCGGCAAACACGTTGCGGTGGGCGATGTCGTCGGTCCGGTATTGCACTTCCACGACATCCCCGGGCTCGAGGTCCGGAAACACGACCACCAGCGCCCTCGTGTCGTAGTAGATGCGGTACCAGGGCTCCCCGAGAGGCTGCTCGAAGGTCTGGGTCGCCTCGAGGACCCGGCCGTCGGCGCGGAAGACGCGGGCCTGCCGCACGTCCACCCGTTGCGTGTCCGGGTCGAACTGGATCGAGTGCGTGCGCCACGCGCGCGCACCCTCGTCGTCGTGAACCTGGACCGCGATCTGCCGGAAGCTCGAGCCGAGGCCGTTGTCGAACACGGTGTTCACCGTGAGCTCCTGCAGGACGGTCCCGGGGAAGCCGGACTGCTCGGCCCTGCGCGCGAGGAGCGTTCGAGGCGCGACGGCGAAGGCCTCGTCGAGTCGCCTCTCGGGCCGAATCTGCTCGAGGAGCTCCCGGGTTTCGGCGTCCTGAGGCCGGAGGGCCAGCGCCTCTCTCAGCGCTGCGGCGCCGGCGTCCGCTTGGCCGAGCCTCAGGAGCAGCTGCCCGTGCTGCGCGATCACCGACGCGTCCTCCGGGCACAGCGCGCGCGCGCGGCTGAACGAAGCGAGTGCCTCGTCCGTGCGCCCCAGGCCTTCATAGACGGTTGCGGCGAAGAGCAGGCTGGTGGTGCTGGTGGGCATGAGGCGGTCCAGGATCCCCAAGTGGCGCAGCACCGCTTCGGTGTCCCCACGCCTCAGCGCATCCGAGACCAGCACTCGCCTGCTCGACGTGTCGTCGTGTCGCGCCTCGAGGGCCGCTCGTCGCAGCTCGATCACCCTATCCGCGTGGCCCGCCGCCTCGTAGGCGGCGGCCTGCTCCTCGATCACGGCGGTCGTGCCTGGGGTCATGGCCGCGGCCTGCTCCGCGATGCGCGCGGCTGCTTCCGGCAGCTCCGCGTCGCGCAGCAGAGCTGCCCGCAGCAGCATGCCGCGCAGCGCGGCCCTTCCACTGTCGGGCAGGCGCGCGAGGAGCGGCAGCGCGTCGACGGGGCTCGGTCCGGTGCTCCGCACCTGCGCGGTGAGCAGCGTCACGTCCGGATCGGCGGGGAACAAGCGCCGCGCCCGGTCGGCCAGCCTCATCAGCTCTCCCCGTTCGTCGGCCAAGGCCGCCGCGAGTAGGAGCCGATCGACCGTGGGGGACTGCTCGGCGGCGCGCGCGGCCAGTTGCTTGGCCCGCCGTTCGACCGGGTCGTCCGCGCCGGTGTAGGCGAGGAAGCGCGCCAGATCATCCAGCGCCTGGGCAGAAGCGGAGGGGCCCGCGGCCGCGGCCTCGAGCGCGGCGAGATCGGTCCGGAGCGTGCTGCTCGGTTGTGCGGCGCTCCCCGCGGTCACTTGTCGGTACTCGGTAGCGTCCGCAGACCATCCCGCCACCGGCGCTCCCTGCGCGTCGCCGATGCGCAGATAGAGCCCCCAGGTCGTTTCGGCGACGCAGAGCTTGACGAGCAGACGATTGGACCCCTGCCGCGCGCTCACGATCGCTGCGTGCCGGTCCGGGTCCGGTTGCCGGTAGGTCGGGTCATTGATGACCTCTTCCCCGTTCCACCACACCTTCACGGCGCCCCCGTTTCCCACCCACAGCGAGAGCGCCCGGGCGCGGTCGCTCTGCACGAACGTCTCGGCGAAGCCGCAGGCGTTCTCGTTGGGTCGGAAGACCGCGTCGAAGTTGACGTAGCCGAAGAGCGAGGCCTCTGGATACTCACGCCAAGTCACGGGCCGCTCGCGTCCGGGGAAGCGCGCGTCTGGATCCCACGGGGCGAGTCGCGATTGCTCCGGCGGCATCTCGAGATCGAAGCCGCGCTTGCCCTCGTTGTCGAAGGGACCGATCACGCGGAAGTCGGTGACGTAGCCCAGCTCGTCGATCGTTCGTGCGGACCCGTCCAGATCACCGCTGCGTGTGAGCGCCCGCGCGAGAAGGGCTCCCGCATACGCCCTGCGGGCCGGTGTGATGCGACGGTCCGAGCTCAGCCGCTGGAGCAGCCTCAACGTGAGACCAGGGGTCGCGAAGTCGTGCTGGCGCCACATCTCGAGGAGCGGAACGACTCCCCGGGGCGCCCGGCCAGCCCTCGAAGCCTGCGATGCCAGCCCCTCCAGACGGGTGTCGAAGGGGTTGTCCGCGTGGGCCGTGCCAGGCCCGAAGGCCAAGACGGCCCACAGCGCAGACGACAGGAGCGTGGATCGGATCGGGGGGTGGGGCATGGGGGCTGCTCTTTCTACCGGCGCCCAGGGGACTCGACAAGCCGGGCCTGTCCTTTGTTCCGGCCCAGCGACCGTTCCTCGGGGGGCCGCGCGGCAAACGCACCCGCCCGCCGGCGCGCCCCGACCCGCAGTCCTCAGGCGACACGGCACCGCAGGCGCGGGTCGGCTGCTATAGTCCGCCGGCCATGCTCGTCGGGCTCCTGCGCACGATACGACCGCACCAGTGGGTCAAGAACCTCTTCGTCTTGGCACCCCTCGTCTTTGCCAAGGAGCTGCTCCATGTCCCGACGACGCTCCGGGCCCTCGCGGGCTTCGCCCTGTTCTGCCTGGCCTCGAGCGCCGTCTACATCCTCAACGACCTCACGGACGTGCTGGTCGATCGCGCCCATCCGGTCAAATGCCGGCGACCCATCGCCAGTGGCGCGGTTCCCGAGAGGGCGGCCCGGATCGCGGCCGCCGCGCTGGCGATCGTCGCGGTGGCCGGTGGCCTTTCCCTCAACCCGCTCTTCTCCGCGGCGATCGTGGGCTATCTCGTGCTCAACCTGGCGTATTCGGTGCGTCTCAAGCGCATCGCCTACGTCGACGTCATGTGCATCACGACGGGATTCGAGCTGCGCGTCCTCGGAGGCGCGGCCGCGGCCCTCGTGCATCCGAGCCTCTACCTCGTGGTAATCACCTTCCTACTCGCCACGTTTCTCGGGTTCGGCAAGCGGATGCACGAGCTCATGCAGGGGGAGCAGGGTCGCAAGCAGCGTTCGGTTCTTCAGGCCTACGACGAACGCACGCTGACGGGACTGCTCTATCTGATGGCGACGGCCACCGTGGCCACCTATGTCGTCTACACGTTGGACCCCAGCACGCGTGAAGCCTTCGGGACAGACTACCTCGCTGTGACGGCGCCGATGCCCCTGTTCGGGGTCCTGCGCTTCCTGCACCTCGTACGCCGCCGCCACGTCGCCGAGAGCCCGACCGAGGACATGCTCCGCGACCGCATGTTCCTCGCCAACCTGGGCCTGTGGACCGTGTCGGTCGTGTTGGTCATCTATCTCGGCTAGAAGCTCTTGCGTCAGTCGCTCGTGAGCGGTCCGAAGAGCACCAGGCCGGCCATGATGAAGATGATGTCGAAGGCGCCGAGGATGCGAGCCCAGTCCAGGACCTCGGCCAGTGGAGCGCCGCCCAGGAGCTGCCGCGTGGCAACCACGGAGGCCAGCAGGGCCGGTGCGATGAGCGGGAACAGCACGACGCTCAGGACGAGATCGCGAGCGCTGGTCCGCACGCTCATGGACGCGAAGAGGGTTCCCGCGGCGACGAACCCGAGCGTGCCGAGGACCAGCAGAATCGCGAGTGGGCCGAGGACGGGGGCGAGATCCAAGTGGAAGAGAACAGCCACGAGCGGCAGGAGCACGACTTCGACGGCGAGCATGAACGCGAGGGTGCCGACGGATTTGCCGAGGTAGATCGACGCTCGCGGAATCGGAGACATCAGCAGGCCCCGCATCACGTCGTTTTCGCGCTCCCGCGCCCAGCTGCGGCCCATCGCCAACACGCCGGCAAAGGCGATGGCGATCCAGAGAACACCAGGCGCCATGCGTCGGGCCGTCTGGGCGTCGAGGTAGAACGAAAGGGACGCCAGGACGGTCACCAGGACGGCGAACATCGTCGTGCTCGTGACGATCTCGCCGGTCCGCGCCTCGATGCGGAGGTCCTTGAGGGCGATGAGACCAGCCGCACGGAGCGTGGCCTTCATGCCGCCTCTCCTGCCACGACGCGACCGCGCTCCAGCCGAATTCGACTATCGGCGATGCGGTTTGCCAGATCCATGTCGTGCGTGACGAGGACCAGGATCGTGCCCCGGTCCCGCTCCTGCATCACCGCCTCGATCAGGCTGCTCACGGCCTTCTCGTCCAGGCCCGTGGAGGGTTCGTCGAGGAGCAGCAGGCTCGGCGAGTGCACGAGGGCCCGGGCCAGGGCGACTCGCTGGAGCTGGCCGCGCGAGTAGGTCCTGGCCGGGCGGCGCAGGAATCGACCGATGTCGAAGCGCTCGATGAGCTCGGCCGCACGCTTCTTCGGATCGGCGATACCGTGCAGCGCCGCGAAGAGCTCGATGTTCTCCTGCCCCGTCAGGTCGGGGTAGACCATGGACGCATGGGCCAGGACGCCGATGCTGCCGCGTAGCGCGCTTCCCCCGACCCGGCCATCGACCTTCCCGTAGAGGACCGTGCCCTTGGTGGGACGCGCGAGCTGGGCGAGCAATGAGAGCAGGGTGCTCTTGCCCGACCCATTGGGTCCCTCGACGACGGTGATCTTTCCCGCCTCGAAGGTCGCGGTCACACCCGCGAGGGCGCGGGTAGCCCCGAAGATCTTCACCAGATCCTTTGCCCGCACTCTATTGAACTGCGCGCCCATGGGGCCGCGAGCCTACCGCAGCATCGCGGAGCAGGACAGGGACGGGAACGAGGGAAGGGACGGGAGCACGTCACCCTCAGAACAGGTCGGCGATCACGGCGTCGAGGTGGAGCCACCGCGAGCGAGGCACCCTCAGCCGCTCGCCCTCGACCACGACGTCGCCCGTTGCGCACCGTCGTTCCAACGCCCGCTCCCTGCCGTCGAGCGGGTCCCGCCCCGCCCGGGCACGCGTGGCCGCGAGGTCGACTCCCTCCGCGGTCCTCAGACCGAGCATGAGGGCCTCGCGGATGATCTCGCTCGGACCGAGGTGCTCGCGTTCGACCACGCCCCCGGACTCCAAGTACCGCCTCGGGTCAGGCTCGTTGCGCCAACGGACGGCGCGGCCAGGACCGTCGTCCAGGCACCCGACCGCCGCGGCTCCCAATCCCAGATAGGGCCTGCCCCGCCAGTATCCCAGATTGTGGCGTGCCTCCTCGCCCGGCACCGCGTAGCTCGAGACCTCGTAGTGCGCGAGCGTTGCTCCTTCGAGCACCTCCTCGAGAGCCCGATAGGCTTCGGCGCAGACACGATCACTCACGCGAAGGGTCCCCGCGCGCACCGACTCGGCAAATGGGGTGCCGTCTTCGACGGTGAGCGAGTAGGCCGACACGTGGCGGAGGCCGAGGTCGAGCAGTCGCCGCGCGTCCGCCACGGAGCTGTGTACGCTCTGACCCGGTGCTCCGAAGATGAGGTCGGCGCTGACGCGTGGGAGCCTGCGGACGGCGGCCTCGACGGCTCGGGTGGCGCCGTTCCCGTCGTGCAAGCGGCCGAGGGAGCGCAATACGTCGTCCGAAAACGACTGCACGCCGACGCTTACGCGCGTCACGCCCACGTCGGCGAGCGCCGACGCCACGGAGTCGTTCAGAGACGTCGGGTTGCACTCCAGGTTGACCTCGAGGTCCGGTGATTCCATCCCGAAGCTCGCACGGATGGCAGCGAGCACGCGACCCACGTTCCCGGTGTCCCACAGCGACGGCGTCCCTCCGCCGAAGAACACGGAGCCGAGGCGCCGTCCTTCGAGCGCGGG
>Ga0214473_10004729_pt1 | contig 16346 bp, 15 predicted proteins | sample RVTome_7_FD_203509 | JGI IMG/M metagenome (GOLD analysis project Ga0214473, IMG submission 203509) | Soil microbial communities from uranium-contaminated site in the Upper Colorado River Basin, Wyoming, United States - RVT98D197 | ecosystem: Environmental > Terrestrial > Soil > Contaminated >... | reverse complement strand
TCCTCTTGCAATAAGAAGGGTAAATACAAAACCCAAAAATGCGCTGGTCAGGTTCCCTACAAACAAAATGTAAGTGTCTTTGGCAGTTGCCGAGGTTGCCAGCTCACGAGCTCGATTAATATAGTACCCCATACAAAAGTTTAGCCTAAGTATGCTTAAATTCAAAATAATTATCTGGTAAAATCATAGAGTCGTGATAATCAAAAAACTTTCAATAATAATTCCCTCTTATAACGAAGGATCCACCATTGCCGAAGTTATCAAAAGAGTAAAAAAGGTTAACCTTGGACCCATAAAAAAAGAGATAATCGTTGTCAACGACGGCTCAACCGACCAGACCGCGAAGGTCTTGGCTAAGTTAAAAGTGAAAAGTGACCTGCTCGCAAATGCTACGCATCAGGCGTTGCAGGCGGGAAAGTTAATAGTTTTAACCCATAAGGTTAATTTGGGTAAAGGGGCAACAGTCAAAAGCGCCCTAAAAAAAGTCAGCGGCGACGTCGTCGTAATACAGGATGCCGATTTAGAATACAATCCCAATGAATACAAACTCTTATTGCAGCCGATAATTGAAGGTAAAGCTGATGTTGTTTATGGCTCACGATTCGTCTCGACACAAGCCCGCAGAATTTTGTATTTCTGGCACAGTCTGGGTAATAACTTCTTAACTACGCTTTCTAACATTTTTACGAACTTAAACTTAACTGACATGGAAACATGCTATAAAATGTTTACCTCCGATGTGGCCTCAAAGCTTAATATACAAGAGAACAGATTCGGATTCGACCCGGAGTTTACAAGCAAAATTGCGAAAAATAAATTTAAGATATACGAAGTTGGGGTAAGTTATTCGGGAAGAGATTATAAAGAAGGGAAAAAGATTAAATGGATAGACGGACTAACGGTCTTGTGGTGCATAATCAAATATAATTTACTATCCAATGACTAGAAATATTTCACACTTTCAAAAAAAAGAGCCTATTTTAGAATATTTACTCGCCTATATTCGCTTTCAAAAAATAAGAAAGTATATTCGGGGAGGATCAATTGTTCTTGATCTTGGTTGCGGATACAATGCAAAACTTCTATATTATTTATCTCCCCAAATAAAAAAAGGGGTCGGTTACGATATTAAGATTAACCCGGCTTTTAAGAAACCTAATATTATGCTTGCAAATTGCCGTGTTGACCAAAGACTTCCGCAACATAGTAATTCCTTCGACACGGTAATCGTAACGGCAGCAATTGAGCACGTTGACAGACCGGATATACTTCTAAACGAAACACATAGAGTTTTAAAAAGGGGCGGTTTATTAATTCTGACTACTCCTGATAAGAAATCCAGATCTCTGTTGGAGATTTTGGCTTATAAACTAAATCTTTTGAGTAAGCAAGAATTAAAAGACCATAAAAGGTACTACGACAAAAATTCTTTACAAGACGCAATTATGGCGGCCGGTTTCTTGAAAAATAAAATTGAAGTTGATAACTTTGAGCTGGGCCTTAATTTATTCGCTAAAGCTATAAAATGAAACTAACCTTTGGGTTTTTCTACATAACTGGCTATTAAATAAGCATTTTCCCTTGCCCAAGAATATTTTCTCTCCATAAATTCAAAAGGTTTAAGTAATATATTTGTAATTGCCGTCAGAGGTTTTAGTCGAGTATAAAAAATAAGATCCGTTATTCTAAGTATCCCCGGCATAAAAAGAACACCCGAACCCCCTTTAATCCGAAATCCTGCCCACCTAAGAAGCATTTGTAATTCCCTCCGGGTAAAAGATTGTTCCGGGGAGTAAGGGTATTTTCCCATCAAATCCAGTATCCAAACCATTATGGGTCGAAAAAAAGGGTCGAGTCGATTGGGAACTCCGACTATCGCTTTACCTGCCGGTTTCAAAACCCTGTAAATTTCTTTTACCGCATATTGATAATCAAAAACGTGCTCGATTGAGCCCATCGTATAAACTAAATCGAAATAATTATCTTTAAACGGTAACTTCCTCATGTCACAAGCGATAAATACCCCCGGAAGTTTATCTTTCTTAAAGTTCTCTTTAGACTTTTCGACTAAATATTGGGATATATCGATACCGTAAACCCGGGCGCCTTGCCTAACTGCCCAAGAAAGTATCCGGGTGTTATTTACTTCGTTCCATAAATCAATCTTTAATAATTTTTTTCCACGAAGAGGATTTAAGAATTCCTTTATTATTCCAATTTCACTTTCTCTATAATATTGAGTTGAGGGAGCGCCAGAAAAATCATCCAAATCCTTTGCAATTTTATCCCAATGTTTACTTAACCTTTTAGAATTCCATCGGCCTGAGAACATCTTTATAGTTCTCCTTTCTCCTTACTTCTTCAATCTTCCCGTTTTCCCTAATCATATAAACCGGTGGGTTAAGTGCAGTAAATCTATTGGCCCTCGATATCGAATAGGCCCCCGCATCCAAAACAACCATAAAGTCTCCTACTTTTATTTCCGGGAATGGTTCATTAAAAGTAAAATTATCAACGGAGTTAAGGCCTTTTCCCGCAATCGAGTAGCGCATTTTCCCGCTTTTTGGTTTTTTAATCACGGGAATAATTCTTCTTTTAGCAAAAAGAAAAGATTCTGGAATCGATGAGGTACTTATATCAACGAATGCCCAATTTCGCTTTACCACCCATACCTTGGATACGGCAATTCCCATACTGCTCGAAATTGATCTGCCCGGCTGAAATGCAAGAGTTATATCGGGCAAATTATACTTTTTTATATTCTCCGCAAATCTCTCGCTTATTTGTTTCCCAAACTCTTTTAAGGAAACTGAATTTTGTTTCGGAATTATACCCAAATTCATGAGGATAAAATTAATAGGTGTCACTTTAATCAGGGTCCTTGAGGGATACCCCCCACCCAAACTTATTTCAGAAATATCGATATCTAGTTCTTTACACTTTTTCGCAAGAAGTAAGAGCATATCACAGGCTTTCAAATATTTAGCCGGTCGAAGCATCTGAGAACCTATGTGAGTACTTAATGCAATAATTTTTATATTTTTAAATCTCTTCGCATCGATAAGCCCCTTAAGAGCATCATTATATCTAGTCCCGAATTTCGAGACAAAGCGATAGGTTATATCGGAAAGCAATGTCTTTAATCCTAAACTAATTCTCAAACCAACCGGAGCAACTACCTTTAACGTCTTTGCAATGTTATTTATTCTGCTTAATTCCTCGAGTGAGTCGGCATAAATCGCATGAATTTTTTGTTTTAGACAAAAGGAAATTTCCTCATCTGTCTTGCACGGCCCGTCAAAAACTACTCTCGTGGCCGGAAAACCGATTTTATTGAGAAGTTCAAGTTCAAACGAAGCAACGGTTTCTGCACTGCAACCTTCCTCTTTAAGTATTTTTAAAACGCTTTTTTCGTAATCGGTTTTTACTGAGTAATCGATACGAATTTGTTTGTAATGGGATGAAAAATATTTTTTGAAATTTCTGTAGTTTTCCCTAAGAATTCTCTCCGAAAACAAGAAAAAAGGGGTACCCTTACTCTTGGCGAATATTTCAATATCGACTTCATCAAAATATAGACGGTTATTTAAATATTTAACCATTTTTTTCTTGATAATAATGAATAATATTCGGTAAATAAGTTCTTAATGCAGGAATAACTATTTTATGTTTTTTACAGGCTTTCATAAAAGCGTCATTCTCGTACGTTAATTTCTGATTAAAAAGACTAAGTGACCCGGTATTAAGAAACGGCAAATATGAAAATACTTTTATGAATAAATTCCACAAAAAAGATGGCATTGTAAACGACGGCCAGGAAACACCCAACAGTTTTGAGGTCATGTCAATAAATTCTCTGAATGTCAGGAGCGGGGAGGCAGATAAATTGAAGGTTATATTAACATATGTAGGATCCATTGACACCTCAGAACAAAACCGGGCAACCGTGTCTACCGGCAGGGTATGAAGAAAGCCGTCACAAAGCCCGGGATAAAAAAGAAGTTTTCTTTGCTCCATAGCAGAAATAATCCTATATAATGAACCATCAAATGCGTCCACTTCCCCTGTATGCGAGTCCCCAATTATTGTAGGCGGTCTAATAATGATAAATTCAAAGTTATTATTTCTTACCAGATTTTCTGCCTGGTACTTACTTTTCTCGTAGTCGTTATGAAAATTTGAAATTTCAGGAAGACTCTGCTCGGGAAATTCCCCTTCATAATTACCTGCCACGGCTTTACTGCTTATGTGAATAAATACTTTTAATTTTGGAAGTTTTTTGGCAAAATTCAGCGTGTTTTTTGTCCCTGTAACGTTAACTCTAAATACCTCCGCACTTCTTGTGTTGGGATCTCTTAAACCCGCGCAATGAATCAGATGTGTAACTTTATGTTTCAGAAATTTCCTATCAATATTAGATATCCCCAATTCCTTTTTGGTTACGTCTCCCCTTACGAAAGTTAATCTTTTATTCTTTAAATAATTAAGTTTGGACTCGGAGCCTTTCCTTACCAAAGCAAAGATTTGCCCATTTTCATTAAGCAAATTTTCAATGACCCTCCTTCCCAAAAATCCTGTCGCTCCAGTTAAAAAAAACGTTGTTATCATAAATATTAATTTACAAGGAATATTCTATACGAGTTGTAAACTCATCTTAATCCTTTCTTTTAAAAAGAACTGCCCTTGCTTCCTGTTTCTCGTAAGAATCCTGCGGCTTGACGACATAAACCCCCTTAAGCTCATAATTCTCGGCGATAAATTTATCTTCTATTATTTCCGGATTAAAAAACATTTGTCTCCATTTATCCCCCATAAAATAATTTTCATCATCCATAAGATAACTTGTTAAATAAATTGCATCAAATGGATCCTCTTTTCCCTCAGGAGGTATTAATTGATCCGGCTTCAAGGGAAACCAGATTGTCTTTCTTTCTCCGTACCAGCTACCCCATGTATCAAGGTTGGTAATGATAACATCACTCTTGCTGGTATTGTCTCTAAGAAGCCAAGAAAGCTGCACATAAACGGGCGGTTTTCCCTTATTCACTTGTTTTGCCTTAAATCTCGAATCCAAAAAAATTACCCCCAAAGTTTGACCAACTACGAAAAAAAGAATAAGCAAAGTAGAAATACCCGCTATCAATAATTGCTTCTTAAGCCTTGGAAATTTTCTTCTAAAATAATTGTAAATTGAAAATTGAGAATTGATAATTGACTCGACTATCCAAACTAATGTGCTGACTGCAAACAGATATACGAGGGGAACGACCGGATGGAGATATCGGAAAAAGGGAATGGTTAAGGCCGTAACTAAAAAAGTAAGGATAACCATGAATATAGTTGCGATTTTCAAAGAATTTTGCAGCCTATCTTTAGACCAAACAAATAACCCGATTGCAAAAAGTCCCCATATGTAAGGCGAGGCTATTTGGGGAAGCAAGCGGTAAAAATTATAGAGATTGTAAAAAACCTTTTTACCAAGCTCTATTAAATTCAATCCGGAAGATACTGTCCCCCTTAACATTTCAGAAGGAGACTGGGCTAGCCCGATATTTGAAAAAGCATTCAGTCCTCGCGAAGTTATAGAATATAAGAAAAGTTTTCCATTTAACGTAGCTAAAATCGTTCTGTCTATAAGGATGCCTAAAATAATTACTCCCAGAAAATATATAAGACCCTGCTTAGTCTTAAAATGAAGTAGTAACCAAAAAAGTACGGCCCCCAGAATAAAAATGAACGCCTGAGGACGAGAGAAATACATGGCGACAAGTAAAAATACTCCTACAATTTCTCCCCATTTCTTCTTTAGTGAAAAAAGTAAAAAGGTTAAAACAATTTCGAGTATAAAAAGAATCTCCGAGGCTCCATTTGTCGCATAGTCAAGGATATTTATATTGGTAGAAACAGCTATTGCAAAAAGTACGGCTATTATCTCTTGCTTAAAAAGCTTTTTGGCAAGCAGATAGGAAAAAAGGGCAAGAAGGATATAAAAAATAGCTGAGGTAATAAAAACACTGGTGTCCGAAATTCCAAACAAGACAAAGGAAGAAGTATAAAAAAGAGAAGGAAGTGCAGGATAAAAATATGCAGGAAAAACCGTTTCCTTTATTTGGTTAAAAACTTCCGGGTTCCAAAACGTAAAATTTATACCGAAACCCTTGCCCTGCACTAAATTTCTCGAAATATCGGCATATTTTGCCGCATCTGAAAATTCCAAGAATCCGTTCCCAAGATAACCTGTATACAACAAAAACATACCAGCCGCCATTATCACTAACGTTAGATACTTATAAATCTTCATTTTACAAACTATTACTCTATCAAACTTAAATAAGAACGATAAGTACTTTTTGCAAAATTTTCCCAACGAAATCTCCTTGCCCTCTTTTCCCCCCTTTTAATCAGATCTACTCTCACTCCAGGATTACTTAATACTTTTAATATGGCATTTGTAATTTTACTAGGATTTTTAGAGTCAACCAAAATTCCCCCCTTCCCCACAACCTCAGGAATACAAGAATAGTAAGATGCAACTACAGGAACTCCCGAAGCCATTGCTTCAATGCTTGGCAACCCGAAACCTTCGTATAAAGAAGGAAATACAAATACCTCAGCACCTTGATAAAAGTGAGGAACCATATTCGAGTCTATCCAACCTGTAAAGTATATTTTACCTTCAAGATTCTGTTCCTGAATTATTTTATCTAATCTTGCTTGGTCTCTACCCGCGAAGCCCAATAATACCAAGTTATGTTTTATATTATGTTTATCAACCAAATTTTTGTAAGCAAGAATAAGTGTAACTAGATTTTTATGTGGGTGGCTGACAGCATTTGACATAATATAAGGTCTAGTAATTTTATATTTAGACATTAACCTATCAATTTCTTTGAGCGGTAACTTTTTATAAAATACTTCATCGACACCGGGATATATAACTATTATTTTATTTGGATTAATCTTTAAAACCTTAACCATCTCTTCTTTAGCGTTATGACTATGTACGATAATTTTATTAGAAGTTCTTGCTACTAAAGGTATGAGAACTTTATAAACAATAAGTTGTAATAGATTAAAATCTTCCGGATGAAAATGGTAATTTAAGTCAAATATTGTAGTTATTTTTTTGCATGGGGTAAATAGTGGAGAAGTGTAACCGGGTGAGTGCAATAAATCAATTTTAAATATCATGCACTGAATTGGAAGTGCAATTTGTTCCCATAAAATTCTTAATAATCTATTCGAAGCATTGATTGGGCAATGAACAATTGTGAAGAATTCAGAAATAATACCAAACATATTTTTGTTTTCGTTGTTAACAAAAACATAATAATGTAATTTTTTTTCATTTAGATTGCTTAATTTTTCAAGAAGTTGCCTCAAAAATATTTCACTACCACCAACCTTACCGGGGATACAAAATAAAGCATTAATCGCGATTTTTTTCATTCACTTTATTGTTTTAGCCCAATCCACAAGTAGCTTTATACCTTCATACTTATTTATTTCCGGCCTCCATCTCAGACTCTTTTCAATTTTGGTATTGTCTGAAATATAGATTTTTTGGTCACCTTCTCTCCATGAAAAAAATTTATACTTAATCTTTTTCCCTAAAATATTGCCCAAAATTTCAATTAGTTCTAAGAGCGATAGTGAATTTTCTATTCCTCCCCCAATATTAAAAATCTCACCAATACATATTTTTGGTTGATTTATACATTTTTGATAAGCGTCTAATAAATCATCAATATGCAAAATATCCCTTACTTGCTTGCCATCTCCATATATAGTAATTAGCTCATTTCTTAATGCTTTTCTTATAAAATGTATAACCCACCCTTGGTCTTCACTTCCAAATTGTCTTTGTCCGTAAATACACGATTGTCGAAATATTGCGGTTTTCAATCCATACACCCTTGCATAATCCCTAGTGTATTGATCACCGGTTCCTTTCGAGCACCCGTAAGGTGAATGAAAATCCAAAAGTTGAGATTCACTAACCCCATTCAAATACTCTTTATTAGTAAATATATATTTAGTTTTTAATTTACGATATTTTGGACTTGTTAACTCACCATAAACTTTATTCGTAGAGGCATATATAAAAATAGCATCCGGACAATTATTTCTGGTCGCCTCAAGCATATTAAAAGTTCCTTCGGCATTGATTTCAAAATCTTCTCTAGGATTTTCAAGAGAAAGGGTAACTGCAACCTGAGCTGCTTCATGGAAAACAATATTGCTACCCTTAATTGATTTCTCTAGTAATTTAACATCTCTGATATCACCCTTTATAAACTGAAGTCTGACCTTATTGTGCGACCTTAGCCACTTTAAGTTTTTTTCTGTATCTTTCCTTGATAAATTATCGTAAACAACTACTCTGTTACCGGTATCCAGATACTTCTTAGCAATATTAGACCCAATAAAGCCTGCTCCTCCAGAAATAAATATTTTGTTCATTAACTAATTTTATAAAAAGAATTCATATTATGAACTTAACTTTGAAAACGCTCTTTTATTACTAATAAAGGGTTCAGTCGATTATTACTAAATAATTTTCATCCTTAAATAACTACTTCTTAACTCCTACCACATCTTCGAACTCTGTAAGTCAAAAAAAGGTAGAATTCTAGTGAATTTAAAAATATAATTAGCTAGTGGGTCTACCGAGTAATAATACAAAAGGAAAAATATTAAGAAAGTTTTCATAAAATTATACAGCTTAAATGAATCTGACTTATTTTATCAGCTTTCTACCAAATTAATAAATAATGAACAAAAAAATTAGGGAAATAACAGATAGAGTGTTAATTTTATTATATTTAAGGGGAATTGTGACAGCATTTAGAAGCTTGTACCAATTAGAGTTTATTATTGGACATTTTTTAACTTCCACCTTATATCAGTCTATAGATAAAGAAAAAAAACCAATTCCATGGTTTACATATCCCATTATTAATTACTTAAATAGTTTAAACTTAAAAAATAAAACAATCTTTGAATACGGTTCCGGTAACTCTACGATTTACTGGGCGTCTAGATGTAAAAACTTAGTTACAGTAGAACACGATGAAACATGGTTTGCGGTCGTGAAGGAAAAAATAGAAAAATATAACAACTCAAAACTCCTCTTTGTTAGTCCAGCCTCAGCTGAAAAATACTCGAGTTCTATTTTAAGGTTTGATACCAAGTTTGACATTATAGTAGTAGACGGAGAATTCAGGGAAAAATGTACACAGAGAGCAATAAAGAAATTAAAATCTGGCGGAATGATAATTCTAGATAATTCTGATTGGTTCCCAAAAATCAAATATTTTTTGGAAAAACAAGGATTTAATAGAATCGACTTTAAAGGATTCGCACCAATTAATCCCTATTTGTCAACAACTAGCATATTTTTCAAACTATTTAATTTTAAAAATAAATAACTCAAAATTGATTTCCTAAGCTCATTCAATAATCATACCTTTAAGACGTACTTAACTGCTTTAACAAAATTTTTAGCGGCAATTTTAGGAGTAAAATTCAAAATCAATTCTTCTGAGTTCTTTGACATTGTCGTAATAATCTTTCTATCGGTTATTATTTCCCGAATACTTTGATATAGACTTAAAGAATCACCTTCTGGAACTACTAATCCGTTATAAAAGTTTTTCACCAAATCAACAGACGAACCTACTTTTTCAGTAGTCACGACAGGCAATCCACAAGCCATTGCCTCATTTATTACAAGTCCCCATGTTTCTTCAATTGAAGGCAGTACAAATAAATCTGCAGCTGAGTATACTTGTGGCATTTTTTGCACTTCAATGTGACTTTTGAAAATAACATTGTGTAAATTATTTTCGTCAACATATTTAATAAGTTTTTCTTCCAAAGGTCCATAACCTACTAAAAGAAGGGATACGTCTTTATATTTTTTATTTAGTTTTTCAAAAGCCTTTAAAAGATAAAATATGCCCTTCCTTTCAATAAACTGACCCACGTATAAAACTACCCTTTTTGTCTTGATTCCAAGCTTTTTTCTTATAGCTTTTCTCTCCTTTTTAAAATTTTTACTTTTTGTTTTAAATAGGTCTACATCAACCGTACTATAACCTACAAATATTTTTTCAGGGATACTACCAAGCTTTAATAAATACTCTTTTGATCGTGTTCCAATAGCTACACACGCATCTGAATGTTTAACTAAAAATCTAACAAAAGGTAACGTGATAGTTCTTCTCCAACTTGACTCATTTATCGTACTCTCAGACCATATAATAAATTTCTTACCTGTCAACTTGCTAAGCAAAAATCCCATTTGGCCGACAAAATCTAACCATCCTGCGGAAATGACAACGTCGAAATTACTTTTGAGAAATTTAATTGGAAAAGTGTAATTAATTATGTAAGAGAACAAATCTCGACCGAAAAAGCTAAACTCAATTTTAGGCAAAACTTCATATTTAAAACCCAGCTCATTGGAAGAAATTTTCCATCTTCTATTTTTTGCCGAACGAGACATAAAATAAACAATAACATCAAATTCGGGATAGCGAGAGATTTCCTTAAACAAAGGAAATCGGTAAGGAGCCATGTAGTTATGTAAAATTAAAACCTTTATTTTTTTATGCATCCTTCATTTCTTCCTAGCTTTAATAATAATGTCGCCACCTAATAAACTTGGGCAAATATTTCGAAAGGCTGAGAAGATTCCTGTCGATCCTTCGTACTCTATCCTAAACCCGTAATCCTTTAGTAACTCCTTAATTGCTTTAAAAGTAAAGTAGTGTAGGTGTGCACTGTCCCAACCTTCTTCATCCCCGGTCTTTGGTAAATTTCCCAACAAAACAGAAAGGCGCCTCGGAAACCAAACTAGATTTGGGACTTCTAAAATTAACAAGCCTCCTGTTTTCAATATTCTTTTTATCTCACCAATTGTGAAGTAGGGATCAAATATGTGCTCAAGAACCGCTATGCAGGTAACGGCATCGAAGTAATTATTTCTAAAAGGAAGGCCATTATCCAAATTTGCAGTCTTTAAAATAAAATCTTTATTCTCAACTAACTTCCTTAAAAGAGTCTTCTTCGCTCTCTGAACTACCACCGCCGCTATATCGACGCCATAAAGTTTTTGATACTTCCCCTGTTTTTTCGCTAAAGCTAACAACATACCGTCTCCACAACCCAAGTCAAGTAATTTTTCACCTTTTTCAAGGAGAGAAAGAGATGCATCCACACGATGCAGTTCGTATTTTCTCAATCTAAGAAATATCCAGCCCAGCACACCAGACGGTCCTTTTCCTTTTCTACCCTCAGCATAGAGCCGGTTATAAAAATTTTTTGCTCCACCACTCATTTTTAATAAACTAATATTTAAAAAGTTCTTTGAGCTTTTTAGAGCTAGCGATATAAAATAGTATAAGCGGCGGGAAGAACATAGCCATTCTAGCTAAAGAACCGCCAATCTTCCAATCTTGAAATGTTAGACTAAACACATAGGTACCCACGATAACCAATAATGCGTATCCAATTATCATCCCAGATAGCCAAACATTCTTTTTCTTATGGTTAAATTTTCTTTCCCAAACTACAAAGATTAGTAAACCTAACCAATAAATTATCTGTTGGGAAAATAAATTATTATAAACAAAACCAAAAATTAAAAAAACGTGGCTAAAATTAAACTGACGTAAAATTACCGTGACTCCTTCGAAAATCCTACCTGACACTGTAGTATCTAATGATAATATACTATTCTCGAAGATAACCCACGGTTGTCTAATTGAAAAGAACAAAAATGCAAAAAGCAGTGGCTGCCAAATCTCTCTTTTGTAAAGAGAATAAATTATTAAAATCATAAAGTTTATAAGCCAAAAAGGTTCAGTACTTCTTGTCCAAGTGCTTAAACCCAGCATCAAAGCTGAAAGAATTAAATATCCTTTTTTCTCTTTTATCATCCATATATAAAGATAAATTGTACCCATGACGAAATAAACAGTATAGGGAAAATTAGTATAAGCAAACGTCGAGTGTTCAAAAATGTCCGGAATGGTAGCAACAATCAGTACAACTCCTAAACAAATACCTCTTGTTGTAAACTCCCTCAGCGCACCATAAAACATTGTTATAAAAGACAAAAAAAAGAGCGTATAAATAAACTCGGGTTGTTTACCATTAAGGAAATAAACCCATGTGTGAGCAAGCGATGTTAACAAAGGAACTCCAAAAAAATACCCTCTTCTAATTGCCTCTACCATTGAACCTGTAGCTACAAAAAGCTTGGCTCGCCAATCATAAAGTACTAAAGCATCCCATGCATTCACTGGGTAGTAAAGAGTAGAAATTAAGCTAAAAATAACCAAAAAGGCAAGTACAAGTATTATTATCTTTTCCGTCTTACTAAAATTAACCAGAGAAAAAGAGGATGCTAGATCAGTTATATAAGGAATAATCTTCCTCCTGGTAAAAATAAATACTACTAATACTAAAACCACGAGGATATTCAAAGTATTTCCCAAATTAAACTTAAAACCAGCCAAGTAACTAAAGAACATAAAAAGAGTCAAAAAACCCAAACCCAAAACATAAGAAAGACCGACTCTTTCCACTGGATGCATTTTGGGTACAACCAAAAATGTTATTAATAGCCCGAATAACATTGTTAATAAAAATCCTCCAATAACTGGCATCTTTTTAATGAATATTAATTTTGATTAAACCCCAAGCTCCTTGATTACTTTCATCTTCAAAGTTATAAATAGTATTTTCTATCCTTTCCCCAACCTCCTTAGAGTTTGGATTTTTATAAAGAATCCATTCAGCCTCGAGCCTCTTTTTGGGCCAACCATGACAATCAACCTGCTCATCAAGGCATGAACCAGACCCCCATGCTAGCATTACATAATCTGCGGTTTTGTCGATTTCAGCATTTTCATCAGTTAAATTTTGTATTAATTGTCTCGGATATAAAAAATAACGAATAAGTCCGCGATTACCTACATCAGACCAAGGACTTTTCATAGGAGGATGCATTATAATTGCATTCTCATTCGTATTTTTTCTTATAAAAAGCATGTAGTCATAAAAGTCACCCCAACTATATCTCATTTTTTCGTCATACGTAGCTTGCGGATGCTTAACCATAAAGCTAGATCTACGCAATATCCATCCAGTTAATTCGAACAAATTGTTAAATAAAATCCAAACAACTACAACAATAATCAGGACACGAGCGGCAACTTGTTTAACTTTTATAAATCCATTAGCCATTTTTTGTTTTAGTATTATATGCCCCAAAAACCACTTTTTAAAGAGACCTTCAGAATCAAGAAAAATTAAAAAACCACTTAATAAACACGGCCATAATAGAAGTTGCGGCTGTAAGTGAATCTTACTAAAAACATAATTTGGGTAATTTGCCCATTCCAAAGAAAAGACTAATAAAGTACTAAATAAAAGAGGCAAAAATGCAAGTCTATTAATAATTAATAGTGTTCTATACGAAGCTATACGACCTCTTTTCTGTTCCTCCTCTTCTTGAGTAAGCCTTGCGAAAATACCGCTTAATATTGAAATTCCCAGCAAGGGCTGAAACGGTAAAAGGAGATGCTTGAACGAAAATCCTGGATAAGTAAAACTTTCAAGTACACTAATAAAAAATGCAAGTGTCCATAACAATGGAAAACAAGTATTGTTAATTTTAATAAGAGAATTCGAGTTCTTCTGCCAAAATTTTTCAAAATCTCTTTTAGTTATGTTCATAAACTTAATCCTGTTGAGCAGTTTTTTATAGCTACAACTACAATAGAATTGCCGAAATATCCGAAAAGTATATTCAGAAAGCTAAATGAAAATTTAAAGATGGATAACCAAAACTTATTATTGAAAAAGGGGTAAATTCTTTTACTTAAAAAATCAGAATATCGACACCAAAAAGTCTTAATTATGTAATTCTTGACTTTTAGCTCTTGCATTAATTTATGAACTTCTTGGCGTGTAAAACGGTAAACATAATTTCCTGAAATTTCGTACTCCTCCGCTATCTTAAACTTAATTAAAATCTCGGTAATAAAATTTCTCTGCGCTTCAATAATTATAAATCCTTTTTTACTTACTCTATTCATCTCACGGATACCTTTATGGGGATTTGGTAGATGGTGTAAACCGTCTCGAACTAACACCAAGTCAAAGCTTCCATTTTTAAATGGCAAACTCTCAGCATCTGCTACAACCCCATTTAAATAAGGACATTTCCTTTTTGCTGCCTTTACCGCCTGAACTGATATATCGGAAACTGTCACTTTTGCTCCTAATTTATATAAATACTCCGCTTCAAATCCATCTCCACAGCAAATACTCAAGACCGACTTATCCGCAAGGTCAAATGGCAATAAAGAAATGGCCTTTTTAAGAGGGTAATAGTCAACAAAATTTCCAATTAAACTATCGGGGTAAAGTTTTTTCCAACCTTTTTTATAATAAGATTTATAAACCCTATCGCTGTATTTCCTTTGTAATAATTTCTGCTTAGCTTCGTCTATCATTTTCACCCTTACGATATAAATATAGGCCCGGGATAATCTCGCTTGAGTTGCATATGTAGTTATTATTAACTAATTTAAAATATTCCATAACATCTGGTTCTATTTCAACATTATTACCGACCTTAATGTTTGGATCACAAGGTGTAATTGACACAAGAAGCAAGGTTTCCTCTTTAAGGTATTCATAGGTTTTATTTAGGGAACCAATATTTACGTAACTACAATTAGTTAAAAAAACTCTTGAAAGTCCTTCGTAACTATTCCAAATTATTTGGGGGTCGAAACTAACCAGCTCCACAGGCTTTTCCTGTTTCTCACACCAAAAGATAATATCTTTTGTCAAAGGAAAATATTCCTCTATCCACTGATAAATATCCTTTTGTCGGAGGGCATATCTTACTTCATTTTCCTGCTTAAACCCTTTGTTAATCTCATAAAAACCCCTAATAAAAGCTGATGAATTGTTTAAAGTAAAAATCGCCAAAATAATAGTAAAAATATAATAAACAAAGTGTTTTGTCTTAGTTAATAAAGATAAATAGTTTATTCTGGGCTTTGGGAACCCATATAACCATTTAAGTATTGACGCTCGGAAAACAATACTTAGACTAACCAGTAACCCGAACCCACTTATTATAACTGGTTTATATAAAAGTTGAGGCTGAAGATGGACATAAGTATAAATGAAATTAGGATAGTTAGCTTTTTCAATAAAATTTGTAATTATTGTTACTATTGATATGAATATGAATAAAAGCACATTTATTATAATAAAGGCTTCCTTCATTTTGGGCGAATACTTACTCTTCTCATACCAACCCGTTAAAAAAATCAAAATACCGCTTAAGAAGGTTATATAAATAAATAAATCTAAAGTTAAATGAAAATGTTTAAGAAAAAATCCGGTGTATGTGAAACTTTCCAAAAGACTAACCAATATTGAAAAAGTGAAAAATAATACAAAAATATAAATATTGACCTTATATAGCTGTCCTATAAATTTTTTATACTTTTTGGGTAACATGCTTTTTAAGTCTATAAATAATTTTATGCGAAGATTGTAAAATACTGGTAATAGACAGATCGGTAAGCGGTAATGAAATAAGCAATACAGAAAAAAACTGCCAATGATAAAAAAATCTGGTTTCGTATCCGGAAACCCACTTAACAATGAAGACTTCCGTAACAACAAATGCAAAAATAATTAGCAGAGTCATTCTAACTTTTATTGAACGGTGTAGTATCGATAAGGGTATGCTGATTAAAAAGAGATATTGCAATAATTTATCATTATGAAACACTCGTGAAAATATATTTAGAAAATTCGAAATAGTAAAAGCCGTAGTCCACCTCCCTAGATTTGTTGATACGCACTCATCAAATTTACATCCAAATAGAAACGGATAAATCGGATTACCCGTATGGACAAAGCTCCTCAGATACCAATATCCTCCTAAAACAAAAAATAAAATAACACCAAATATTAACTTTTTGTGATATCTAGTTATTTGAATTTTTCTTTTAATCAATATAAACATGAGAATTAGAAAGATGGAAAATAATTGAATCAGTGCGGAATATTTTGTCCCAATAGATAAACTGAAAAAAACAAAACTATAAGCTAGGCTTTCTATAGTATTAGTAAAAAGAAAATCCATAAAAGCTAAAAAGCCAATAAATATAAAGGATGCCACGGCAATATCTATGTAGCCAAATGTTGACCAAAGCAGAAAATTCTCAGGGTGAAAAATCACCAACAGAAAAAAAACAATTGCTACGATTAACCCAAATCTCTCTTTTAAAAACGCGTAGGCT
>Ga0214473_10004728_pt1 | contig 16347 bp, 31 predicted proteins | sample RVTome_7_FD_203509 | JGI IMG/M metagenome (GOLD analysis project Ga0214473, IMG submission 203509) | Soil microbial communities from uranium-contaminated site in the Upper Colorado River Basin, Wyoming, United States - RVT98D197 | ecosystem: Environmental > Terrestrial > Soil > Contaminated >... | reverse complement strand
TGGGGACAACATCCGGGTGACCATCGAGCTGATCACCCCGATTGCCATGGATGAGGGGCTGCGCTTCGCCATCCGCGAAGGCGGCCGCACCGTCGGCGCCGGCGTCGTCGCCAAAATCATTAAGTGATGGCGCGGTGAACGGATCGCTTAGCGCAACCGAGAGCAGCAGGCGAAGAAGAGCGACAGACAGGCGATAAGCGACCATGAACGAGAAGATTAGAATCCGTTTGAAGGCATATGATCACCGCTTGTTGGACCAGTCGGTGAAGGAGATCGTCGAAACGGTGCGCCAAACTGGCGGACGAGTGGCGGGACCCATTCCGCTGCCGACCCACATCGAGCGCTTCACCGTCAACCGCTCACCGCACGTCGACAAGAAATCGCGCGAGCAGTTTGAAATCCGTACGCACAAGCGCTTGCTGGATATTCTGGAACCCACACAGCAGACCATCGACGCGCTGGGGAAATTGGACTTGGCCGCAGGAGTGGACGTGGAGATTAAATTGCAGTGACGTCGAGCGGGTCGGTTACTCCCGCGCGGAGCGGCTCGCACGATGTCTGCAAGAACTGACGCCACCATGGTAGGACTGATTGGTAAGAAGCTGGGGATGACGCAAATCTTCAACCCCAAAGGGGAGCTGATCCCAGTGACCGTCATACAAGCCGGTCCCTGTACGGTCGTGCAGGCCAAGACTCCGTCGAGCGATGGCTACTTGGCTGTGCAGTTGGGATTCGCGGAGAAAAAGGCTCAACGCGCCACCAAAGGATACCGCAACCATTGCCTGAAGGCGGGCAAGGGCATCTTCGGTGTGCTGCGGGAGTTCCGTGTGCCGCAGGGCGAAGCCTTTGCCGTCGGGCAGGAACTGAACCTCGAGGGCCTATTCGAAGTTGGCGATCGCGTCGATGTGACCGGCACCACCAAAGGCCGCGGCTTCGCCGGCGTGATCAAACGCCACGGCTTCAGCGGCTTTCCAGGGAGTCATGGGACGCATGAGTATTTTCGCCACGGCGGCTCTATCGGGAACCGCTCGTATCCGGGCCGCGTATTCAAAGGCAAACGCATGGCCGGACAGTACGGCAACGAACGCAATACCACGCAGAATCTCGAGGTGATCGAGATTCGGGCGGCTGAACACCTGTTGCTGGTGCGCGGCGCCGTTTCCGGCGCCCGTAACGGCTTGGTGCTGATCGAGCCCGCCGTGAAGGAGTCGCGCCATGGCTGAGGCAATTACGCTGCCGGTCGTGTCGCAGCGCAACGAAGTGGTGGGCGAGATGGCCCTGCCGCCGGACGTTTTCGCTCAACCCGTGCGCCGTCATTTGCTCTACGAAGTCGTGCGCATGCAGCAGGCGAATCGCCGCGCCGGTACGGCGGCTACGAAGACCCGCGCCCAGGTCAGTGGTGGTGGCAAGAAGCCCTGGCGCCAGAAAGGCACCGGCCGGGCCCGTGCGGGCAGTACCCGCTCACCGATCTGGCGGGGCGGGGCAATCATCTTCGGGCCCCAGCCGCGTGATTACTCCTACCGGCTGCCGGCTTCGGCTCGCAGAGCCGCTCTGTGCTCTGCTCTGGCCGCCAAAGTGCGCGAGGGCAAATTGATCCTGGTTGACAGGATCGCACTGGAGGCTCCCAAGACCAAGCTGCTGGCGCAACTCATGGCGGGTCTCAACGTCGAGAGCGCCGTCATCTTGATCCCCGGGCGCGACGAGAGCCTGGAGCGGGCCGCGCGTAATCTGCCGCTGATCAAGGTGCTGCGCACCGAAGGCGCCAATGTGTATGATCTGCTGCGCTACGATCGGCTCATCATGACACAGCCGGCGGTAGACGCATTGTGCGGGAGGCTGAGCGCATGAAGGACCTGCATCGCGTAATCGCTTCACCGCTGATCACCGAGAAAGGCACCCTGGTGAACGAGCAAGGAAACCAGGTGGTGTTCAAGGTGCGGCCGGAAGCCAACAAGGTCGAGATTCGGCGGGCCGTCGAGATGCTCTTCAAGGTGAGAGTCGACAAGGTCCGGACAATGAACTACTTGGGTAAGAACCGACGCGTCGGTAAGTCGATGGGCCAGCGCCCGCGTTGGAAGAAGGCCTACGTGACCCTGGCCGAGGGCCAGCGCATCGACTTTTTCGAGAGCGTGTGACCATGGCTACGCGTCAATATAAGCCAACGTCGGCCGGACGAAGATTTCAGAGCGTACTGGAGTTCACGGAGCTCACGGACAAAGAGCCGGAACGTCGCCTGCTGGCGCCCAAAGGGCGCACCGGCGGTCGCAACGCCTTGGGCCGGATGACCAGCCGCCATCGCGGCGGTGGGCACAAGAGACGCTATCGCATCATCGATTTCCGCCGCAACAAGGATTTGATTCCAGCCAAGGTGGCAGCGATCGAATACGATCCAAACCGCTCGGCGCGTTTGGCGCTGCTGCACTATGTAGATGGAGAGAAGCGCTACATCCTGGCACCGGTAGGTTTGCGTGTCGGTGATAGCGTGACCACCGGAGAGGGCGCCGACATCAAGCCCGGCAACGCCATGGAGCTGCGACAGATCCCCACCGGTACCATGGTGCACAACGTCGAGCTCAAGCCCGGACGTGGCGCGCAGTTGGGCCGCAGCGCCGGAGCGGCGATACAGCTGATGGCCAAGGAAGGCCCGCGGGCCCTGTTGAAACTGCCCTCGGGTGAGTTGCGCTACGTCCAGTTGACCTGCAGGGCGACCGTCGGTCAGGTCGGGAACGTCGATCACGAAAACGTCTCGTTGGGCAAGGCGGGTCGGACCCGCTGGTTGGGTAAACGATCGCACGTGCGAGGCATGGCCATGAACCCGGTCGACCACCCGCACGGGGGCGGAGAGGGGCGTTCCAAAGGCAATCATCCGCAGTCACCGTGGGGTCAGCCGGCCAAAGGATTCAAGACGCGGCATAACCCCCGTACGGATCGATTCATTGTGAAGCGGCGCAGCCGCTAGGAGCAATCGGTGGCACGTTCTATCAAGAAAGGGCCGTTCGTGGATGCCCACCTTCTGAAAAAGGTGCAGGCAATGAACACGGGTCGGGATAAGCGCGTGATCAGGACCTGGTCGCGTCGTTCGACGATCACGCCGGACATGATTGGCCACACTGTGGCGGTGCACAACGGGCGCAAGTTCATTCCCGTCTTCGTCTCGGAGAACATGGTGGGCCACAAGTTGGGTGAGTTCTCGCCCACCCGCACTTTTCATGGCCATTCCGGAGACCGTAAGGCGGAAGTGAAGTCCTCCGCGCCGCCGGCGGGAGCAAAGGCATAGCCATGCAAACACGGGCCGTGAGCCGGCATCTTCGGGTGGCGCCGCGCAAGGTGCGCGGAGTCGCTGACCTCATCCGCGGCAAAAAGGTGGGTGACGCGCTGATGATCCTGGACTTCGTCCAGAAAAAGGGAGCCCGCTTGCTCGCCAAGACGCTCAAGTCGGTCATCGCCAACGCCGAGAACCAGCAGCGCGTCGATGTCGACCGACTGTACGTCCGCAACGTCATGGTGGACGGCGGCGCGACCATCAAGCGCTCCCTGCCACGCGCCCATGGGCGGGCGACACCGCTGCGCAAACGCACCAGTCACATCAGCATCGTCGTCGACGAGCGCTAAGGAAAAACATGGGACAGAAAACACACCCGAAGGGCTTTCGGCTCGGCATCACGGAACAGTGGGACTCGAAGTGGTTTGCGCGACGCGAGTACTCGCAGCTGCTCCATGAGGATCTGCGCATCCGCAAGTTTTTGAAAGAGCGCCTCTATCACGCCGGCATTTCGAAGGTTGAGATCGAACGGGCCGCCAACAAGGCCAAGATCAACATCCACACGGCGCGCCCGGGGATCGTCATCGGCAAGAAGGGCGCCGAGATTGAGAAGCTGAAAGGGGAGCTGAGCAAGCTCACCAAGCGCGAGTCCTTTATCAACATCCACGAGGTGCGCCGCCCCGACGTCGACGCGCAGTTGGTGGCGGAAAACGTGGCGCTGCAACTCGAACGGCGCGTCGCCTTCCGGCGTGCCATGAAAGAAGCCGTCGGCCGCGCCATGCGCATGGGCGCGCAGGGGGTGCGTATCCAGTGCGCCGGACGCCTCGGCGGAGCTGAAATCGCCCGTGTCGAGTGGTACCGCGAAGGACGCGTGCCGCTCCACACGCTGCGAGCCGACATCAGCTACGGCATGGCGGAGGCCAAAACTACCTACGGAGTCATCGGGATCAAGGCCTGGGTGTTCCGCGGCGAGGTTCTGACCAAGGAAGAGGAGAAGCAGCGCGCCGCCATTGGTGCGTGAAGCGAACATGCTAGCGCCAAAGAAAGTCAAGTATCGCAAGCAGCAGAAAGGCCGGCGGCGGGGGACTGCCTATCGCGGCTCGACGCTCGCCTTCGGCGATTACGGATTGCAGGCGACCGACCGTGGTTGGATGACCGCTCGCGAGCTGGAGGCGGCACGTGTGGCCTTGACGCGACACATCAAGCGCGGAGGCCGCGTGTGGATCCGCATCTTTCCGGACAAGCCGCTCACCAAGAAGCCGGCCGAGACGCGGATGGGAAAAGGCAAGGGGTCCCCGGAGGTCTGGGTGGCGGTGATCAAGCCCGGCAGGATGCTGTTTGAGATGGAGGGCGTCTCCGAAGAAACTGCCCGCGAAGCCTTCCGCCTGGCGGCGCACAAGCTGTCCATTCCGACGCAGTTCCGCGAACGTGTCGGCGCAGTAGGAGCAGCCCATGGAGCCTAAGGAGTTGCGCGACACCACTGACGAGGAACTGGTGGTGAAGGAACGGGAGCTGCAAGAATCGCTCTTTCTGCTGCGCTTGCGGCACAAGACCAATCAGCTGGAAAGCGCGGCGCGGCTGGGGCAGACCCGGCGCGATATCGCCCGCATCAAGACTATTCAACGCGAGCGCCAAGGGGAGAGGAACCGCTAGTGGAAGAGCGAGGGAAGGCCAAGACCCGCGAGGGTGTGGTGCTCAGTAATAAGATGGACAAAACCGTCGTGGTGGTCGTTGAGCGGCTGGTTCAGCACGCCAAGTACAAGAAACATCTCCGGCGGCGGACGAAGCTGAAGGCCCACGACGAGCAGAACAGCTGCGCGATCGGCGACCGCGTCCTCATCGCTGAAACTCGGCCGCTCAGCCGGGACAAGCGCTGGACGGTGCGTACGATTCTCGAGAAGGCAGTGTGAGGAGGCTCGTCGGCGTGTTGGGCCGGTGGGGACAAACATGGTGCAGTCGGAAACCGTTTTGGATGTCGCAGATAATTCGGGAGCACGGAAGGTGCTGTGCATCAAAGTGCTCGGCGGGACGCGGCGCAAGTACGCCTCCCTGGGAGACATCATCGTGGTGTCGGTGAAAGAGGCGATCCCCAACGCCAAGGTGAAGAAGGGCGACGTGATGAAGGCGGTCATCGTCCGCACCACCAAAGAGGTGGGACGTGCCGACGGCTCCTACATCAAGTTCGACTCCAACTCGGCCGTGCTGATCGACAATCAGCGCGAGCCCATCGGAACCCGCATCTTCGGCCCGGTCGCACGCGAGTTGCGTGCCAAGAAGTTCATGAAGATCCTGTCCCTTGCCCCTGAAGTTTTGTGAGCCCCGCAATGCATGCACGTATTCGCAAGAACGATACCGTAATGGTGATTGCCGGGCGCGAGCGCGGTAAGACCGGCAAGGTCATCCGCGTCAAGCCCGAGAGCGACCGCGCCGTGGTGGAACGACTCAATATGGTGAAGCGCCACACCAAGAGCCGCGGCGCCGCCACCCCTTACGGCATCGTCGAGAAAGAGGCGCCCATCCATCTCTCCAATCTGATGATCATGTGCGACAAGTGTAACGCCCCCGTGCGCATGGGGAAGCTGCGCTTGGAGGACGGCCGTAGCGTCCGCATCTGCCGCCGCTGCCAGGAACAGCTGGATAGGTGAGGCCATGGCTGCGCGTTTGAAGGAACGATATCAAAAAGAAGTTCTGCCCCGCCTGATGAAGGAGTTGACGTACAAGAACGTCATGCAGGCGCCCAGACTCGACAAGATCGTCATCAACATCGGCTTGGGGGAGGCGATTCAGAACGCCAAGGTGCTTGACCAGGCGGTGGAGGAGCTGACGGCGATCGCCGGCCAGAAGCCAGTGATCACCAAGGCGAAAAAGGCCATCGCCAATTTCAAGCTGCGGGAAGGGATGCCGATCGGCTGCATGGTGACGCTGCGGGGCGAGCGCATGTATGAATTTTTCGATCGACTGCTCAACTCCGCCCTGCCACGCGTGCGCGACTTCAAGGGCGTTTCCGACCGCTCCTTCGATGGGCGGGGCAATTATGCCCTGGGCGTGCGCGAGCAGATCATCTTCCCCGAAATCGACCTGGACAAGGTGGAAAAAGTCCGCGGCTTGACCGTGTGTATCAATACGACGGCGCGCACCGATGCCGAAGGCAAAGCCCTGCTGCGAGCCCTCGGCATGCCGTTTCGCGCGTAGGAGATCCGGTGGCAAAGACGTGTTTGCGAATTAAGGCCCAACGGCCGCCCAAGTTCAAGGTCCGCACCCACAACCGCTGCCCGCTGTGCGGACGGCCGCGGGCCTATTATCGGCGTTTTCAGATGTGTCGCCTGTGCCTGCGGTTGCTGGCCCGCAAGGGCGAGATCCCAGGGTTGACCAAGGCGAGTTGGTAGGTGGCGCAATGGGTATGACCGATCCGATCGCCGACTTGCTCACTCGCATCCGTAACGGCGCCCACGCCCGCAAGGAACAGGTCGAGGTGCCGTGGTCGACCATCAAAGCTCAGGTGGTGGAGGTGCTGACGGCGGAGGGCTTCTTGAAAGAGCACAGTCTGATCGAACAGAACGGGCAGCGGCTGCTGCGTGTCTGGCTCAAGTACGATCAGCGCAACAATCCCGTCATCTCCGGCCTCAAGCGTGTGAGCAAGCCGAGCTTGCGGGTATATGTCGGGGCGCAGGAGATTCCGGCCGTGCGGCGCGGCCTGGGGGTGAACATTCTTTCCACCCCGGCGGGTATTCTGACCGACCGAGAGGCGCGCAAACGCAACCTCGGCGGCGAGATCCTGTGTTCGGTATGGTAGGTATCCATGTCACGAATTGGTAAACTGCCGGTTCGAATTCCAGACAAAGTCACGATCCAGGTGACCGACGGTGTCGTGCGGGTGCAGGGCCCGAAAGGGCAGCTGGAGCACCGCTTGCCGCCCGGAGTCAACCTCGAGACCAGTGAAGGCACGCTGCGGGTCATCAGAGCCGACGATGCGCGGGAAACTCGCAGCTTGCACGGCCTCACTCAACGCCTCGTCGCCAACATGATTCATGGCGTTCACGAGGGATTCACACGGACGCTGGAAATCGTCGGCGTCGGATACCGGGCGGAAAGTCGCGGCCAGGCCATCCATCTGAGCCTCGGGTACTCGCATCCTATCTTGTTTCAACTGCCGCCGGGAGTGCAGGCGCGGGTTGAAAAGCAGACGGTGGTGACGCTCGAGAGCGTCGACAAGCAACTGCTCGGGGAAACAGCGGCCACCATCCGGCGCCTGCGGCCGCCGGAGCCCTATAAGGGCAAGGGTATCAAGTACGCCGGCGAGGTCTTGCGCCGTAAAGCCGGAAAAGCCGCGGGCGCTGCGGGAGGCGGTTGATCATGACAGTAGCGGGAAAGGAAATGGCTCGGGTGCGCCGCCAGCAGCGCGTGCGCCGCAGTGTGCTCGGTACCGATCAGCGGCCGCGGCTGTGCGTCTTCCGCAGCGGCAAGCACATCTATGCTCAGGTGATCTCAGACGAGACGGGAAGAACGCTGGCGGCGGCGTCGACACTCTGCGGCGATGTGAAGAAAGATCTCACTCGTACCGCAAACCGCGAAGCCGCCAAACAGGTTGGAACCTTGATCGCACGCTTGTGCCAGGAGCGCGCAATCCGTGCGGTCGTGTTCGACCGTAACGGCTTCCTCTATCACGGTCGCATCAAGGCGCTCGCAGACGCGGCTCGCGAAGCGGGCCTGCAGTTTTGATCGCGGCGGAAAGATTACGTATGGCGGTAGGTAGAACTAGGGAACGTATTGAACTGCACGGCTCCGAGCTCAAAGAGAAGGTTGTCCAGATCAACCGCGTCGCCAAGGTGGTGAAAGGCGGCAGGCGATTCAGCTTCAGCGCCCTGGTCGTCGTGGGCGACAGCGCTGGCAGGGTCGGCTACGGGCTCGGTAAAGCGAACGAGGTGCCGGAAGCAATCCGCAAAGCCATCGAACGCGCCAAGAAAACGCTGGTTACCGTGCCCATAGTTGATGGCACCATCCCCTACGAGGTGCAGGGACGGTTCGGCGCCGGTCATGTGATGCTGCGGCCTGCGGTCGATGGTACAGGCGTGATCGCCGGCGGAGGCATTAGAGCGGTGGTGGAATTGGCGGGCGTGCGCAACGTCTTGACCAAGTGCATTGGCTCCAACAACCCGCACAACATGGTCAAGGCCGCCATGGACGCACTGAAAGAATTGCGACTGCCCGAGGAAATCGCCAATCTGCGCGGCAAGAGCGTCGAAGAACTGCGTGGCTAAGACTATGGTGGCAGACGCAAACATGCTGAAAGTGCGGCTCTCACGCAGCCCCATTGGGTGCACACAACGCCAGCGACAGACCCTGCGCGGTCTCGGTCTGACGCGGGTTGGCAAGACCGTCATCGTCCGCGATACGGATGCCGCGCGGGGCAGAATCCGCACTGTGGCACATTTGGTCGAGGTGAAAAGCTAGATGAACTTGAGCGATTTGTCGCCGGCACCTGGTGCCACCAAGGGACGCAAACGTCTCGGTCGCGGTACCGGCTCCGGACATGGAAAGACGTCAGGACGGGGACATAAAGGGCGCGGCTCACGTTCGGGGGGTAATACGCCGCCGGGCTACGAAGGCGGCCAGATGCCGCTGCAGCGGCGCCTGCCCAAGCACGGCTTCCGCAATCCCTTCCGGGTGGAATATAGCGTCGTCAACATCGGACAGCTGGAGAACTGCTTTGAGGCCGGCACGGTGGTCGATGCCGAGGCCTTGCGGGTGCGCGGTCTGGTCAGCAGCCTGAAAAGGCCCATCAAAGTGCTGGGAGACGGCACGCTCAGCAAAGCCCTCACGGTGAAGGCACAAAAGTTCAGCAGCACGGCGGCGGAACGGCTCCAAGCCGCCGGCGGTAGCGCAGAGGTTGTCAAGCGTGGTTGAAGGTTTCCAAAACGCGTCGAGAATCCCCGAATTGCGGCGGCGGTTGCTGTTCACCCTCGCCATGCTCGCCGTCTATCGGGTCGGTGTTGCCATTCCCACCCCCGGGATCGACGGTAAGGCGCTCGCCGATTACTTCGAGAGAGCCAGTAACACCATGTTCGGCATGGTGAACCTGTTCTCGGGCGGTGCCCTCGAGCGCTTCTCCATCTTCGCCCTCGGCATCATGCCCTACATCAGCGCGTCCATCATCCTGCAGCTGCTCACCGTGGTTGTTCCATACCTCGAGCGGCTGTCGAAGGAAGGGGAAGCGGGGCGCAGGAAAATCACCCAGTATACGCGTTACGGAACCGTGCTCCTGTCCTTCGTGCAAGGCCTGTTCATCAGTTTCGGCATCGAGCAGCTGCAGTCGCCTTCGGGTGCGCCGATCGTGTTTCACCCGGGATGGAGCTTTCGGCTGATGACGGTTGTCACCCTGACCGCCGGAACCGTGTTCATTATGTGGCTGGGAGAGCAGATCTCCGAACGTGGCATCGGCAACGGCATCTCTCTGATAATTTTCGCCGGCATCGTTGCCAGCTTCCCCTCCGCTGCCGCAGTTACCATGGAGTTCGTGCGCGAAGGTGAACTGGGAATTCTCGTCCTGGCGGCATTGATAGTGTTCATGGTGCTGGTCGTGGCCGTGATCATATTCATGGAGCGAGGCCAGCGGCGGGTCCCCGTCCAATACGCCAAACGTGTGGTGGGCCGGCGCATGTACGGCGGCCAGAGCTCGCACCTGCCGCTCAAGGTCAACACCTCCGGCGTCATTCCTCCGATATTCGCGTCGTCGCTGTTGGTGTTCCCGGGAACCATCGCCAACTTCATCGACCACCCCTGGGCGAAGACGGCGGCGGACTACCTTACGCCGGGGAGCGGATTCTACGACCTCCTCTTCGTCGCCTTGATCATTTTCTTCTGTTATTTTTACACTGCGGTGACGTTCAATACGGCCGACGTCGCCGACAACATGAAGAAGTTCGGCGGCTACATTCCGGGCATTCGGCCTGGACAACGTACGGCGGACTATCTTGACCGCATCCTGGTTCGTATTACCCTCGGCGGCGCCTTGTACGTCTCGGCGGTTTGTGTGTTGCCGTCGATCTTGATCGGCCGATTCAATGTGCCGTTCTATTTCGGCGGCACGGCGCTCATGATCGTAGTCGGGGTGGCATTGGATACGGTGGCGCAGATCGAGACACACATGCTGACACGTAGCTACCAGGGCTTCATGCGGCGCGGGCGGCTGCGGGGCAGGCGCGGGTAAGGCGGGTTGGCCTCGGTGCGCATGATCTTCGTGGGTCCCCCCGGGGCGGGTAAAGGGACGCAGGCGAAATTGTTGGCCGAACGCTGCGGCGTGCCGCACATCTCGTGCGGAGATCTCCTGCGCAGCGCCGTGAAACGCAAGACAGCGGCTGGCCTGCAGGCGAAACGTTATATGGACAGGGGCGATCTGGTGCCCGACGCCATTATTCTGGGCGTGGTCGAGGAGCGCTTGCGCGAGCCCGACTGCGCCAATGGATTCATATTGGATGGCTTTCCGCGTACGCTGCCGCAAGCCGAGGCACTGAGCGATATACTGGCCCGCCTGGGTACGGGCATCAGCCACGTGGTCAGCATCAAGGTTCCCCGCGAGGAACTGGTCAAACGCATGAGCGGGAGGCGCACCTGCCGCGAGTGCGGAACCCCCTACCACATTATTTTTGATCCCCCCGCCAACGCGGGCATTTGCAACAAATGTAACGGAGAGTTGTACCAGCGCGATGACGACGAAGAAGACACTATCCTGGCCCGTCTCGACGTCTATGAACGCAACACCGCACCTCTGATCGAACTCTACCATCGCCGCGGCTTGCTTCGTGAGGTCGATGGGGTAGGGGGGCAGGTACAGGTTCTCGGGCGCATCTTGGCCCAGGTGCAGAAGAAGGGATGATCTTCTTGAAAACGCAGCAGGAGATCGAGATCATGCGGACTGCCAATCTGATCGTCGCGGAAGCGTTGGCGCAGCTGCGTGATCATGTGCGCCCGGGTGTGACCACGGCTGAGTTGGATGATATCGTCGAGGACATTACACGCCGCCGCGGTGCGACCCCGGCTTTCAAGGGATACGAAGTGCAGGGGCGGGTGTTCCCCCGCAGCGTCTGCATCTCCATCAACGAGGAGGTGGTGCACGGTATCCCCTCGGACAAACGCCTGCTCCAGGTCGGGGATATCGTCGGGATCGACTTCGGCGTGCGCTACCAAGGGTTCTTCGGCGATGCGGCACTGACCGTGCCGGTGGGAGCGGTGGGCTCGGAGTCGGAGCGTCTGATGCGTGCGACCCAGGAAGCCCTGTGGGCCGGGATCGAGCAGGTCCAACTCGGCCGCCGGCTCGGAGATGTGTCAGCCGCCATCCAGGAACGTGTCGAGCGCGACGGCTTCTCTGTCGTGCGGGACTTCGTCGGCCACGGCATCGGCAAGCGTTTGCACGAAGAGCCGCAAGTGCCTAACTTTGGACAGCGCGACCGCGGCGTACGCCTGCGTGAGGGCATGGTGTTGGCGATAGAGCCCATGGTGAACGCCGGTGGGCCCGACGTGGTCATAAAAGAAGATGGCTGGACCGCGGTGACCAGAGACGGCCGCCGGTCGGCGCATTTTGAGCATTCGGTGGCGGTCACGGAAAATGGCCCATACGTGCTTAGCCAGCCGTAGGAAAGCGGAGTCTCCAATGAAAGTGCGGGCGTCAGTGAAGGTAGTGTGCAAGAAATGCAAAATCGTGCGGCGCGCGGGAGTCGTGCGGGTGCTCTGTAGCAACCCACGCCACAAGCAGCGCCAGGGCTGAAAGGACCAGAGCGAAACATATGGCTCGTATTGCAAGCGTAGACCTCCCGCGCAACAAGCGCATGGAAGTAGCCTTGACCTACATCCACGGTATTGGCCGCTCTTCGTCGCGCAAGATCCTGGCGCAGGCCGGAGTCGATATCAACAAGAAGACCGACGCTATCGGCGATGACGAGTTGGTGAAACTGCGCCAGATCATTGACGGCTTCAAGGTGGAAGGTGATCTGCGGCGGGAAGTGGCGATGAATATCAAGCGGCTCATGGATATCGGCGCCTATCGTGGGCTGCGGCATCGCCGCAATCTGCCGGCGCGCGGGCAGCGGACGCACACCAACGCCCGGACCCGCAAGGGGCCGCGCCGCGCCATCGCTGGCAAAAAAGCGCCGCCGTCCAAAGGATAAGCAGTAGGAGCAAGCATGGCCAAGGAGAAAGAAGAGAGCGGCGCGAAACCGGCAGAAAAGACGGCGGCGCCCAAGCGCCGCAAAAGCAAGAAGCTGGTTACTGAAGGAGTGGCGCACATCCACTCCACCTTCAACAATACCATCATCACCATCACCGACCCCGTCGGCGCGACCATCGCCTGGTCGAGCGCCGGCTCTGTGGGCTTTAAAGGCTCGCGCAAAGGTACCCCGTTTGCCGCCCAGTTGGCCGCGGAGAACGCCGTCAAGAAGGCGATGGAGTACGGCTTGCGCACCGTGCAGGTGTACCTCAAAGGACCCGGGGCAGGGCGAGAGTCGGCACTGCGCTCCCTGCAAGCGGCGGGTTTCGCGGTCAGCGTGATCAAGGACGTCACGCCGATTCCGCACAATGGCTGCCGGCCGCCCAAGCGCCGGCGCGTGTGACACGAGGAGGAACGCATTGGCTCGTTATACTGCAGCGGTATGCCGGCTCTGCCGGCGCGAAGGACTGAAGCTCTTTCTAAAGGGAGAACGATGCTACACGGATAAGTGCGCCATCGAACGGCGCAACTATCCCCCCGGCGAACACGGCCAGGGGCGCAGCAAGTTCTCGGAATACGCCGTGCAGCTGCGCGAGAAGCAGAAAGTCAAGCGCATCTACCGGCTCATGGAGCGCCAGTTCCACCGCTACTTCGGTGCCGCCGAGAAGGCCCGCGAAATAACCGGCGAAAAGCTGCTCCTGCTGCTTGAACAACGCCTCGACAACATGGTGTACCGCATGGGCTTCGCCACCTCGCGCGGGGAGGCGCGCCAGCTGGTTCGCCACGGCCACTTCGCCGTCGATGGCCGCAAGGTCGATATCCCTTCTTACTTGCTGCGTCCGGGACAGGTGGTGACCGTGGGCGAAGCCAGTCGTTCAGTAACCCGCATTCTCGAGGCCCTTGAGCAGGCGGAGCGCCGGGGCGTGCCGGACTGGCTGGAGGTGCAGCGCGAAGCCTTCAGCGGCCGCGTCAAAGCACTGCCCGCCCGCGTCGACCTTACCATGCCAATCAATGAGAAGTTGGTCGTCGAGCTGTACTCGAAGTGAGCCGAGAGCACTGAATGCCGATGGAGGTTCGAACCATGTTACCGCAGCGAAACTGGCGGGATCTGATCAAGCCCAAGAAGCTCGAAGCGGAGGAGAGAAACCTGACCGCTACCTACGGCAAGTTCGTGGGCGAGCCGTTCGAGCGCGGCTTCGGTGTCACCATCGGAAATTCGCTGCGCCGCATATTGCTGTCCTCCCTGCAAGGGGCGGCGATCACCGCCGTCCGCATCCGTGGGGTGCTGCATGAGTTCTCCACCTTGCCCGGGGTGCGTGAGGACGTCACCGACCTGGTGCTCAATCTGAAAGAGGTGCGCCTCAGGCTGGTGGACGGCACGGAAGAGACCGCGCGCATCGAATCCAAAGGCGAAGGAGTCGTTCGGGCCGCAGATATCAAGGCTGGACCGAACGTTGAGATCCTCAACCCGGACCTTCACATTGCGACGCTCTCGAAAGAGGCCAAGCTCGACGTCGACCTCACGATCAAAGCGGGGCGGGGGTATGTGCCCGCTGAACGCAACAAGGACGAGAATGCCCCGGTCGGCACCGTCGCCATCGACTCGATCTTCTCCCCGGTCTGTAAAGTGAATTACACCGTCACCAATGCCCGCGTCGGGCAGCGTACGGATTACGACCGCCTCAACCTGGAGGTGTGGACGGATGGCAGTGTGCGCCCGGATGATGCAGTGGCTTACGCCGCTCGTATTCTTCAAGATCAGCTCGCCATCTTCGTCAACTTTGAAGAGGCGGCCGAAATCGCTGAAGGGCAGGAAGAGCGACACCCGGGCCTCAACGAGAACCTGTTCCGCAGTGTTGCCGAGTTGGAGCTCTCGGTGCGCTCCGCCAACTGCCTGCAGAATGCCGGTATCAAGTACATCGGTGAATTGGTCCAGCGCAGCGAAGCCGAGATGTTGAAGACCAAGAACTTCGGGCGCAAGTCGCTCAACGAGATCAAAGAAATCCTGCGCGAAATGGGCCTCGACTTCGGCATGCGCATCGAGAACTTGCCGTCACGGGCGGAACTGGATCGGCGCCTGGCGAAGGAGAAGGAGAGCGCTTGAGAACCGCGGGCGGGCCGCCGCTCGCCCACAGAAGCGAATGAGTCGACCATGAGACACTTGAAAGCCGGACGCAAGCTCAACCGTACTTCCGCCCACCGCAAGGCGCTGTTCCGCAACCTTGTCACCTCGCTGATCGAGCATGAGCAGGTGCGCACCACCGACGCCAAGGCCAAGGAGCTGCGCTCGATTGCGGATCACATGATCACGCTCGGAAAACGCGGGACGCTGCACGCCCGCCGGCAGGCGGCCTCCTACATTCGCAGTGGTGAAGTGGTCAAGAAGCTGTTCGACGAAGTGGCCGGCCGCTTTCGCGAGCGAGCCGGCGGCTACACGCGCGTCGTCAAGGTCGGACACCGGCACGGTGACGCCGCTCCTATGTCGGTGATCGAACTGACCGACCGCGGTGAAGCCGCCAAGGCCGAGGCCGAGCGCAAGCGCGAGCGGCGCGCGCGTCGTGCGGAAAAGAAAGCGGCTCCACCGGCCACCCCGCCGATCAGATAATCCGAGCCGAAGTAAATGCGCACCGGACGAAGTACTGGACGAAGTTCGGTGCTTCGCCGGGGAATGAAAGAGGCTGTCCCAAAACCTATGCTGTAGGCACGGAGGTTTGTGTCCCTTCGGTAAGCGTGCATGCGCGGTGACTTTGCGTTCGAGTAACATACCCGGCCATCTCGACGAGAGGATGACGGTCGAATGGGAAGGGAGGCCAACGGAGCGCAGGGACTGTACGGCTGAGTCAGCTGCGGCGGCGGATCGAGCGCTGGCGCCGGATGCGGGTGAAGCGTTCGCCGATGCCGCCGGAGCGGTGGATAACCGCGACGGAGCTGGCGCGAGAGTTGGGGGCGTATCGGATCGCGCGGGAGCTTGGAGTTGCTTACGGATCGTTGAAGGATGGCGCGGGCGCACAGGGCGAGAACGGCGCTCGACGAGCCGATGCATTTGTCGAGTTCGATGGCGCGTCGCTGTTTTCGCCTGCGCCAGCTGCGATGCGTAGCGAGGCGGAGCTGTCGGATGCGAGCGGGACCAAGATGATAATCCGGCTCGCAGCCAATCAGGCGGTGGACGCACCGAGTACCACGACAGGCGCTGTCGCGCCTGCTCGAAGTTGGTGACTGGGAGTGTGCTCAGCAACAACCACTCCAGCTGGGCCTCCTGTGGTGGTGGAGCTTGTTCGCGGGCCAACACCGCATACACCTCGACGGGACCGAGATTCTTCTTGTCCTTGGGGGGCTTCAGTCTGACTTTTGCAAAGTGTACCGAGAGCTGCGCCACGCGAGCCTTGCGCCCCGGCCGGGCCTCGACGACCAGTTCGTACTCACCGGCCACATCGAGTCGGCGCAGATGATCGAACAGGTAGCCGCACTGCTCCTGCTGGATGCAGCGATTCTGGCTTGCGCGGATCAGCAGAAGCGCACAGTTCTTGCGATCGCGCACTTGGGTGAACAGTTCGTAGAAATCCGCCTCGCGATCACCCACGCTAACCACGGTGGCACGCTTGCCGCATTCGCTCTGCAGCCGACAGGCGTGCTCGTAGCTGAGCAGCCACTTGTGGCTTTCTTTCTGCTTGCGCTGGGTGCGCCGCTTGTGCTGCTTGCGTGCCCACACCTGCGCCGCCAGCACTCCGAGTGGCAGTCCTGCGGGGGTGAAGGCCACGGTGTCGTGCACAATCAGCCGGGTGTGCGACAAAATTATGGGTAGGTGGTGAAAGTTCTCCCCCTGGCGTCAGGCGGCGGAACGCCAGAGATCCTCCCAGCGGTTGCCAAGCAGACGACAGCGTAGCGC
>Ga0214473_10004727_pt1 | contig 16351 bp, 16 predicted proteins | sample RVTome_7_FD_203509 | JGI IMG/M metagenome (GOLD analysis project Ga0214473, IMG submission 203509) | Soil microbial communities from uranium-contaminated site in the Upper Colorado River Basin, Wyoming, United States - RVT98D197 | ecosystem: Environmental > Terrestrial > Soil > Contaminated >... | reverse complement strand
TGCAAATCGTGTCGGCGCGTCGCGGGATCGAGGCGCCCTTGAAGTGACGCCCCTGGGACGCCGCTGTCACGACCTGCTCAGGGACCAGCAGCACGCAAAGTACCTCCGCCCGCTGTCGCAGGGGCACGGCTCCCACGCAGGGACGAAATGGCCCGGGCGCGTGCGAAGGACAACCTCCCCGAAGCGGGGGAGGTGGTTGCCCGGGTCCCCGTGGGCGGCGGCGAAGCGCCGGGCTTCGGCCTCCAGGAGCGAAAGCGCTTCGGCGATCGACTCTACGCCGGCGTCCAGGAGCGTCCGGGCACCGGATCGGAGCTCGCGGATGGCAAAGCACCGCGCCCGGAGAGGTTCCGGCGTCTTCCTGCCCCGGCGGATGAAGGGTGAGACGTACTCGGCCACCTCGCCGGCGTCCTCATCGAGGGCGTCCAGCGCCTCCACAATCGTCTCGCAGTTCTGGTGGCGTGCGCGCAGCAGCCAGGCCCAGCCCTCCCACATGCGCTCCACGAGGACTGTGGGGCAGCGCCGTTCGCCCGCGATGCTCACCCACCTGGCGCTGCACGTGGGGCATGTCTCGCTACGGGGCCGGACACCGAGCAGGATTTCCTTGAGGGTGCGGACCGGAAAGGCGCCCTGGCCGGGATCGTGGGGTGAGTCCTCCAGGATCCGCTGCCAGTTGAGCACGTCCGGGGCGGGGAGCTGACCTGTCTCCGGATCGACGCAGTACCGAATGCGCCAGTCCTCGTGGAGCGGCCCCTCCGGGCCCTCGTTCTCGTACAGGTACCGGACGGCGCACTCCACGGCCGGGCGCTGACGCGGGGCGCAGCTGCGAAGCAGGGCCACCAGGCCGGGCACCAGATCGAGGCGATGGCGGTCGACGAGGACGAGCGCCACGAGATGCCGGAGCTCCCGGTCCGTGTCGAGAGCTTTCACCAGGAGGGCGTCCGTGTCCGGGCGGGCCATCCACCCCAGGGCGGCGTAGCTCCACAGGCGCACATCGGCCCGGGCGCTCCGTGCGCTTCTGCGCAGGGCGGGGAGGGCGGGTTCCCCGATGCGGGCGAGACCCTCTGCCGCCAGCCGACGGACCTCCGCTGCCAGCTCTGCGGGGGCTGAGCCCTGCATGATCTCCAGGAGGGGATTCACCGCGGCCGGCCAGGCCCCCACCCCCATGGCGATGACGGGCCAGCGGGGATCCAGCGGCTCCCCGTCCTGCCAGACGTCCCACGCCTGCCATGCCTCTTCCGCGGCGCTTTCGGGTGTAGGCACCCACTCCGCGAGTGCCCGCGCGGCCACGTCCACGAGTGCGGGAAGCCCCCGAACTCCCATGGTCTGCACGAACGCCTGGATGCGCTCCCGCGGCACGCCGTAGCGTGCTCCGGCAACGAGCTCCGCAAGGGATTTCGCGCGCTCCGCGAGAGAGTCGCCCGCACGGAGCGCGGAAGGTACCGGACGGGCGGAACGGGAGGTCGACGGAGGGTGGCGCATACGAGGTCCGGGTGGAGGAAGACGGGTCCGCGAGGACAGGTGCGCCTATGATGAGGGGGTGGGTGGGGCGATGGAATGCCGGATGGGGACACGTTGCTTTGGGGTGCAGGCCGACGGAACGACGAACGTGACCCTCACACCTCCTGCTCCAATCCTCCAGCTCCAGCCCCGCCACGCGGCTGAATTCCTGCACGTTGCCTGTCACCAGCGTGAGTCCCCGCGCTCTGGCCTGGCCGGCGATGAGGACGTCGTACGGGCCAATCGGCAGGCCGCGACCGGCCAGTCTCGCCCGGATCTGTCCCGCTAGGTAGCCGGGTGCTGGTGCGGCAAACAGAGGACGGCCGACTGAGGGTGATCTACCGCCGCCCCGACGGCGGGGAGCACGAGTGCGTGTGGACGCCGGCCGCGCCCCGAACGAAAACGGCGCCGCCGCCGAAGTCACCGGCCGCGGGCCCGCGCAAACCGCCGCCCAAACCTGCGGCAGACCGCCCGTGGCGAAATACTGGCAGGATCGCCCTCGCCAAGGCGAAGGCGCGCAAGGTGGCGGCCCTGACCGGCCCCACCCAGGATCAACCCGAGTAGGGGACATTTCTGTCCGTCAAAACCCGGGGACGTTTCTATCCGTCGTTGACAGTCCGAACACAGAACCATTGCCCCGGGCGGCGAACCTGGCCTACCTTGGCTCGGCGACGAAAAGGTGGGTTGGATTTCCTATCCCTCGCCGCCACCGGATCGGGCAGGTGGTTGGTCGGTCCCCCGCGGTCCTTTTCCGCCATCAGGTAGCTTTCTCCCCTACGAGGTGCGGGTGCAGCAGGGCGTACGTGGCACCCAGGAGGGCGAACACCAGGAGGGAGTCCGCGATGTTCCAGAGGTAGAACGCGCGCTCGTGCGTGTAGTGGTTCATGTAGACCGCACTCACCGCCGCGAAGGACGCCCAGAGCAGCCCCCAGCCCTTGGCACACCGCAGCCACCACCCGCCCCGGAGCCCCGGCTGCATGCAGTGCACAGCCACCACGGCCACCCACCAGAGCACGAAGTTGTACACAACAGAGGTCACCCAATCGAACGTGCCGAAGTGCGTGCGGAAGATTTCCGGTTCCGCTGCCATGGCCGTGAAGACGTGGCGCACGATGGGAGCCTCCAGCAAAGGCACGATGGTGTAGCGTACCACGTTGAGTACCGCCGTCAGCGCCAGGAGGCGGAGCCAGGGCGCTCCTCCGGCAGCCCCTTGAACCCGCCCCCCAGCCCCTTGAAGGGCCTCAGGCCTGGCTCCCGAAGGCGCGGCGATCCCATCTCGCATGGGCCTTCCAGCGTCAAGAGAAGAGAGTGAATGCAGCCAAATGCAAAGGAATATTTGAATGTAAAACTATTCCTGTCAATAAGGGCGTGCCTGCGGGGTGTGAGCAGCCCGAGACCAGCGCAGGCGCTGGCGCACCTGGTCCGCTGGCAGGAATCCCTTGCGTCCCCGGGGCCCGGTAACCCATCTTTCCTTTTGGTGATCTACAGGTAAGTGGAAGGTTGCGCGGGGGACTCGATGACGGCAGCATTGCCAGCCGAGAGCGCCTGGTGACCGACGCCGAGGTCTTCCAAGAGATCCTGCAGCGCTACACCGCCATCCGCCGCACGGACGCCATCGGCGCCGCGTTCGACGCCCTGCTGCACGTGGTGGATGACGTCCATGACGTGGGGCTGGAGGACGTGGTGGCCGCCCGCCACAACCTGGCCGCCTTCCCCGGCCTGTCCGCCCGCGACTTCAAGGTACGCGTCGACTCACCGCGCGCCTCATGGCTTCCGTTCCGGCGGGCCGTCACACCCCACCGCTCCAATCCTCCAGCTCCAGCCCCGCCACGCGGCTGAATTCCTGCACGTTGCCCGTCACCAGCGTGAGTCCCCGCGCTCTGGCCTGGCCGGCGATGAGGACGTCGTACGGGCCAATCGGCAGGCCGCGACCGGCCAGCGAGGCCCGGATCTCTCCCGCCTCCCGCGCGTCGTCCGGCTCGTAGTCCACAACCTCGAAGCGCAGACTGTCCACGAGCGCCAGGTTGTGCTCCTGGCGCGTGCTGCGAAAGGCACCGAAGTACAGTTCGTGGAGCGCGATCACGGATAGCCCTACATCCGCTGGGTCGTGGGCTCGCGCGCGCCGTGCCAGCGCACCCTCCGGCTCCCTGAGCAGCTCGATGACGGCGTTCGAATCCAGCAGGTACTTCAATCGAACAGCCGATCGAGTTCGGGACGAACCTGGCCGGCGGGCTTATCCTCCGTCACCGCCGCAATGAAGTCCGCATCGGGCGGTCCCAGGGCAGCGAGGTCGTCCAACCAGTCCCAGTCGGTGGGAATCGGCTCGAGAATCACGGCCGCGCCACGCCTGCGAATCCGCACCTCCGTGGCCTCGAAGCGGTACTCCTTGGGCAGCCGCACGGCCTGGGACCTACCTGACCAGAACACCTTTGCACGATCCATCAACCCTCCAGGGATGATATATCTCATTGTAATATACCATCGCGCGCGGCCTCACACCATGGCCATCAACGGCTCCTCCAGAATCCCCACCAGCGTCTGCAGGAAGCGCGCGCCCATGGCGCCATCCACCACGCGGTGGTCGCAGCTCATGGTCATCTTCATGCGCGCGGCAATGAGCGGCTCGCCGTCCTCCACCACCACCCGATCCTCCACCGCGCCCACGGCCAGGATGCCCGCCTCGGGCGGGTTGATGATGGCGGTGAACGCCTCGATGCCGAACATGCCCAGATTCGAGACGCTGAAGGTGGCGCCCGTGTACTCCTCGGGCTTCAGCTTCTTGTCGCGCGCACGGCCGGCCATCTCGCGCACCTCGGCGCCGATCTGGCCCACGCCCTTGAGGTCGGCGTCGCGGATGACGGGCGTGATGAGCCCCTCGTCGATGGCCACGGCCACGCCCAGATGGACGCGATGGTGACGCACAATGACCTCTTCCCCCCAGGCGGCGTTCACCTCGGGGTGCTTCTTCAGCGCCAGGGCTGTGGCCTTCAGGATGAAGTCGTTGATGGAGGCCTTCTGGCCGAACTGCTCCAGGTACTCGTTGACCCGGTCCCGCGCCTCCGTCACGGCCGTCATGTCCACGTCCACCGTGAGGTAGAAGGTGGGCACCGGCCCGATGCTCTGCACCAGCCGCTTCGCGATGGCCTTCCGCATCTGGCTGACGGGCACCTCTTCCGTCTCCGGCCCGCCGGGGGCGTACGCCGGCGCGGCGGCGGCGGGCGCGGCGGCGCGCTTCGGCCCTGCCTCCGCCCCCTCCACGTCCGCCTTCACGATGCGGCCGCCGGGGCCGCTGCCCTGGATGGCGGACAGCTCCACGCCCTTCTCCTCCGCCAGGCGGCGGGCCAGCGGGGAGGCCTTCACACGGCCGCCTTCCTTTTCAGGCGACGGTTCCCGGGCTGGCTTCGCGGCCGGCGCCGCCTTCGCGGCGGATTCCGGCTCCCCCTCCGCCCGCGGTTCTGCATCGGGCTCCGCCTTGCCGGGCTTCCGCTCGGCGGGCTCCTTCTCCTCGGACTCCTCGGACTCCTCGGACTCCTCGGACTCCTCGGACTCCTCGTCCTCGGCCGCCGCGGCGGGCTCCTCCACAGGCTCGTCGGCCGACGCCTCCGCCGCCGGCTCCGCCGCCGCCTCGCCGCCCCCCGCCGCACCCTCGAACTCCGAGATGTCCTCGTCCGCCTCGGCAATCACGCCGATCACCTCGCCCACGGGCGCCGTGGCGCCCTCGGCGATCAGGATCTTGCGCAACACGCCCGAGCCGCGCGCCACCAGCTCCATGGTGGCCTTGTCGGTCTCGATCTCGGCCAGCACGTCGCCGTCCTTGACCGCGTCCCCCTCGCTCATCAACCACTTGACGAGCTGCCCCTCCTCCATGGTGGGGGAGAGCGCCTCCATGTGGACCTTGGTGGCCATCGGCTACGATCCCTTCTTGCGATAGAGCACGCGGTTGCACGCGTCGATGACGCGCTCCACCGAGGGCTTGGCCAGTTTCTCCAGGCTCTTGCTGTAGGGCATGGGCACGTCCGCCTGCGTGACGCGCTGGATGGGCGCGTCCAGGTGGTCGAAGGCCTCCTGCTGGATGAGGTCGGCAATCTGCGCGCCGATGCCCCCGTAGCTCCAGCCCTCCTCCACGTAGACCACGCGGTTGGTCTTCCGCACCGAGGTCAGAATGGCGTCCACGTCCAGCGGGCGCAGCGAACGCAGATCCAGGACGTCGCTTGAAATGCCGTCCTTCTCCAGCTTCTGCGCCGCCTGCAGGCAAACGTGCACCATCTTGCCGTGCGTGATCATGCTGACGTGCTCCCCCTCGCGCTTCAGGTCGGCCACGCCCAGCGGGATGATGAAGTCCTCCTCATCGGGCACCTCCCCCTTCATGGCGTAGAGCAGCTCGGCCTCCATGAAGACCACGGGATCATTGTCCCGGATGGAGCTCTTGAGCAGCCCCTTGGCGTCTGCCGGGGTGGCGGGCACCACCAGCTTGGCGCCGGGATAGTGGACGTAGGTGGCCTCCATGGCCTGCGAGTGCTGCGCCGAGAGCTGCAGCGCCGCGCCGGTGGGGCCGCGGAAGACGATCGGACAGCTGAACTGGCCGTCCGTCATGTAGTGCAGCTTGGCGGCGCTGTTCCACACCTGGTCGAGCGCGAGCATGGAGAAGTTGAAGGTCATGAACTCGATGATGGGCCGGAGCCCCAGCATGGCCGCGCCCACCCCGAGCCCCGTGAAGCCCAGCTCGGTGATGGGCGTGTCCACCACGCGCATCTCACCGAAGCGGTCGAGCAGGCCCTTGGACACCTTGTAGGCGCCGTTGTACTGGCCCACCTCCTCCCCCATGAGGAAGACGTCGGGGTCACGCTCCATCTCTTCCGCCATTGCCTGGTTGAGCGCCTCGCGGTAGGTGATCTCCGCCATCAGCCACCCTCCGCGATGCGGTTCTTGCGATCGAAGAAGAGGCGGCCGTGCTCGTTCTCCTCCGCGTAGACATTGCTGTAGAGGGCCTCGGGCTCCGGCTCGGGGGAGTTATCGGCGAACTCCACCGCGTCATCCACCTCCTCGTGCGCCGACCGGTCCATGGCCTCCAGCTCGCCGTCCGTGAGCAGCGCGGCGTCCTTCAGCTTGTCGATGAAGATGCGGATGGGATCCTTGCCCTTGTGCTCCTCCACCTCCTCCTTGGTGCGGTAGACTCCGTGCACCGGGTCGGACATGGAGTGGCCCATGAAGCGGTAGCACTGCGCCTCGACGAGCGTGGGCGTGCCGTCCTCGCGGGCGCGCGCCACCGCCTCCCCCACCACGCGGGCCATGTCCAGGACGTCCATGCCGTCGGCCACGGCGGAGGGCATGTCATAGGCGTGGGCCTTCTGCGCGATGTCGTAGAGTGAGGAGGCGCGCTCCCACGCCGTGCCCATGCCGAAGCGGTTGTTCTCCACGATGAAGATCACCGGCAGCTTCCACAGCGCCGCCATGTTGAGCGACTCGTGGAAGGCGCCCTGGTTGACCGCCGCCTCCCCCATGAAGCAGAGGCAGACCTGGTCCCCGCCGCGGTACTTGATGGCCCAGCCGGCACCCGTGGCCAGGGGGATCTGGCCGCCCACGATGCCCCAGCCGCCCAGGAAGTTCTGCTCCTTGCCGTAGAGGTGCATGGAGCCGCCCTTGCCGCCGCTGCAGCCGTCGGCGCGGCCGTACAGCTCGGCCATGACGGCGCGCGCACTGATCCCCTTGCTCAGCGCCTGCACGTGCTCGCGATAGGCGGTGATGACGTAGTCGTCGGGACGGAGCGGCGCGTAGGCGCCCGCGGTCACGGCCTCCTGGCCGATGTAGAGATGGCAGAAGCCGCCGATCTTGCCGATGGCGTACGCCTCCGCCGTCTTCTCCTCGAAGCGGCGCCCGAGCAGCATCATGCGCAGCAGCTCGTGCAGGCGCTCCTGCTTCATGCCGCCCAGGTCACCGCGCTTCTTTCCAGGCGACGAGGACGCCGCCTTCTTCTTCGCCGCGGTCTTCTTCTTCGCAGCGGCTTTCTTCTTCGCGACCATCGATTCTCCTGTGACGAAGGAGCGGAGGGTGCGGCCGTGGGGCCCCCGCGCCTCTCCGCTCTCCAGTGTGCCGCGCTCGCGCGCGCCACGTACGTACGTTGTGGATCGGGGCCGGTGCGGGCGTCCCGCGCGCCGGCCGGTTTCGTGGCTGCGTCTAGCTGGCCGCCCGCCGCTCGAGCTGGACCAGTTGCGGTCCGCCGTTCGGGCCCGGCAGCTCCGCCGGGGCGGGGATGTCCGCCTCCAGCACGTCCTGGATCTCACCGGGGCCGCCCGCCTGGACGGTCCGGGCCTGCTTCTCGGCATGGTAACTGGAGCGCACCAGCGGGCCGCTCTCCACATGGCGGAAGCCCAGCTCCCGCTCCCCCACGCGCTTCCACATGGCGAACTCGGCGGGCGTCACCCACCGCGCCACGGGGGCGTGATGCTCGCTGGGCCGCAGGTACTGGCCCACCGTGACGATGTCCACCGCCGCCTTGCGCAGGTCCTCGAGCGCCTGGCGGATCTCCTCCTGCGCTTCCCCCATGCCCAGCATGAGGCCAGACTTGGTCAGCATGGCCGGGTCCAGCTTCTTGGCGTAGCCCAGGAAGGAGATGCTGCGCCAGTAGCGGCCGCCGGGGCGCGCCCACGGGTGCAACCGCTCCACCGTCTCCAGGTTGTGCGCGTAGATGTCCGGCCTGGCCTCCGACACCGTGGCAATGGCCGCCTCGTCCCCCTTGAAGTCGGGGGTGAGCACCTCGATGGTGCAGCTGGGCCGCAGCTCCCGCACGCGGCGGATGAGCTCGGCAAAGATGCGGGCGCCGCCGTCGGGGAGCTCGTCCCGGTTCACGCTGGTGATGACGGCGTGCTCCAGCTCCAGCTGCTGGATCATCTCCGCCACGCGGCGCGGCTCGTCCTCGTCCAGCTCGGTGGGCATGCCGTGGGCGATCGCGCAGTACTTGCACGCCCGCGTGCACACGTCCCCCAGGATGAGGAAGGTGGCCGTGCCCGCCTCCCAGCACTCGCCGATGTTGGGGCAGCCCGCCTCCTCACAGACGGAGTGGAGCCCCAGCTCCCGCATGCGCTTTTTCAGCCGGCGGTAGTTGTCCCCGCCCGGTGAGCGGACCTTGAGCCACTCCGGCTTGCGCTCCTTCAGGTCCTTGGCCGCGCCGTCCAGGATGGGGAGGCGGGCCGTGCCCTTGGACTTGACGATGCCCGAGTCCTTGCCCGTGGGCCGGTAGCCGCGCGGCGGGGACTTCGTGCTAGCGGCCGCTGCGGCGCTGCCGCGGCCGTTTTCGGTGGCGCTCATGCGCGCTCCCGCTGAGGTGCATCAGGGTCTCCGGCGCGGCGCGGCCCGGTGCGGGCGCACGGCGGAGAGTCCGTAGGATAGGGGCGAATGGTCCTGGACGCCAATCGGCGCGGCGTTGCGTGTACCGATCAGTACAGTCCGCTGTGGCGCTCAACCCTCCACCGCCGCCGCCGGCACCACGAAGACCGGGCAGTGCGCCCGCGCCACAACACTGGCCGCCGTGCTTCCCAGCAGAGTCCGGCCCAGCAGCCCCGCGCCGCGGCTGCCCATCACCACCAGGTCCGTGCGGCCGTCCAGCGAGCGCTCCACGATCGTCTCGCCGGGCGCGCCCTCGCGCACCTCCACCGCCGCCGCAGCGCCGGCGATCCCGGCGGCCGCCACCTGCTCCTCCAGCCAGCGCCGCGCGCCCGCCATGCCCTTCGCCAAGGCGGTCTCCGTGCCGCGGCTGGACGAGACCGCGCTGACGGTGCCGTAGTGGGCGCTGCTCACCGCGTGCAGGACGGCGGCTTCGGCTCCGAAGCGCTCGGTCAGGAAGCGGGTCCAGCGCAGCACCAGCTCCGCCACCGGCGAGTCGTCCACGCTGGCCAGGATCTGCCGGGGCGGGCCCGCGGCGGACTCCCGCACCACCAGGACGGGGATCCGGCTGCCGGCCAGGATGCTGGCCGCCGTGTTCCCCGGACCGCTGCCCGAGGTGCCGCGCGGGCCCAGGGCCAGGAGATCGGCATGGTGCTCCGCGGCTTGCTCGGGCAGGACCTTCTCGGGATCGCCTGTGAGCGCCAGGACCCGCGCGCCCGGAGCCGCGTCGGCCGCCACGGCCTCCAGCCGTTCCTTCGGCGGCGGCCCGTCGGCGTCCTCCTTCTCCTGGCAGTGCACGAGTAGAAGCTCCGCGTCGGGGGCCAGGACCGTGCGGATCCAGCGGGCGGCATCTATCGTGGGTGGATCGAAGGTGACACCCATGAGAATGCGCTCCAGCATCATCGGCGGCTCCGTTGTGGGGGTCGTGCGGCTGCGGCGCGGGGGCAGGCCGCAAGGTCGGTACCGCGGCGGGTGGGGGCGGGAGATTGTCGGGCGCGGGGTGGCGGGCGGTGGTGTGGGAGGGAAACGGTGGCGGCCGGCGGACCAGGTGGGACTCCCGCATCCGGCCGGCATGCGCGATCAAACGGGGCGCGGAGCTCCGGAACTCAGGCGGCGGAGCCGAGGCGCTCGTTCACCAAGCGGAAGCGCTGGCGCATATCGTCCGCCAGGCTGTCCACACGCATGTTCATGTCGGCGATGCCGGTCTCCACCCGGTCCAGGCGCTCACCCTGGCGCGCGGATTGGTCCCGCACCTCCGCCAGCCGCTCGAGCAGCAGGGCGTCCGAGGCGCGCGCGGCGCGGAGCTGATCGTCCACGCTGATGAAGCGCTCGCGCATTTCCAGCTCAAGCCGATCCATGCGGCCGCCGAGGGCGTCGACGGTGCCACTGAGCGCGTCGACCCGCTGCTCGAGCCGATCCATGCGGCTGCCGAGGGCGTCGACCCGCTGCTCGAGGCGGTCCATGCGGCTGCCGAGCGCGTCGACGGCGCCGCGAAGTTCGCCGACCTCACCGCGGAGTTCGCCGAGCCCGCCGCGAACTTCGTCGCGGAAGCTGATGAACTGCTCCTGCGACAGCTCGAACCAGCGGTCGATGCGGGCAAAGGCCGCGCGCGTCTCGTCGTCCATGCCCCCAATGTAGGGGGTGGCGGGGGGCGGCTCCATAGCTGGATCGGCCATGGGGCGGCCAGCATGCTGCGCACCAGGGGCAGGGCGCGTATGGGAGCCAGGAAGCCGCGCGGGGCGTTCGCGCGGGAGCTCACCGCTCCGGCGGACGTTTCACAGCAGCGCCTCCAGCGCCTGACCCAGCTCCGGATAGCGCCACTCGAAGCCTGACTCCTGGAGCTTCCGCGGCACCACCCGCGCACCGGCCAGGATGAGCTCGTCCGCCATCTCCCCCGGCGCCAGCCGGGCGGCAAAGGAGGGCAGGCGGAAGAAGGCTGGGCGCTCCAGCGCGGCGGCCAGATGGCGGGTGAACTCGGCGTTGGTGACGGGGTGGGGCGTGGTGACGTTCACGGGGCCTGCCAGCTCCGGGTGCGTGAGCACGTGGCTCATGGCGCGCGGCACGTCGGGCAGGGCGATCCAGGACACCATCTGGCGGCCATCACCGAGCGGACCGCCGAGGCCCAGACGGAAGAGCGGCTTCAGGGTGCCGAGCAGGCCGCCCTCCCCGCTCATGACCAGGCCGAAGCGCAGGTTGGCCACCCGGATGCCCGCCTCGGCGGCGGGCGCGGCGGCGGCCTCCCAGGCGTCCACCACCCGGGCCAGAAAGCCGCGCCCCCGGGTGCTGGCCTCGTCCACCGGTTCGCCAGGTGGGCGATCGCCATAGTAGTTGACGCCCGAGGCCGTCAGCAGCACGCCGGGCGGGCGCTCGAGTCCCGCCAGCGTCTCCGCCAGGAAACCGGTGCCGCCCACGCGGCTCTCCCGGATGCGGCGCTTCTTGGCATCCGTCCAAACGCCGAAGATGGATTCGCCCGCCAGGTGCACCACGAGGTCCAGTCCCTCCAGCGCCGCGTGCTCGATGGTGCGCTCGTGAGGGTGCCAGACCGCCACCCGCTCGCCTATGCCCGCCTCGCTGAAGGAGCGCACCAGGCGGGTGACCTCGTGGCCCTGCTTGCGGAAGTGGTCCACCACGGCCGCGCCCACCAGTCCGCTCGAACCCGTTACCGCCACCCGGAGGGGGCGCTCGCCGCCGGATGACTGGCTGCTGCTGGTGGAGGTGTTCACGTGCGTGCTACCGGTTCCGCTCGAGCATGGGCTGGTGGTCATCGCCGTGCCGCGCCGCCTCGCGCGCGCGCTCGTTGCGCTCCGAGGCCTCGTACTCGGCGCGTAGCCGCTCCAGCATCTCCGCGCGCCGCTCGAAGAGGCGCTTGGGCTCCCGCGGCGCATGCTTGCTCATGGCGTAGGCGGTGAGCAGCGGCAGGGCAATGGTGCTGTCCGTATAGCACACCACCGCGTCGGGCAACCGGTCGGGGTCCACCTTGCCCCAGCTTACCGCCTCGGCCGGCGTGGCGCCGGAGAGGCCGCCGGTATCGGGGCGGGCGTCCGTGAACTGCAGGAAGTAGTCGTGCCCCTTCTCCTCGATGCCCAGCACCTCCTGGATCTGCGGCTCGGTCTGCAGCATGAAGTTCTTGGGGGAGCCGCCGCCGAAGATGAGCACAGCCGACTTGCCGCCGCCGCGCTTGGCGTCCAGCACCAGCGCCGCGGTCTCGTTCACGTCCGCGCTGACGTCGAAGGCCAGCGCGTTCCCCTGCAGGCGCGCGGCCGCCACGTTCATGCCTATCGACGAGTCCCCCGGTGAGGAGGTGTAGACGGGAACGGCGTGCTCGTACGCCGCCGCCAGCACGGACTTGCCCGTCTGCCCGAGGGCGCGCTGCCGCTCCGCCACGTACTTGCCGCACAGGAAGTGGAATTCCGCCGAGGACATGGACCGCTGGAATTCCTCCGCGCGGATGATGCGCCGGAAGAAGGCGTCCGTGTCCAACAACACCGAGTAGTCGAAGAAGATGTCGTAGATGCGCACCACCTCCTCTTCCCTGAGCGTCACGTCGGAGACGAACGGGTTGCCCTGCCGCATCTCCAGTCCCAGACCGAAGTGGGCGTCGTGGTAGAGGTTGGCGCCCGTGGAGACGATCCAGTCCACGAAGCCCGCCTCGATGAGCGGCACCAGCACGCTCATCCCCAGGCCCGCCGGCGTGAGCGCGCCCGTGAGCGAGAGGCCCACCGTCACATCCTCGTCCAGCATCTTCTCGGTGAAGAGCCGGCAGCCCTCCTGCAGACGCCCGGCGTTGTAGGCCAGGAAGGTCCCATCGATGAGCTCGGGCAGGGAGATGTGCGGCGTGATGGGGCGCGGATCGATGCGCCGTCCCGAGAGGTATTTGCTGTCGTGAGCCATCGGCTGTGCGTTCCTTGAATGAGTGTGCGGGCGGCTAGCCGCGCGAGCGCGGCGCCCGGGCTGTGCCCTGCGCCCGGCGCATGCCGCCGCTCTCCACCGCCTTGGCGCCAACCGATTCCGCCTCCTGGCAAATGCGCTCGTAACAGTCCAGCACGTGCCGGACCGCCTCCTCCGGCTCGTCGGTGTGGAAAAGCAACTCCAGGTCCCCGGCCATGACCTTGCCGCCGGCCAGCATGCGCTCCTTCATCCATCCCACGAGGCCGCCCCAGTAATCGGTGCCGAAGAGCACCACGGGGAAGTTGCGCACCTTGCCGGTCTGGATGAGGGTGAGACTCTCGAACAGCTCGTCCATGGTGCCGAAGCCGCCGGGGAAGATGATGAAGGCCTCGGCGTACTTCACGAACATGGTCTTGCGTACGAAGAAGTAGCGGAAGTTGATGGCCGTGCGCACGTAGGCGTTCATGCCCTGCTCGAAGGGCAGTTCGATATTGCAGCCGATGGACTCACCGCCGCCGTCCACGGCCCCCTTGTTGGCCGCCTCCATGATGCCCGGGCCACCGCCCGTGATGACGCCGAAGCCCGCCTCGGCCAGCAGCCGGCCGGTGCGCACCGCTGCCTGGTACATGGGGTCCTCGGGGCGCGTACGGGCGCTGCCGAAGATGGTCACGGACGGCCCCGTGCGCGCCAGCGTATCGAAGCCCTCCACGAACTCACCCATGATGCGGAAGACGCGCCACGAATCCGTGGTGGCGTCCGCCGCCGAGGGGGGGAGCCACGGGCGCGCCAGCAAGCGCTCGTCCTCCGTCTCGTCATCCTTCTTGATGTTGTACTCGGGCACCGGCAGCGGCGGCTGCGGCGGCGGGGGCGAGGGCGTGCGGGGCGCCTCTGCGCTGGTGGCCTCCTCACCCTCGCGCCCATCCCCCATCGGCCTGTTCTTGCTGGACCTCATCACTCTTCTCCGCTGGTGAACACGCGGCCCGGCCGCGCGGTAGCCGCAAGATAGATGCGCCCGCCGCGGCCGTGCCAGCGGAGACGCCGCATCTGGACGGGACGGCGGGTGCGCTCCTACCTTTCGCGCATGAAAAAATGTCCTTCCTGCGGCAAGCAATCCGAGGGCGCCTTCTGCTCCGGGTGCGGCACGGCGCTGAAGAACCAGGGCAACTGCCCCTCCTGCGGCGCGCGGCTACCCGCCGGCGCCCGCTTCTGCACAGGCTGCGGTCAGGCGGTGGCGGGCGGCGGCGCACGAACGGCCCGCGCTGGCGGAGGTAGTGGAGGCGGCGGCTCGAACCTGCCCTGGTATCTGCTGGGCGCGGCGGTGGCGGCGCTGGCGCTCCTGCTGGTGGTTCCCTACCTGCGGGAGAACACGTCGCCCCGGGCTCCGGGGGGCACCCTCACCGGGGGGCTGCCCGACGGCCTCGGCGACGGCACCCCCCCGCCGCTGACCGGCACCCCGCGCGAGCAGGCGGACGCTCTCTTCAACCGGATCATGGCCGCACGCGAGAGCGGGGACTCGGCGGGCGCCGTCTTCTTCACGCCCATGGCCATCCAGGCCTACGACATGGCCGCGCCGCTGGATGACGACGGCCGCTACCACCTGGCGCTCGTGCACAACGTGGCCGGGAATCACGACGAGGCGGTGGCCGTGGCGGAGGAGATCCTGGAGGGCAACCCAAACCATCTGTTGGCGCTGGCCGCCGCGGCCGAGGCGGAAGCCATCCGGGGTGACATGGAGGCGGCCCGCGCCTACGCCAGCCGCTTCCTGGAGGCCTACCCCACCGAGCGTGAGCGCCAGCTCCAGGAGTACCTGGACCACGCCAACATCATCCCGGAGTACGAGCGGGAGGCAAGGGCGCTGGTGGAGGGGTGAGGCCTATGCCGTCGGCTCACTTTGGGCTCATAGTGTCATCCGTGGCGGGCCGAATGGTGCCGGCCGGTTCATGAACCTTCCCAGAGCGTCCGGATGGGGACGGCGTACAGGCCATCTCCGAAGCCGACGCTCGTTTCTCCGTCGTAGAGCACCACTCCAGCGGCGAAGCTCTTTCCGGAAGCCTCCTTCAGTCGCCTCAAGCCACGGAAGTCAGCGGCGGTCACCGATGCGGCGGCCTTGACTTCGACACCGGCCAACTGGCCGGCGCCACGCTCGAGCACGATGTCCACTTCCGCCATGTCCTTGTCCCGGAAATGGTGGAAATGTATGTCCCTATCGTGCCAACTGGCCTGCCGCCGGAGCTCCTGATAGACGAAGGTTTCCAGGAGGCGACCGAGGGCGGTCCGGTCCTCCCAGAGGGCATCGGCATCGAGCCCCAGGAGGGAACAAGCCAACCCCGTATCCGAGAGGTGGAGCTTGGGCGTCTTCACCAGGCGCTTCATGCGGTTGTTGTGCCAGGGAGGCAACTCCTCCAGCAGGAACACCCGTGCGAGCAACGTGACGTACTCGCGGATCGTGGGGCGGCTCACCTGGAACGGGCCTGCCAGGTCGCTGACATTGATGAGGTTTGCTGTCTGCGCGGCCGCCAGGGCCAGGAGTCGCGGCAGCGTGTCGAGGGCTCTGATCCGCGCCAGATCCCGGACATCCCGTTGGACCAGGGTCTCGACGTAGTCCCGATACCAGGCAGCCCGCCGGCGGCCCGAACCCCGGGCCAGGGCGGGAGGATATCCTCCCGCTGTGACACGCTCGGCCAGTTTGCGACCCAGGCGTTCGTAGGTACGGGTCCTGAAGGTTCCCCGGAAGAGGACATCCAGGAAGTCGGGCTCGCGGTCCGCGATCTCGCACTGCGCCAGCGGGTGGAGGCGCAGGATCTCCATGCGACCGGCCAGTGAGTCCGCGAGCTTCGGCACCAACAACACGTTCGCCGATCCGGTGAGCAGGAATCGCCCCGCTGTCCGTCGGCGATCCACCGCGGTCTTGAGCGCCGTGAAGATCCCCGGGGCACGCTGCACCTCATCGAGGATTGCGCGCTCGGGCAGATCATGGACGAAGCCCACGGGGTCGGCCGTGGCCGCCGCCAAGGTCACGTTGTCGTCGAAGCTCAGGTAGCCGTAGCCCTCCCGTTCGCCCACAGCCTGCGCCAGGGTCGTCTTCCCGCACTGGCGAGGACCATGGATGAGGACCACAGGCGTGTCCGCCAGAGCCTCCAGGAGGCGGCGTTCGGCGAATCGGGGGTAGCGAACGGGCGACGTCATGCGGCCCATTGTAAGTCTCAGGTGCGGCTGATTGCAAGGTTACAGTCCGTCCCTTTGCAACCCAAGCAACACACATTCGGATCGATGGATCACTGGCGTGGCACTCTCAGCGAAGGGGCAAATCTAATCTGGTCCATCCTCGGCGGCAGGTAGTTCCGCGCCAGCCGGTCGCTGTATATCCAAGGCAAGGTCGGTGGCCGCGGCCGCCAAACCCAGGATCGCATCGTTCGACTCCTGCGTCTCCTCGGTGTTGGCTCTCATGAAGGCCCACAACTGCGTATTCCGACGGATGTGGCCCACCCGTTCCGATCGAAGCGGTCCACCGGTTCCGATTGAAGTGGGCCACCGGTTCCGATCGAAGTGGTCCACCCATTCCAAAGGATGTGGTCCACCTGCCGCG
>Ga0214473_10004726_pt1 | contig 16351 bp, 13 predicted proteins | sample RVTome_7_FD_203509 | JGI IMG/M metagenome (GOLD analysis project Ga0214473, IMG submission 203509) | Soil microbial communities from uranium-contaminated site in the Upper Colorado River Basin, Wyoming, United States - RVT98D197 | ecosystem: Environmental > Terrestrial > Soil > Contaminated >... | reverse complement strand
CTGATCCGTCTTCATTGACGGCGCATATCTGGAGGGCTTTGGCGGATCCCTGCGAGCCGCGGTACAGGATGCGCTTCCCGTCAGGGAACCAGCCGCCCGGGAACCCACCCGAGCATGGCGTCTCCCGGGCAATCTGTTGCCCCGTGAGGACCGTGCGGGGGCCGCTGCCGTCCGCTTTCATCACCCATATTGTTCCCTGGCTTGGCTGGCGAAATGAGTAGATCGCGAGACGTGACCCGTCGGGCGACCAATGGGCTCCTCCTTTGACAAACGGGTCGTCGGTCAGTTGCTTGATGTCGCTGCCGTCGGCGGCCATCGTGAAGACGTTCGCCGCTCCGCCGCGGTATGAGCTAAAGGCTATCCGCGAGCCATCCGGAGACCACCAGGGCTCGAGGTCCTCGGCGGGATCGTTGGTGATTCTCGTCGGACCGCTGCCGTCGCCTTTCATCACGTAGATCTCGCCCTTGCCGTCGCGGGTGGTGACGAAGGCGATGCGCCCGCCCGGGGCGGCGGAGAAGCCGCCCCCGCCGCTACTACAGGCGGCGGCTGCCACGGCAACGCCGATTACGAAGGCGAGCCAGAGCCGCTTGCCGCGTGCAGTAGGGATCGCCGCGTCGTTGGACACAATGCTAGCTCCCGGCCATGGCGCTGTCTATCAGTTGGACTTGACGGGCCGCCTGGGCCCCCACTTCGCTGTGGTAGGCGTCCTGTCCGGCGGAGGCTGGGAAGAGGGTTGTGATCCGCAAGAAGCCTCGGACGCGACCCCGCCGCAGGAGCACGAAGTCGTCGACGAGGATGAGGTCCTTCTTATCGCCCTGGAGGCCCGTAATACGAATCCAGGCGACCTCATCTGCCAATTCAGGTTGTTTGATCTCTCGTACGCGGACGTCAGACAGGTTAGAGTAGCTCTTCTGCCAGTCCTGGGTCCTGGCAGTGTGGGCTCCATCGGCGAAGGACTGTTTGGCTCCATCCGGGGTCTTGTAGAGGCTGGCCGTGGAGTTAACTCCCCTGATCGGCAGGTCCTGGGGGGCGTCCGGGCCGGGCTGAAAGGTCACGTCGTAGCCAAGCAGGCGGCCCCAGCTCTCCAGAATCGCCATCTGTTCCGCCGGCTTGGCGGCGGCGCTGGCCACATCGGCGTTGGTGGAGGTGACGGCGCTCACCCGAACCAGCCCGGCGGGAAGGTCGTCGGCCTTGAGCACCATCGCCTCCAGGGTTGGCTGCTCGGGGGAGGGGCTGGCCACTGGGGCCGTGGGCGTTTCGCTGCCGGCGTCTTGCGTAGGGGTTGGCGAGGTCAGAGTGACCGTGACGCCGGGGGTGCCGACGGCAGTCCCCGTGGCGGCGGGTGTGGCCGGCCCGGTGCCGCCGGAGCCGTTGCAGGCGATGCCCAGGGCGGCGGTCAGGACAATCGCCGCGGCGATAAAGATCATGAGAACCGGCCGCCTGGCATGCACCCGAGGCAGCCTGCGCGGGGGCCCATTCTCTGATTGAGGGACGGACTGGCCCCCGCTCAAATCTGCTTCCATTGGAGGCACTAGTATAGCGTTCGCAGGGGTGAGGCGCCAGCTACAGGATACCTACGGGCAGTGGCTGCCGAACCGGGGGGGTAGCATGGCTGACACGTCCGTGATGTTGATGACCCCGTCCATTGTGAAGTCGCTGCGGGCGCGGTAGTTGGGGTCGGCGGAGGTGGAGCCGAAGTACGGGGGCAGTACGAGGACGATGTCCGTCACGTTCACGACGCGGTCATCATTGAAATCAGGCGGCCAGGGATCCGGGTCTTCGTCCCCCGGCGATGCCGTGGCCGCGCAGGCCGTCAGGGCGTCAGTCCCCACCCATATCTCGACGGTGTCGGCGAAGCCGTCGTTATCGTCGTCAGTATCCATGGGGTCCAGCAGCGTGTCCCCGTCCGTGTCTCCCGGAGCCGATCTCGTTGTAGAGCAGTCGACTTGCGAGAAGACAAAGCCGTCGTTGTCGGGGATGGGAACAGGAACGTCGCTCGCCATGCAGCGGGTGGCGCCGGAGAGGATGATCTCGAACTGCTCGATGCTACCCGTGTTGCCAGGCGCCGTATCGTGCGCCTCGAGGAGCCAGGGCGTTGACGGCGAGGGTGGCAGGTACGAGGCGCAGGCGCCGCCGCTCAGGGTCACGAACCCAACGAGATCATCGCCTGACTGCGAGGGGTTGCCGTTCCAGACGTCGATGATGCACAACGGGCTGGCCGGGTTGGCGCCGACCTTGATCTGGACGTCCAGGTCGCCCTGGTACGTGTGCAGGATGCGGAGGTAGGCGTATGGGAAATCGCTTACGGCGCCGGCCGTCGAGATGCCGCGCGCTGAGAAGGCGGTGTCGATAGAGCCGACGTGGGCGCCCCCGTAGAGAAGCGTGTCGGACTGGCGGATGGCGGCAGCCGCCTCCGCGAAGGTGGATTGCGGGTCGAGGTAGAACTGACTGTCCAGGACGAGGGTGAGAACGGTGTCGCGGGCTGCCTGGTCGCCGCCCAGCGCCTGCACCAGGTCCCACAGGGCGCCACCCCAGACCAGCCCGGCGCAGTGTGGGTCGGTGCCGCTGGAGCACCAGGAGGGCAGGTTGATCACGGAGCCTCCGCTGTACGAGGCCGAATTCACCAGGTTGCGCAGGCCGGGGCTGCCGCCGCAGGCCGTCACGCCGAAGTTTGACCACTCGCCGAGGCAGGGGTCGCCGAGGACGGCTGCCGCCACGAAATCGCCGAACCCTTCGCCCATCGCCAGCGCCTCGCGCACCGCCGAGAGCGAACCGAATCCCCAGCCCGGCACCTGGTCCTGCTGGATCGCGTGCCCGTACTCGTGGACGATCACGTCGGCGTCCTCGGCGGTGTCCGCCGAGGGTGAGCAGACGCTGGAGTCGCCGAAGTGCAGTCCCAGGTCAGTGGGGTCGAAGAAGGCGTTGCAGTCGGAGAAGTAGTGGGCGTGGGCCGGCACCGGCCAGTTCAGGATGCCGCTTGGTCCCGTGAAGCCGAGCGCCTGGATCTTGCGCTGGGCGGCGTCCACGTTCTGGTAGACCATGACCTCCTCGAAGCGGTCGTCATTGCAGTCGTAGACGTAGTTGTGCTGCGGCTCGTCCGCCAGGCCCGCAGACTTGTAAGCCCCCAGTATCCCGGGCGCCGTCAGGTCAACGAACTGTCCCGCCAGCTTGCCCTGCGCGGTCTTTATCCCCAGCAGCGTCCGGGATCGGTACTGCGGGGAGAGCAAGGATGCTGCGCCGGCGCTGTCGCAGTTGTTGGGAGGGGGGACGGTGCCGCCCGACGACTTCGCCGGGTTGGGGTCGAACACCTGGCCGCTGTCGAACGTCAGCAGGTTCTCCCGCAGGAGAGTCCGGCCGTTGTCGGCCCGAACGACGAACAGCCAGCTCCCGAGCGGCTCGATGGTGGGCGCCACTATCTGCCAGGCCGGCGCCAGCTGGCCGCCGGAGGAGGAAGCGTCTACCGGGTAGTACACCAGTTCACTGGAGACGGCGCCGCGCAGGTTCGCCGGGGCCAGCGGGATCGCTTTGCCGACGATGGCCAGCGCCTGATCGGCGGACAGGAGCCTGCCTGAGGACGCCGGGCGAGCCCACGAGCGCGGCCGGCTGGAGAGAAACGGGCGGCCGGCGGCGCCCTTCCCGCCAAGGGGGAGGCTAACGGTCACGTAGCGCCCGAAGACAGGCACGCCGTCCATGACTTGCTGGTACCTCACGTGTTGGGCCGATCGCCCCTCACGCAAGCCGGTCAGCCGGAGGTCCCGCAGGTCGGACCGGAGGCCCAGGTTGACGGCGTTCTCCCGTAGGTACGCCTCAGCCCGGGCCACGGGGCCGTCGGCCTCGCTGACCGCCGGGCGCTCACCCCACATCGCCAGCGCGGCCACCAGGACCGCGAGCGCGATCAGAGCGAGGTTCCGTGGCATACCGTTCATAATGCCCGACGCCCGCCCTTTCTCATGGGGGACACGATTCAACTACGTGGGGACAGACTCAACTTTACAGCCCGCCCGGGCGTTGTCAACCGATTCGCGCCGTACAAGCGGCATGCGGCATGACCGGAATGGCCACGCGGCGGATCACCCGGTCGCCTTCTCGACGTTCGTGACCTTCCATTTGCTGTCGTCCGAATTCATCTCCAGCGTCAGCCGCCATTTCTCGCCGCTATCCGGCAATTCAACGACGTAGACGGACTTGCTCACGCCGCCCTCCTCGAGGGTGACGCAGAACTGGCCCAATGCAAGTTGGCTCTCATTGATCGGGGTTCCGCCACCGACTTCGAACGTACACTCCGCCGTGGCGTTCGTATCCAGCTTATGGCCACCAACGCCCTCGTCGGCGAGGTAACCGGCCACGACTTCGATGGCGTTGAGGCCTGGATTCACCGCCGTCACAGTGGGGGACAGCGAGGCCTGCGGCGAAGCCCCCGGGCTGCTTGCCGGCGAACGCTGTGGCGTCGCTGACCCCAGGGGTGCCGGCGATCCCTGGGGCGCGGGCGACTTGGCTGCGGGAGAGGACCCGCCGTTGCAGGCGGCAGTCGCCGCTAGCAGGAGTGACGACGCGAGGAGCAGGGGCAAGAGGTAGCGTTTCAAGCTTAGCTTTAGCATACTGTAGAATATATCCGACTTCTGCGTTATGGGCACTAGCTGTTAGCGTCTGGATTTGTGGGAGTGGTGGAAGCCACCTGCGGACAGGAGACTTGAATGAACGATACAGACCCGCCGAAAGCGCGCGCGGACCGTCCCGGCCGGCCAGGTCTGGCAGTCCTCACGGTGTGCTTGACGCTGATTGCCGCCGTGGCGGTGTCCTGCGGTGGTGGCGGGGGAGCCAAGCCATCGGAGAAGTTCTTCTCCGGCTCCAGCGACACGATCCGCCGGCTGGTGCCGGAGGCTACGGCCTTCACCCTGAAGACGTCCAGCGGCGATGATACCCAGGTTGACTACGTTGTTTCAACGGCGCTGGCAGGGAACCCCCGGATCCACGTCGTCACTGACGAAGATGCGATCAAGGGCGCTAAACGGCTTGGCGAGTACAAGGGTCACGGCGTCTACCAGCAGAAGTCTTCGTTTTGGGCGCAGTTGCGCGCAGACCCACCGCTCTACGTGAGCGCCCGCACGAGGCCTGAGCTGGAGACCTATCTGGACTTCTACAGCTCTGGCAAACCGGAGCTGTCTGATAAGCGGTTCTGGAACGCGCTGGATTACGCCAGTGGCCGCATCGACAAGGCTCTCCAGGAGTCGCCGGCGGGTCTGGTGCTCGACTTCAACAGCGTCTTGGCCGAAGGCGTTGGCGGCCTGCGGGTCGAGGCGGAGCTGGGCGGACGCCGCATCTACGTCGGAGCACTGTTCGGTGCGGCCGAGCCCGACTTGAGCGATGCCATTGTGGAGGAGTTCAAGGCCCGGTTCGCCGTGCCTTCCGGGGCCGAGGAGCTCACGGACGCCAACTGGGGATACCCGAATCGCATCTGGTACGCTGATCTGACCGATGGCGAGTAGGGGGCGTGGCGCGCTCTCCTCAGGCGTTCGCCGGAGGGGAACCTTTTCATCGCGGAGGCCGCTCATGTTACGGATGACGCAACTGGTCTGGCTACCTGTTCTCGGTGCGCTGCTGCTGGCGCTGGCCTGCGGCGGCGGGGGCGCCGACCGCGCCGACCGCAAAACGGTCACGGCATCCCCGAGGGAGAGCCCGACGGCCGCCGCGTCGCCGCCCTCCGAGTCCTGTCCCGTAATCGACGGGAAGGTGGTCCAGGGCGTGGTCGCCGTCCTTGAGACGGAGAAGACGGCCTTCTCCGCCGGCGAGCCCGTCAAGATGACGATGAAGCTGATCAACTGCGCCGACAAGCCGATCAAGCGCGTCTATCCCAGCGAGCAGCGCTACGACTTCTCCGTGGCCGCCGTTGGTGGTGAGGAGGTTTGGCGCTGGTCCGAGGGGAAGACGTTCGCCGCCACAAAGTCGGAGGTCACGCTCCAGACGGGACAAGCAGTGACGGCCGTTGAGACCTGGGAGCAGGTGGACAAAGATGGCCAGCCGGTCGCGGCGGGTTCCTACGAGATCACCGCGCAGAGCACCGCCTGTGACGAGTCGATGCAGAACTGCGAGACGCTGGCCACCCACGTCATCGAGATCACGGCCCAGTAGGCGTGCCGCTCAGCGGCGGGAAAATATGATGTAGGCCTCGCCGGCGTCAGCGCGGTCGTTGGCCGGTCCGTCGCCCAACGCGGTCACCAGTACGTCGTCGAGGCCATCGCCGTCGACGTCGGCGCCCAGGAGTGGGGGCTTGCCGAAGCCGTTTTGCCCCATCACGTCGTCGGCGTGCACCCCTTCGATGACAGCATCGGTGCGCTGCGTGGTCAGGTCCATCGCCCCGCTGAGCCCCTGCCGGCCCAGCAGGACGTAGACTGCTCCGGAATCCTTGAGAGAGCCGTCTTTGCCGTCGTGGCCGGTGGCCGCCAGCAGCAGGTCGCTCTTGCCGTCGCCGTTCACGTCCGCGGTCGCGACGCTCCGGCCCAGGCGATCCACGCTGTTCGCCCCGTGGATGCGCAGCGCCTCCTGTCGCTCACGCGTGTCGATAGTGGCCGGCGTTGAGGCGGTGCCGAACACAACGTACGCCTCGCCCGCGAGGTCGCGAGCGTTTGCGGGACCGTCGGCGCTGACCGCCCCCAGGACGAGGTCGCCGACGCCGTCGCCGTCCACGTCGCCCAGGGCGATGGAGTGGCCGATCTGGTCACCTTCATCGCTGCCCAGCACGACGATGTCGCCGGGGCGCCGGGAGAGGTCGTAGGAGGCGGCCAGTTGGCCTCCCAGGATGACGTGCACCTCGCCCGCCTTGGGGGCGCGGTTCTCCGGCCCGCCGCCGAAGGTGGCCGCCAGCACCAGGTCGTCCGTGCCGTCGCCGCTCACGTCGCCCGCCGCCATCCCCTCGGTCAGGCGATCGTCCGCCTCGGCGCCGTACACGATGACGTCTTGTCCTCCGGTCGCCAGGTCTATGGTCTGGGGCCAGGCCTGTGACCCGAACATGACGTAGGCCTCCCCGGCGTTGGGACGGGAGCTGTCCGGCCCGTCCGCCCAGAACGCGCCGGCCAGCAGATCGTCGACGCCGTCGCCGTTGAGGTTGCCTGTCGCCAGGGAGTAGCCGGCCAGGTCCTCGGCGTCGGCGCCGAAGATGACCGGGCCGGGCTCGTTCGCCAGGTCGATGGTTGCCGGCCAGGACGGCCGGCCGAATACCATGCGAATCTCGCCGGCGTCGGTCCGTCCGTCGCTGGGGCCGTCGGCAAAGGGGGCGCCCAGGATAAGGTCGTCCAGCCCGTCGCCGTTGAGGTCGCCGGCGGCGACCGCCCGTCCCGTCTGGTCGCCCGCGCCGGCGCCGAATATGGTGACGTCCTGATCGCCCCGTGCGGCGTCGCGCGCTTCGCCGGGCGAGAAGGGCCCGAGAAAGATGTAAGCCTCCCCCGCGTCCGCCCGGAGGTTCTCCGGGCCGTCGGCGGGGGCCGCCGCCAGGGCCACGTCCAGGACCGTATCGCCGTTGAAGTCGCCTGTAGTCAGCGCCATGGCGGCGTCGCCGGGGTCGGCCCCGTAGAGCGTCACGCGATCGGTGAGGGTGACGGGGGGCAGCGGTTCCAGGGTGGGAGCGTATTCGGTGGGCGAGGCTGCGGCGGTTGGGCTGGCGGAGGGGGTGGGGGAAGAGGGCCGCGGAGCGTCGCCGTTACACGCGCCCGCCGCGACCGCCACCAGTAATGCGCAGCCTGCCAGGGCCAGCAGCCGCCTGGTGGGCCGCAATCCAGCCGGTCTTTCTTCTAACGCGCGCAATCTGATAGTATTGTCAGCAACTTGGAGCGAGTCACGTCTATGATACCTGAGTCGCTGCGATCATTGCTGCGAAGACCGTTCGCCCTGCTGATCGCGGCGATTGTTGTGGTCGCCGCGGTTGCCTGCGGCGGCAGCGACGAGCCCGCGCCGACGGCTCCCATGCCGGGAGGCACAGACGTCATCGCTGTCACCACCCTTCCCGTGTTCGCCGACTTCGTTCGTCAAGCGGGAGGCGACCGGGTAGGCGTTGCCGCCCTCATGCCGGACGGGCTCAAAGACACCCCCACGTCCCTGCCGCCGGAGCTCCACGATTGGCTGCGGTCGGCGGATGTCGTCCTGTACAACGGGCTGGACCTGGAATCCACGGTGGAGGACCTGCTGTTCGTAGACAAACGGAGAGGCTCTCAGATCGTCACCTACTCCCAGGATGTCGCCTCGCCGACGGTCGATGGGCATTCGGCTTCGGAGGCGCGGGATAACCCCTACCTCTGGATGGACCCCCTGTTCGCCGGCGTCTACGTGGCCACCACCTGGGATTCGCTGGCGATCGTTGACTCCGAGGGGGCCAGCGTCTACGAGGCCAACGCCGGCCGCTACATCGGTGAGATAAACGCCGTACACCAGGAGATGGAGAAAGCGCTGAAGGCGATCCCGGAGAAGCAGCGCAAGATGGTGGCCTTCCATCCGGCCTTCGTGCACCTGGCGAGACGCTACGGGCTGGAGCTTGTCCAGATGCCCACGCTGGTCTCCAACAATCCGGCCAGCCCACGGCGCGTGGAGGAGTGGGTGGCGACCATCGAGGCCCAGGGCGTGTCCTCGGTCTTCACGGCGCGTGGCTACACCTCGCCGCTCCTCACGGCCGCCGCCCGCAAAGCCGGCGTCCAGGTGTGCGAGCTGTATGTCGATGTCCTCGATAGCAAGGTGTCCACGTACGTCGAGATGATGCGGTTCAATACCAAAGAACTCGTACGCTGCCTCGGCGGCGGCAACTAGGCCGTCGCGGCACCCCGCTACCAACGGTGGCCGACGTATGCTAGAGTGGTTTCGATCACTGATGCGACGGCAAGATCTGCGACGGATATCTGAGAACCTTCGCTTTAAGGCGGTCACCGCATGGCGCTGGCTGCTCCGGCCGCGGACCGTTCGTATCGCCGGTCCGGCCGCGTTCGCCGTCGGCGTCGCCCTCATTGTCGGCGGCCTGGTCATCGCCCGGAGCGGCGGTGGCGGAGACGGCGGAGCGGGCTCTGCCGGACTCAACGAACCCCAGGGCCTTGCCGCCACCCGCTACCTGGTGCCGCCGCTCATGCGGAACGCGTACGGGTTCCTCGTGCCCGCGGTGCAACCGCGAGCCGGATTCCGGCTGGTCATCGATTCGCTTGACGTCAACGCCGACGTCGTGCGGCTCGGGCTGACGCCGGACAAGGTGCCACAGGTACCGGACACGGGCGCCAAGGTGGCCTGGTACGGATTTACCGCCAGGCCCGGTGAGGGCGGCAACGCAGTGATGGCCGGCCACGTCCGCTGGGCCGGCGACCCCGGCGCCTTCGCCGAGCTGGACAAGCTGACGAAGGGTGATGAGATCAGCCTGCAGTGGGACGACGGACGATCGTCGGTCTACGAGGTGGTCAGGAGTTTCGAGGTGAACCCGAAGGAGCCCGACGCCTTGCAGGTGCTTGCTCCAACCGCCGATGATACCCTAACCCTGATTACCTGCGGCGGGACGTTTGTGGCCGACTCCGACAGCCCTCTGGGCGGCGATTTCACCCAGCGCATGGTCGTGCGGGCGCGCCTCGTCCAGCCGGCGGTGGCCGAAGTCCGCCCTAACTGAGCCGGCTCTCCGCTATCTAGGGCTGCTCGCGCGGGACGCTTTCCGCTTGCCCCCGAGCCGCTGCTCCGGGGCCGTCGGCGGCGGGAGAGCCGTCCTCCTTCCGCAGCCGGCCGTCCTCCAGCCACACCACGCGGTCCGCCACGTCTCTGAGGCGGTGGTCGTGGGAGACGATGATCACCGCCTTGTCCATCTCCAGCGCCTTCTGGCGCAACAGCTCCATTACCTCGTGGCCGCGCTTGGCGTCAAGGTTGGCTGTAGGCTCATCGGCCAGGATGAGGACGGGGTCCTTGGCCAGCACCCGGGCGATGGCGACCCGCTGCTTTTCGCCGTCGCTGAGCTGGCGCGGCAAGGAGTTCAGGCGGTGTCCCAGCCCCAGCGTCTCCAGCACCTCCCTGGCGTGGTCCTTGGAGGCGGTGCCGTTTCGGCTGTCCGCCGCCACCAGGCGCACGTTCTCCAGGGCGGTCAGCGCCTCAAGCAGGTTGAAGCTCTGGTACACGAAACCGATCTTCCCCCGCCGCACGGAGGCCAGCCCGGACTCGTCCATCGCCGTCACGTTTTCGCCGCACAGTCGCACCGTGCCGCTCGTTGGCCGCAGCAGGGCGCCGGCGATCGTCAAGAGGGTGGTCTTGCCGGAGCCCGAAGGTCCCATCACCAGGACTACCTCTCCGAATCGTGCCTCCAGGGTCACGTTGTCCAGCGCGGTGACGGCCCGCTCGCCGGAGCCGTAGACCTTGCTGATCCCTTCCAGGTTGAGGACCACCTCCCGCTCGTTCACGCCCCTATCCCTTGAAGACCACAACGGGGTCTATCCGCGCAATCCTCCTGATTGGTATGTAGGAGGCGATGAGCGCCATCAGCAGGGTGGCAACCGCAATCGCGGCGACGTCCTGCCAGCGTACCAGCACGACGAACTGCGGGACAATGTCCTGGGCGAACGGCGCCAGCAGAACGGTCAGGCCCGCCCCGACGATGAACCCCAGGATGCTGGTAACGACGCTCTGCTCGAACACGACGCGATAAAGGAACAGGTTCGTAAATCCTTCAGCCTTGAGTACCCCGTACTCACGGGTTCTCTCCACGGTCGCGGTATAGATAGTGAGGCCGGCCACTGACAGGCCAACGGTGAACGCCACAATGAGAACGACGATCAGCATGGGCAGGATGTTCCCGAGCAGCCGCTGCCGGGTCTCGTCGGCGAATTGGCGGCCGGTAAACAGGGCGACTCCCGTGGAGTTGGCTTCCAGGCGCGCTTGCAGGATCCCCTTCTGCGATGGATCTTGCATCTTCACCAGGAAGAACGTGCGCTGGAGGTTGGGCTGCATCCCCAGGAACTCCTCCGCGGTCGCCAGCGTGACGAAGGTCACCTGCGTGAACACGAAGTCGCCTCCCGCCGATTTGCCCACCACCGTCAGGGAGCGGGCGCCGCTCATGAGGCGGTCGCCTATCGCGATGCCGCGTCGCTGGGCCATCGCCTCGTCGATCACGATTTCGCCGGGGCCGGGCGGGCTCTTCCCCTCCACCACCCGGGGCGGCCCCCCGAGGCCGATCGCCGGGTCGTAGCCGACCAGCTGCATCTCGAACTTCTCGCCGGGCGGATCGCCGGACTTGACCACCTCCATCGGCCGCACGATGAGCGGGCTAACGGTCTCGACCTCGGGCAGAAGGTCCAGCTGCGTCCCCACGTTCTCAGGCAGGATGGAGGCGGCCTGGATGAAGTCGGTGGCGCCTTCACTGGCCACCCAGAGGTCAGCCGGCACGTCCTCGACGTATTCGCCGACCTTCTCGTTCCAGCCGCGGTAGAGGGAGAGGAGGATGCCTATCAGGAACACCGAGACCGCGACGCCGCCAACCGAAATCGCCAGGCGGATTCGTTCGTGGAAAAGGTTCTTTCGGGCGACGATGAGCATGAAGCGGCCTGAGGCGGTGGCGGTAGTAGTTTACTCGCAGACGTCCGCCCCCCGCAAGCCAACTGGGATGGGCGGAGGCGGTCCGGGCCGGGCCGGAGCGCGAACGCTCCACCGGCCTGCTTGACACTTCGTTTGGCCGCACTACAGAATCGAGACGCTGGATAAGCAGATGAAGGTAGGGACGGGGCGGTCTTCAGGCAGGCTCAGCACAACTGTTGTGTCGGCGATGCTGGCCGTGCTTCTGCTGGCGGCCTGCGGCGGGCAGGCGGCCGCGCCGCCGCCGCTGGTCGGCCGGCCGGGCTCGTCTCCCACGCCCGTCCCCACGTTCATGGCGCCCTCCGGCGGGAAGATCGCCTTCGTCTCCGACCGCAACGGCATGGCCGAAATCTACGCCGTCTATCCTGACGGATCCGGTCTCGTCAGCCTCTCCAAACGGTCGGCGCCAAACAACAGCGATCCCGCCTGGTCTCCTGACGGTTCTCTCATCGCATTCACCTCGGCCCGCGACAGCAACGGCGAGGTGTACGTCATGAGCGCAGACGGCTCAGACCAGCGCAACCTGACCCGGAACCCGGGACCCGACGGCTTTCCCGCCTGGTCGCCCGACGGCTCCCTCATCGCCTTCGCCTCCGGGCGCGATGGCAACGGGGAGATATACGTCATGAACGCCGACGGGTCTTCCCCCCGCCGCCTGACTGACGATCCGGCTCCGGAAGGCTTCCCCGCCTGGTCGCCCGATGGCTCCCGCATCGCCTTCGAGTCCGGCCGGAGCGGCAACACGGACATCTTCGTTATGAACGCTGATGGCACGGGCGTGGTTCAGCTCACGGACGACCCGGCGGTCGATTTCGGTCCCGCCTGGTCGCCCGATGGTCGCCAGATCGCCTTCACCTCCACCCGCAGCGGAAACGGCGATGTCTTCGTTGTGGCTGCCGCCGGCGGCGACGCCACGCCTCTGACCGACGACCTCGCCGACGACGGCGACCCCGCCTGGTCGCCCGACGGCTCTCGCATCGCCTTCTACTCGGATCGTGGCGGCGACCGCGACATCTGGGTTATGAACGCCGGTGGCTCGGACCAGAAGCCCCTCACGTATTATCGGGACCCATACTACGCGCCGGCCTGGTCGCCGGACGGCTCGCGGATCGCCTTCACGTCCGTTGCCGATGCCGTCCCCGAGATCTACGTCATGAACGCCGACGGCAGCCGCGTGACCCGGCTTACCAACCCGCTGGCAAATGAGGGTTCACCGACCTGGTCGCCGGACGGGTCGAAGCTGGCGTTCTACTCCAACCGGGATGGCAACACCCAGGTGTACGTAATGAACGCTGATGGATCGGGCGCGATGAGGGCCAGCGACACCGCGGGTACGGTCACCGCGCCGGTCTGGTCGCCGGACGGGGCGCACATCGCTTTCGTATCCGGGTCGGCAGGCAGCTACAACGTCTACGTCGTCGACTCCGATGGTACTGATCTCATCCAGCTCACCCTGCGGGCTCCCGGCGCCTCGGTGCCTGTCTGGTCGCCGGACGGCCAGAAGGTGGCGTTCGTCTCGCAGCGGGACGGCAACGTAGAGATATACATGGCCAACGCCGACGCCTCGCGCCAGGTGCGCCTCACCAACGACGAAGCACCGGACCGCTTCCCGGCCTGGTCTCCCGATGGCAAACAGATCGCCTTCGTCTCCGGCCGGGACGGCGACGAAGAGATCTACGTCGTGAATACGGATGGATCAGGCCTGACCCGCCTGACGAACAACTCCGGTCTGGACCTCGCCCCGGCCTGGTCGCCGGACGGCTCACGCATCGCCTTCGAGTCCGACCGCGACGGCAACACCGAGGTTTACGTAATGAACGCCGATGGAACGGGCGCCGCGCGGCTCACCAGCGATAGGGGCACTGATGGAGACATCTCATGGTCGCCGGACGGGTCCCGCATCGCCTTCGTGTCGGGCCGGGGGGGCAACGTGGAGATATACGTGATGGACGCCGACGGCTCCAACGTGGTGCGACTGACGCATGACGCCGCGGTGGATAAGAACCCGGCGTGGTCTCCGGCGAGATAGCGTGAGAGCGGCTAGCCGCGCCGGCCGCAGGCTCGCCGGGGCGCTCGCCATCGGTCTGGCGGTGGCGCTGCTCGCTTCGGCCTGTGGCGCATCAAGCCCGCCGCCGGCGCGGCTGACCTTCACGTTCGACAGGAATGGCAGCCGCTACATCACCATCCCCGCGCCTGGTGGCTCCGGTTCGATATCTCTGACTTCGGCGCTGCCCTGGGACGCCTTCCCGGCCTGGTCCCCGGACGGGAGCAGAGTAGCCTATTACCAGCCCGGCTCGGGCCGGATGCTCAACCGGGACATCTACGTAACCACCATCGGCACCCTGCAGACCGCAAACCTCACCGGCAACCCCGACAACGCCGCCGAGGATGCCTTGCCCTCCTGGTCGCCGGACGGCGATTCCATAGCCTTCTACTCGGACCGGGACGGCAACGGCGAAGTGTACACGATGAGAGCCGATGGCTCGGACGTCACCCGCCTGACCCGCGACCCGGCCGTGGACTTCCCGTACGGCTGGTCCCCGGACGGCAGCCGCATCCTGTTTGGCTCCCTCCGCGATGGCAACCTGGAGATCTACTCCATGGACCGCGACGGCACGGACCCTATCCGCCTGACAAACGACCCGGCCCAGGACTTCGCCGCCGCCTACTCTCCGGACGGCTCGCGCATCGTTTTCGAGTCGGAGCGCGACCGCGAGGGCGACGTACATGTAATGGAAGCCGACGGCTCGCGGCGGATCAACCTCACGGTGCACGTGCTGTGGGACGGCTCTCCTGCCTGGGCGCCGGCGGGGGACCGGATCGCCTTCGCCTCAAGGCGCGACACCAACGCCGAGATATACGAGATGGAGTTGACCTACTCCTACCTTACCCGGGTGACCGAGGTCGGTCGCGACGACTTCCGGCCGGTGTGGTCCCCTGACGGCGGCCGCCTGGCATTCGTCTCCAACCGTGACTTCAACAACGAGATATACGTAGCCAACGCTGACGGCTCCGCCCAAACCAGGCTGACCGACGATCCCGCGCCTGATCGCGGCCCCGCCTGGTCTCCCGACGGGACGCGCATCGCCTTCGAGTCCTTCCGCGATGGACGAAGCGAGGTCTACATGATTAACGTGGACGGCTCCGGCCTGACGCGGATCAGCCCCGCCCCCTAGCGGCAGGTAGACCCGAAGACCGGGGGCAACAGCCGGACCACGTCCGTGATGTTGATCACGCCATCCGGCTCTAGGTCTCTGCGGGCCGAGTAATTGGGGTTCCCGCTGCTCTGACCGAAGTGGGGAGGCAGCATCTCAAACAGGTCCGTCAGGTTCACCAGCCGGTCGTCGTTGAAGTCCGGCGGCGCCGGGTCCGGGTTCTCATCGCCGGCAACGGCCGTTGTCGCGCAACCGGTCGCGCTCAAGGTGCCGATACTGCTCTCCGCGCAGTCGCTGAAGCCGTCGCCGTCCGCATCGCCGCACGCGCCTTCCAGTACCGTGATCTGCGGAAAGTTCTTGTGTACGTTTGCGCGATCCTCAACGTCCTCCTCCTGGACGGGCGGCCAGGGTACGGAGTCCAGCTGGAGCTCGAACGAACGCTGGCCGGTCTGGTGGCAGACCACGGTGTAGTCTCGGCTTGTCTGGTACAACCCCCCGGCGCCCAGGCTGACGTCCCACTCCAGCAGGTAGAAATACGTCTCGTTCACCGTATCGCCGTTTTCGTCCGTGACCAGGGGGAACGTCGCGTCTCCCGGCTGGGGGACGAGCGTCACCTCACAGGCGCCGATGGTGGAGACGCTCAATAGGTGGACCAGCAGATTCGCCGCGGAGTTGCCGTTTTCGACGGTGATGTTGACCGTCCTTGTCTCGGCCTGAGATAGCGCGACGGTGTAGCTTTCGTCCTTGGAGGCGGAGACGAAGACGTCCGTGTCCGGGCAGCCGTCAAGGTCGTCAACTCCGTCCATGTCCTCCGGCAGGCCGGGGCAAAGGTCGTCCGGGCTTGGAAGCTGGGGGTCCGAAAAGCGGGGGGTGGCCGGGGAGGTAGGTGCGGCGCCTGCGGGGGTTAGATTGCCGGGCGCAAACGAAAGCGCCCCCAGCAACACCAGGGCGGTGACAACTATCCGCCAACGAGTCAGTTGAAATGCCTCCAGCAACTGCTTGCCAAAGGGCATTATACACCCGCCGTCCAGCGGTGGGTGGCGGCGGCCGAGATCGCGCTGGCCTCAGAGCGGACGATCCTCGGACCCTCTGCCGAGCGGGCTGACCTTCTTCGCCGGGCTAGCCGCTCGTAGTGGTGGGGGTGTCCTTCGCCACCCGCCAGCCGTCGTCCGCCAGCTCAAATGTGAGTTTCCAGGCCCGGTCTTTGCCATAGAGACGCACGGAAATGGCGCCGGACTTCTCATTGAAGCTGGCGCTGTTGAAGTCAATGCAGACCTTCCCCTCCGGCTTCAGCCGCTTGGCGTCTTCAGGGTTAACGAAGGCATTGCAGTTGGGGGGTGTGGTCATCGAGTACGTCTTGCCGCCGAGGCCCACTTTCGTGGCGTAGTAGGACACCGCCTCGATGACCGTGCCGCCGGAGAACGGAGACGCTTCCGCGGCAGCGGTCGGCGTTGCCTTCTTTGTCGAGCCATCCCCTCCGCTGCTCTGGGTCGCCACGAATAGCACCAGCACGGCCACGGCCGCCACCAGTACCACCGCGGCTGCGAGCAAACGCCAGGGCAAACGGGTCATCCTGGCCATTCTATCAGGAATGACAGTGGACGCGCAGCCGCCATCCACCGCGAACC
>Ga0214473_10004725_pt1 | contig 16356 bp, 16 predicted proteins | sample RVTome_7_FD_203509 | JGI IMG/M metagenome (GOLD analysis project Ga0214473, IMG submission 203509) | Soil microbial communities from uranium-contaminated site in the Upper Colorado River Basin, Wyoming, United States - RVT98D197 | ecosystem: Environmental > Terrestrial > Soil > Contaminated >... | reverse complement strand
GATGACTTCGCGGCCGTATTTGTCTTCGACCGTAATCGCGCCGGTCGGGCAGAAAAAGGCGCAGGCCGTGCAGCCGATGCAGGCTTCGGACTCCTCTCCAAAGGGCGTGGACACGCGGCGTTCCGTACCGCGATCGACGAAGCTGATGGCGGAGGCGCCGACGATCTGCTCGCAGGCCCTGACGCACAGGCCGCAGAGGATGCATTTTTCGTCGGGGTCCGTCACCGGAAACCGGGAGGTTTCAATCCCGAGGTCCTTGGCGATTTCCCGAAGCGGCTCCGCGGCCGGGGCGCGAGCCAGGAGCATCTCGACGTTGATCCGCCTCGCCCGCAGGACCCGGTCGGATTCGGTGAGGATGTCCATGCCCTCCTGGACCCGGGTATTGCAGGACGTCTGGAGTTCGCGTTTGTCCTTGAGCGCGACTTCGACCATGCACACCCGGCAGGCGGCATAAGGTTCGACAACCGGGTGGTAGCAGAGCGTCGGGATTTTCACCCCCGTTTTTTGAGCGGCTTGGAGGATGGTCGCGCCTTCCTCCGCCTGGGTGGACTTTCCGTTGATCTTCAGGTTCACCATGGGTGTCCTCCTTAATCCACCATGACCGCGCCGAAGTTGCAGACATCGGCGCAGACGCCGCATTTAATGCACTTGACTTGGTCGATGCTGTGGGCTTCATTCTTCCGGCCGGCGATGGCCTCCGAGGCGCAGTTGCGCCGACAGACATCGCATCCCTTGCCCTTGTGAAGACAGAGATCAAGGTCGATGGTGTAGATATTCAGCTGCCGGCAGACGTGGGCCGGACATTTTTTGTTCTGGATGTGCGTTTCGTACTCGTTCCGGAAATAGCGGAGCGTCGTGAGAACGGGGTTGGGAGCGGTCTTGCCCAGGCCGCAGAGGGCCGTATCCTTGATCGCATGGGCAAGATCTTCGAGGAGGAGGATGTCTTCCCCGGTCCCTTTTCCCTCCGTGATCCGGGTGAGAATATCGAGCATGGACTTCGTGCCCTCGCGACAGGGGGTGCATTTGCCGCAGGATTCGTCCCGAGTGAAGGACAAGAAATAGCGGGCGATGTCCACCATGCACGTCCCTTCGTCCATGATCACCATGCCCCCCGAGCCCATCATCGACCCGGCTTGAGTCAGGCTCTCGTAATCGATCGGAAGGTCGATGTTTTCCCTGGGGATGCAGCCGCCCGACGGCCCCCCGGTCTGGACGGCCTTAAAGGCTTTCCCGTCGGGAATGCCGCCTCCGATGTCATAGATGATCTCGCGCAGCGTAATGCCCATCGGGACTTCGACAAGCCCGGTGTTGTTGATCTTGCCGACGAGCGAGAAGACCTTGGTCCCTTTGCTCGTATCCGTCCCGATTCCGGCGAACCATTTGGCTCCGCGGTTGATGATCGTCGGAACGTTGGCCCAGGTTTCGACGTTGTTGATGCAGGTCGGTTTTCCCCAAAGGCCGCTTTGGGCGGGGTAGGGCGGCCTCGGCCGGGGTTCGCCGAGGAAGCCCTCGATCGAGGCCAGGAGAGCCGTCTCTTCACCGCAGACAAAGGCTCCCGCCCCCCGCTTGATCTGAATATCGAAGTCGAAGCCGGTGCCGAGAATATCCGGCCCGAGGAGGCCGTATTCCCGGGCTTGGTTCAGGGCGATGCCCAGTCTCTCGACGGCGAGCGGATATTCGTTCCGGACATAGATGAACCCCGCCGTTGCTCCCATGGCTTTGGCCCCGATGACCATGCCTTCGATGACCGAATGAGGATCGGCCTCGAGGATGCTCCGGTCCATGAATGCCCCGGGATCGCCTTCGTCGCCGTTGCAGACGATGTACTTCTGACCGCCGTTGGCGCTCGCCGCCTGCCGGACGAGCTGCCATTTCAAGCCCGTCGGGAATCCTGCTCCGCCCCGGCCGCGGAGGCCGGCGAGGGTGATCTCGGAAATGATTTTTTCCGGAAGCATATCCGAGACGGCTTTGGCCATGGCCTTGTACCCGTCGCGGGCGATGTATTCTTCGATTTTTTCGGGGTCGATCAAACCTCGGTTGCGCAGGGCGATGAGAACCTGTTTTTTGAAGAAGGGGATATCGTTTAAAATGGGTATGGGCTGTTTCGCCTCGGGCGGGGAATACATGAGCCTGGCCACCGGCCGTCCCTTCAGGAAATGTTCTTCGACCAGGTGCGGGACGTCCTTGAGAGTCAGCTGCTGGTAGAAGATGTTGCCGGGCTGGACAACCAGAATCGGACCCCTTTCGCAAAATCCGTTGCATCCGGTCGGGACGACCGAAACTTCATTTTCCAGGCCGTGCTTTTCGATCTCTTTCTCCAGAGCCGCTTTGATTTCGTAGGAATGGTTGGAGACGCATCCCGTCCCGGCGCAGACCATGAGATGAAGCCTGTAATTTTTATGGGTTGCGGGTTGGGCCATCGCTGTCCTCCTCAATAATCGGTTTTTTCGCTGCCGATGCCCAGGGCAAATGCGGCGACGATGGCGCCGCCCAGAACGTGTTTTTCAAAAATGTCCCGGACCTTCGGCTCGGTGAGGTTGACGTATTTCACCGGCGCCTGCCCGGCCAGTTCGACCGTGATCATCGGCTCCTGACTGCATAGTCCCGCGCAACCGGAGCTCGTGAGAAGCACATCCGTGACTCCGCGGGTCTCGACTTCTTTCATCAAGGCGCCCATGACGGTCCGGGCGCCGGCGGCGATTCCGCACGTCCCCAGGTGGACGTTGATTCGAGCCCGATAGGCGCCTCCCTCCCGAATGGCCACTGTACGCCGAGCTTCTTCGCGGATTATTTCCAAGTCTTTGATGGTCAGTTTCGGCATCGGGGCTCTCCTTTATGTCTTATATTTTTTCAACAGTCCGGCCACTTTCGTCTGGCTGATCTTCCCGTGGACGTCTTCGCCGACCGCGACCACGGGAGCCAGCCCGCAGCAACCGACGCAGCGGACCGCATCCAGGCTGAACTCCCGGTCGGATGTTGTCTCGCCCGTCTTGATGCCGAGCTCGCGCTCGAATTTCTCGAGCACGCGCTGCGCTCCGCGGACGTGGCAGGCCGTCCCGAGGCAGACGTGAACCGGATGTTTGCCCTTGGGGACGAGGCTGAAGGCTCTATAGAAAGTCGCCAAGCTCAGGATCCGGCTCAAGGGGACGGCGAGCTCCGTGGAAACCGCTTTGAGGACGTCCGGCGGAAGATAGCTGAATTTCTCTTGAATATCCTGGAGGATGGCGATGATCGAACCGGGGTCGGATTCATATTTCCCGAATATCTCCGAAAGGCGTTGGTCCATCATGAGAACCTCCTTATTTCGTCGATTCCGTCGTGGATGTCTTTTTTTATGAGGGCAATCGCGCGCGATGTCGTGAGCGGCAGTCCGCCGAGCTGGGCGCGGACTTGTCCCGTATCGAAAACGTACTTTCGGCCGGCGGTCTTATACGCCAAGCGAAAATCGACGTGCGAATAACCTACGATGAGAGTCACCAGGGTTTGGGCGATATCCCCCAAGGGTTTGAGGTCGATGTGGCTGAGGAGGAAAGTGGCCCGGACCCGGGTTCCCCGGCCAGGCCGGGACCGGATACTCAGCGTTCCGCCCGCGGCTTCCGCGGCTTGAGCAAGAAGGGAAAGACCCAGTCCGACTCTCCGCCGCCCCTTCGTCGTGACGAAAGGATCGAGTGCCTGCGCCCGGAGCTCTGGACTCATTCCCTGTCCGTCGTCGGAAATCAGGAGGATCAGTCGGCCTTGTCGCCCGTCTTCCTCGATCCGGATGTCGACCTGCCTGGCCCGGGCCTCGACGGAATTCTCGGCGATATCCAGGATATGGAGGGACAGGTCTTCCACGATTTCCTCAGTTCACGATGGCTCGTCCGTCGATCTTCGAGAGGGCCATTTTGATTTCTTCAACCGTTCCCTCGTTCATCCGGAAGAGGGTCGATGCCCGGCCGATGTCACTGAGAACATGCGCGTCCGAGGAGGCGATGAGCGGCCGCGGCTCGCCGAACCTCAGGCGGGCTTCGTCCAGGGAGATGAGCGGCGAAATTTCAAGCGCATCCAGTTCGAGGTGTCCGGGAATAAATCCCAGCTGACCGAAGAGACTGAACGATTCCCGGTCGATATGGGCGGCGATGGCCATCCCCCCGCGGGAGCGGATGGCCCTGACAATCGATTCCAAGTCGAGTTCGGACGCTCCGATGAGCAACCGAGGGCTGAAACCGAGGACTTCGTCCTCGGAATCGGCGATGACTTGCTGACCGAAAACCTTTTCGTCGTTTTCACCCGGCAGGCTGGCGTAGATCATTTCCTGAAGAAAGAGGGCGCTCTCCACGTCGTCGAAGAGAGCGAGGATGTGCACTTCCTCTCGGGACGTGACCTCCAAGCCGGGCAAGACCCGAAGTCCGAGCCGGGCTGAGGCCTCCTTCAAAGCCGCCGTGTTTTCTGCGGAATTATGATCGCAAATTCCGAGGATATCGATCATTTGACGTTTGGCTTCGGCCGGGATATTCCGGGGAGACATCTCCACATCCGCGCAAGGAGAGAGACAGGTGTGGATGTGGAGGTCGGCCTTGAAAATTTTCAACCTTAGCCTTTTTTCAGCAGGTCGAAAAGGATCCCCGTTATCCCGAACGCCGATTCGGTCGTTCCGAGAATGACCACGTTTTCCTCGCGGGCTTTGCCGAAGGTCGTCTCGTCCGGCCTGCGGCCCTTGACAAGGATGATCGCGGCCAGGTCCTTGAGCTTGGCCACGGCGATGATGTTCTGATGGGTCTGGCAGGTGATCCAGACGTTCTTCTCCTTGCCGTTGGCCATGACGTCGCTCAGAAGGTCGCTCGTATAGCCTCCGCTGATCACGACGTCCATGTTTCCTTGGCCCTGCAAAACGTTCAGGGGCAGGAGCGCAGACAATTCCGAGAGTTTCATGGTTTTCCTCCTTGATCGATTTCCTTTCCGGTTTTAATGCTGGCGTCATGGAATTTTCGGCCGGCCGTTTTGACAATGCAGTTTTCCAGCGCCGACTCCCCGCGAACGACATCCTCGGCGAAGGTGAGACATGTCGGTGATCCGCACGCGCCGCAGTCGATTTGTGGAAGAGTCTCGTAGAGAGCTTCTTTATCTTTCCGTTTGGCGATCGCCCGGGAAAGATCGTCGTCGAGAGGCTTCAGCGGCTGCGCTTCGATTTTCCCTTCGCCGAAGAAATAGCGTTCCCGGTAGCGCTGGCGGACATCCCGAATATCGGGGCAGGCTTTGATTTTCTCGAACTCAAGGGTTTCTATGAGTTTAAGGATTTTATTGTAGGAAACGTAGACATTTTCCACGTTCAGCGATCCGCCGACGCAGCCCTGGAGACAGGCATAAGTCTCGATAAAATCGATGTTGCTGAGCTTCCCCCGTTCGATGTCGTCGAAGACCTTGATGATTTCCGCCAGGCCTGAGACCGCGAGGGAATTGCGAAGGCGCAGCGTCCGGCACATCCCGCCGACCATCGCCCAGCCGATCCCCAGGATGCAGATGTTTTCCAGGCTCTTTTTGTAGCTCTCGTGAGGGACATTTTCCATCGCGGCCAGGAGCGGTCCGTAAATGTCGGCGATAGCGATCGCCCCATCGAGGTGGGAGCGGGTTCGCCCGACCGGCTGTCTGATGGCGATCATTTTGGACGGGCAGGGCGTCAGGTAGAACGTCCCGATGTCCCTCTCCTGAAGATCGTAACGGCGGGCCTTGGCTTTTTTAATTTCTCTCGCGGCGACCTCCCGCGGCACCTCGAGGGGAAGGAGCTGGGGCAAGAGGTTGGGATATTTGACTTGAAGGAGACGGACGATGACCGGGCAGGCATTGGAAATCACGGGTTTCGGGCCTTGATGGTCGCGCAGATATTCCTGGATGGCGAAACTAACCATCCCGCATGTCTGGGCTTGATCGAAGACATCGTCGAAACCGATGCTCTTCAATCCGCCCAAAATCTTGTCCGGAAGGATTTCCCGGCCGAATTGGGCATAGAGCGCCGGCGAAGGAATGGCGATCGTATGGCGGAATCGAGTGAGTTCTCCAAACGGATCGGTCAGGGGGAGGATCGCATGATGGGGGCAGGCGGTGATGCATTCGCCGCAATCGATGCACCTTTCCCTGAGGATCCGGGCTCGGCCGTTCTTGATCCGGATCGCCTGGGTCGGACAGGTCCGCATGCATTTCATCCGGCCCCGACATTTCTCGGCATCGACGCGGACCGAAGAGAACACGGCCGTCACGACTCACCTCGCTTTTGCGAATGGAGGTCGAAATAAATTTCGAGGCTGGTGCCCTTCCCCACCTCCGAGGTGATTTTGAACCGGTCGGCATTCTTCTGGATATTGGGGAGCCCCATACCCGCGCCGAATCCCATCTCCCTCATTTCCTGAGTGGCCGTCGAATAGCCTTCCTGCATGGCCAGCTCGATATCGGGGATTCCGGGGCCCTTATCGCGGAGGCGGATGGAGATCAGGTCGGGCGTGACGAGGAGGGTCAATTCCCCGCGCTCGGCGTACATCACGATGTTCATCTCAGCCTCATAAGCGGCGATCGCGGCCCGGCGGATGATGCCGGAGTCGACCCCGAGCTCCTTGAGCAGCTCCTTGGCCGCCGTGGAGACGTTCCCGGCCCGGCCGAAATTCCCTCCCATAATTTCAAAGACGTGGGAAAAGCCGTTCGTTCCGTTGATGTCGACCTGGGTCTCAACCTGATCGACGTGTCCCGCCGCCGGGAGCCCCTGTTGAAAGAGGATCCCGCAGGCCTCGAACATCATGTGGCGGGTCGCCAGGAGAGGGATGTTCTTGAGTCGGGCCAGTTCGAGCACGCTTTCGTCAGGCCGTTTGTTCCGGACATAAACGATGGCTTTCGTCTCGATGATGTCAGCCGTCCGGACGGATTGGGCGTTCGTCAGGCCGGTGAGAAGGACCTGGCCGGGATGGCCAAACGCCAGAACATCGCTCATCAGGTCCGAACCGCAGCCGGAGTCGATCTCGGTTTCCAGACACTCTTCAGGCCCGCTGATCAGGTCGGCCTGAAGAAGTCGCTGGATGTCCCTGAGTTTCATGCGTCGAGCGTTTCTTTGTTCACGCGTTTGATGATCATTTTCCCTTTGCGGATAACCCGCTCCGAAGGAGTGATCGTCGTCGGGCAATTTTCCCAGCAGGCTCCGCAACCGTTGCATTTGTCGATATCGACATAGCGGGCTTTTTTCCGGATTTTCGCCTTGAAATTGCCGATGAAGCCCGAGATTTCTTCGACTTCGCTCCAGGTCAGGAGCTCGATGTTCGGATGTTTTCCCACTTCGCTCATCCTCGGGGTGAGGATGCAGGCCGAACAGTCAAGCGTCGGAAACGTTTTATCGAGTTGTGACATGTGTCCGCCGATCGAGGCTTGCTGTTCGACGAGATAGACTTTTTTTCCGGACTTGGCGTAGGTCAGGGCGGCCTGGATTCCGGCGATCCCGCCCCCGACGATCAAGACTTCGGGACGGACGGGAACTTCTTTTTTTATGAGCGGCTCGTGCAGGGCGACGCGGCGGACGGCCGCCGAGATCAAGGCTTTGGCTTTCTTCGTCGCGTCTTCGGGTCTCAGCGTGACCCAGGAAACCTGCTCGCGGATGTTGGACATCTGGAAATAAAAAGGATTGAGTCCGCCCTCGGCGGTCGCGCCGCGGAAGGTCGGCTCGTGCATGAGGGGGGAGCAGGAGGCGACGACGACCCGATTCAGACCATGCTCGGCGATGTTCTTCTTGATGAGTTCCTGACCCGGATCGGAACACATGAACTTGTATTCTTCGGCGACGATAACGTCGTCCAGTTTGGCGGCGAACTCGATGACATCCGCCACGTCCACCTTTCCGGCGATGTTGGTCCCACAGTGACAAATAAAAACGCCAATCCGAGGTTGTCCGTTCTGGCTCATTTCGCGCCTCCGTTGCCGAGCTTGTCCCAAACCGGTTTGAGGGAAATAATCGACCTGGAGAATCCCAAGTCCTTTTTTTCCAGGCCCAGCGCCAGTCCGAGGAGCTGGCTGAAATAGAGGACGGGCATCGCGACGTCGTCCTTATAGCGTTTGACGATTTTATCTTGAAGGATTTCAAGGTTGAACTGGCACAGGGGGCAGATTGTGACGAGGCAGTCCGCGCCCTTTTTCTTGGCCTCCTTGAGGAGGAGATAATTGAGGCGCAACCCGACTTCTTCGATCGTGCCCGTGAGAGAGCCTCCGCAGCAGCGGGTCTTGGCCGTAAAATCGACGGCATGAGCTCCGGCGGCTTCCATGAGGGAATCCAGGGTCGTCGGATAGTCGGGATCGTCGAAATCCGTGTAGGGGCGGACGAGCTGGCAGCCGTAGTAACAGGCCACGTTGAGGCCGTTCAACGGCCGGCGGACTTGACTCCGGATTTTCGGCAGACCGACCTCCCGGATCAGGATTTCCAGCGGATGTTTGACCTCGATCGTCCCTTTGTACTCGCAGCCGACTTTTTTAAGGTCGGCCAGGATTTTAGCCGCTTTGGGCTGGTTACTGGCGAAGAAGGCGTTCGATTTCTTGAGGGTCAGATAGCAGCCGGCGCAGGGCGCGACGATATGCTTCCCCGTTTTTTCGGCGATCGACAGGTTGCGTCCGCAAATAGCCGCAGCCATCGTGTCGTCCACGGAGAAATACGCGGTGGCGCCGCAGCAGTTCCAATCCTCCAGCTCCTGAAGGGGCAAGCCGATTTCCTTGAAGAGCGGGAGGATGGATTCTTCATAGTGCTTGGAGTTGCCTTTGAGCGAACAGCCGGGGTAATAGACATATTGATTCATGAAGCGTTCTCCTTAATGGCGTTCAGGAGAGATTTCAATTGATTCCTGTTTTTTATGGATTCCTTTTTAAGCGACATCCGGCCTGTCTTCATCAGCTTCAATCCCAGGGGAGCCATTTTGAGCATGCCGAAAGGGTTGCCTGACTTGAGGTAGAGGTTGAGAATAAGCCAAAGCTCGGAATTCCGGCCATTCTTGGCAATGAGCCGGGACATTTCCCGGTCGAGGACCGGAATGGGGAATCTCGAAGGGTAGACCTTGGTTTCGATGGCTAGGCGCTTGAGGGCATACATCACGTCGGTGATTTTTATTTTGGCCGGGCAGCGGACCTGGCACGTGTAGCATGACGGACAGAGCCAGATCGTGAAACTTCTCAGGGCTTCGTCTCTGAAGCCGTTTTTCACCATGGCAATGATTTTACGGGGAGGGTAATCCATATAGATGGACATCGGGCAAGAGCTGCTGCATGTTCCGCATTGGATACATGCATCGATTTCTTCGCATCCCGACATCTTCTTGATTTCGGCTAAAAAACCGGGATCCAATTCCTCTTCGTACTTAACGTGTTTTTGGATTTTCATGGAGTCTCCTTGCGGGAAAATTGTCGAGGGCATCGGTTTTTATAAAAATAACGGCGGCGTTTGGTCGGTTTCTGCTGGATGAGACAAGAAGGAAAGGCGAATTTAAGTGCGAGCTTAGAGTCGGACAAGACGAGTCCTTTTTTCCCTGAGATTTTATTAATACCGGGCTTTGGCCGCTTTGTCAATAGAAAAGTGGTAAAATTCCGCAAAATATATGGGGTAAAATTACCCATCACCGTACAATAACCCAATAAATCCTGTTTCCGATAGGATTTGAAGTGATCTGCCTCAGCTTAGAAAGCTCAAAGGATAAGAGCCTATTGATGGGACATTTTTAATTTTGATAATTTTATAAAAAACCTTGACAAGAGCGTCAAGATGTCGTATTCACCTAATCAGAGACGCAATATATAGTATGAACAAGGGTTACGATCTTTTCGCGGAATCGCGTTAGGAAGGAGGGCCGGGAGAAGAAACTGTGCGTTTCGTTCTCCCTTTATCAACCGGTTACGCCTTGGATGAGGCCCTCCACTTATTGAAATTTGACTTACTGGCCGATATGATGGCAGGCATATTCTCGAGCGTCAATCATCTTTCGGGGTCAAACGCACGGCGATTTTTCAGGGCTATTTTCACCTCAAAAGGTGAGAGACGCGGGAAGAGCGGAGGATTTCTCAAGAAAGAGGAGGAAGGGTGAACATCAAAGCTTTTGTCGAAGCTCGGCTCAATGACATCAGGAAAACCGCGGGCGGGCAGAAGGCTATTTCCGCCCTGTCCGGCGGCGTGGACAGCTCGGTCTGCACGGTCCTGGCGGCCCGGGCTCTCGGGGCCAATCTCCAGAGTATTTTCATCGATGACGGCCTGATGCGGGAGCGGGAACCGGCGCAGGTCCGGAAAATTTTTCGCGACCTTGGGATTAAAGTCGACATCATCCAGGCCAAGGACGAGTTTTTCACCGCACTCGAGGGCAAAGTCGATCCCGAAGACAAGAGGAAGGCTTTCCGCCACGCGTTCTATTCGGTTTTCGGTAAAGCCGTGAGGCAGAGCCGGGCGCGCTTCCTCATCCAGGGCACGATCAAAGCCGATATCATCGAAACACGGGGCGGGGTCAAAACCCAGCACAATATCCTCGAACAGATCGGAATCGACTCGGACAAGGGCTACGGCTTCAAACTGATCGAGCCCCTCAAGGATCTGTTCAAGGACGAAGTCCGCTTGGTGGCCAAAGCCGTCGGATTGCCCAAGACCATCTACGCCCGGATGCCGTTTCCGGGGCCCGGACTGGCCACCCGGGTTGTCGGCGAAGTCACCCCCGCCCGGGTCGCGATCGTCCGCAAGGCGACGGTCATCGTCGAGCAGGAGATCGCCCGGCTTCATCCCTTCCAGGCCTTTGCCGTGCTGCTCAATGACCAGGGCACGGGCGTCGAGAAAGGAAAAAGGAAATTCGGGCATATCATTATTATCCGCAGCGTGGAGAGTAAAGATGCGATGGCCGCCCGCGCTACCGAGGTCCCCTGGACGATTTTGGGAAAAATCGCGAAGAGGATCACAGCCGAGATTCCGACGGTCGTCCGCGTCGCCTATGAGCTGACGCCCAAGCCGCCGGCGACCATCGAATATATCTGAATATCGAATCTCAGGAGCGATCGCGACTCTCCGCTCGCGCCGTGATCGGAGTCGTCGCCCGACGTGGGGCAGTTCGCGTTTTTGTAAATTCCGGTCAAATCGATTAAAATTCAAGGGAACTTCGGACTCCGCTTTTAAGAAGGAGACGAACCATGCCTTTCGTCAAGAAAAGAAATCCCAAGGTTTGTACTTTAGGCGTATTCGTTCCGTGCGACCCGAGAATCGACGATCTCTCCCGGCAGCGGGCGTATCATATCGGGACGATGACGGCGCGGTTTTTGGCCGACGGGCTCAGACTTCCGGACGGTGATCGTCCGAATATTTTTTTCTCCTCCCATCTCGTGGACAGCGAAAATACGGCGGATTCGGCCGCCCAGGAGTTGAAGGAAGCCGGCGCCGCGGCTTTGTTCGTCGTCCCCGACACTTGGTTTTTTCCGGGTAAATCGGCCATGGCTCTGACCGCCCATTTCCCTTCGGCCACGCCCCTCGCCTGCATCGGAGGCAACAACGCGCCAAAGCCGGGCGTCGTGGGGATCGACGCCCTGGTCGGAGCCTATGCCCAGACGGGGCGTCTCTGCCCGATGGTCATCGGCACGATGCCCGAAACCGGGATGAGCCCCGAATTCGACGAAAAAACCAAAGCCGAGATCATGGACCTCGGCTTTGCCGTCCTGGCCGCGGTCGCGCTCCGGGGGAAGAGGTATCTCTCTGTGGACACCGATTCCATGCAGATGGAGACGGCGCTCAATCATGTCCACGCGGCGCGCCGCTTTTTCGGGCTCGAATCGACCCGCGAATCGATGAAGATATTCGCCGATATGCTCCAGAAAAAGGGCGGATACGACCCGGAAGAGCTCAAGGCCCTTCGCGATTGGATCATCAACGTCAAATTCAAAAATCGAATTTTCGTCAATACCGAGGAAATCCAGGCGAAGAAGCTTCCGATTTACACGAGCGCCAAGGTCAAGCCGCCGGCGCTCACCGCCCAGGACCGGAAAAAGCTGGACGAAGGCCTGGCCCTCTATCTCATCATCCGTAACTACATGCGCGAGGTCAACGCCGTCGGGGGCGGCTGGACGAGCCAATTGGGCTGGGGCTCGGACCGACGCGGCATCCCCCTGACCACGGCCGACATCGCCGAATCGCTTTTCAACTCGAGCGAGGACCATACGGGCTATAAGCCGGTCATCCCTTTCGCCACGGAAAACGACATCCAGGGCTTGTTGACGATGTTGGCTTATTGTTATCTCACGGGAGGGAAGCCCACGCTGTTCATGGACTTCCGCAAAGTCTACGAGCCCTGGGAAATCGAAAAAAACGCCCGAGACCTCAAGATTGACCTGAGACCCCTTCGGAACGAACCCTGGATGCAGCGGGGATTCATCGACGGCGACAATTCCGGAAGCGCGTCCCTGGATTATGGCGATAAACATTATCTGTTCAAAGCGGTCGAATATTATTTTCCGGGCCTCGGCTTTTCGGTCGGCTTTGTTTCGCCCAAAGGCATCCGAGGGATGGCCGGGAGGCTGGCTTACTCCGAACTCTCCGGCGTGTTCACCATGGTCCAGGACGAAGCCGCCAGCCAGGAGCTGCCCCCGGCCCTGACCGAGTGCGTCTGCCACGCTTCAGATTATTCCTGGCCCCATACCTTCCTGACCTTCGACCATATCCCGGCGAGCGTGGCCAAGGTCGGGATCCCGGCCAACCATTTTCATATGGTGACCCATTTGCCGCGGAGGCGCTGGCAACATTTCTCGGATTACAATCTCATCTTGAACTATCGCTGGGAGAATACGCCCGAATACTCTGACGGCCTCGACCGGCCTCAGCCGATGCTGTGGCGATTGAACGGCGGGGAGACGACGGCGAAAATGCTTTTGGCGGCGCGGCGCTAACCGGCGCTTCGATCCATCCTGGGATTGCCGTTCCGGCTTATTTTGGGAAATGCGGCCAAAAGGACGCGATTCGCTTTATTCGAACAGTCGAATCACGTCCTCCGGTTTTTCGAGGAGAAGCCGGGCTCCGTTGGCGAGGAGTTCCGCGGCCGTACGAAATCCCCAGAGAGCGCCGATCGGATACATCCCCGCCGCGCTCGCCGTCTGCATGTCCGTGTTCGTATCTCCGATATAAGCGAACTCGTCCGGCTCGAGGCGAAAAAGGCGGCAGATCTCGATAGCCGCCTGGGGGTGGGGCTTGACCGGGATGCCGTCCCTCGCCCCGAAGACTGCTCCGAATTTCCAGCGGGAAAAATACCGGTCCATCACGGCCAGGGTCGCGTCGTGGGGCTTATTCGAAAGGACGGCCAAGGGAATCCCTTTTTGGCTCAAAGCCTCGAGAGTTTCGGGAATTCCGGGATAAGGCCGTGTTTTACGGGTTTGACGGATTCGGTATTCGGCCCTCATGAGCTCTTTGAGCCGGGCGGTCATGGCCGGGTTTTGGCGGGCGGACCCGGGAAGGGCTCTCCGGACAAAAGTCTCCAAACCGTCCCCGACCAGCTGCTTGCATTCGTCGAGGGTGCGCCCGGGCAGTCCCATCTCGGCCAGGGCGGCGTTCATGGAATCGGTCAAGTCCTCGATCGTATCGAGGAGAGTGCCGTCCAGGTCGAAGATCACGGCTTTGAATGCCATCGCCCAGCATTGTAGCGATTCCTCCCGGGCTGTCAACGCCGGAGGAAGAGCGGACGAGAAATTGACAGCAATTTTCGTCCTGTGGTAAAGTCGGGAGGCCGTCAGAATAAGCCCTTAACGAAAGGACCGAGTTATGTTGACGATTAAAAAAATTCTATGTCCGATCGATTTCAGCGAGCCGTCCTACAAAGGCCTCGACTTTGCCGTCGATCTGGCCAAGCTTTTTCAGGCCGAGCTCGTCGTCCTCCACGTTCTGCAAGTGCTTCCGGCCCGGTATACATTTGATGTTCCCGAATTCGAGGGCATCATCCACAAAGAGTCCGAACAGCAACTGAAAGATGAGGTCGCGCAGCGCGTGCCCGCGACGATTAAAACCAAGATATTAGTCGGGCATGGCAATGCCGCCAAGGAGATCATCGAGATGGCCGAAGGCGAGAAGGCCGATTTAATCGTCATCGCCACCCAGGGACATTCCGGTTGGCAACATTTTGTCATGGGCTCGGTCGCCGAGAAAGTCGTCCGGCACGCCCACTGTCCGGTTTTCGCCGTACGAGAACGACGCTCCTAGCTCCGTCGGCTGACCGCCGCCGGAAACGTTGACAGGCCTGATTCAATCTGGTATTTTCTTGCCTCGCGGCGCTATCGTCTAGAGGCCCAGGATGGGTGGTTCTCAGCCATCAGACCGGGGTTCGAATCCCCGTAGCGCTACCAGCCTTGCCCCGCGCCGTTAGACTCAAAACCGCATTTTATAAAATTTTCAACGCCCTGGTCAGACTCCTCTGGATTTATGGAATGGCCAGGGCGACTTTCGCCATTTATCGCAGGTACGGGATCTCAATGCCGAAATCCGCCGTGCCTCGCCCCTCTCGAGCTTTTTTGTCCGCCCAGATTATCCTGCGGTCTTCGAGGCCCTTGAGGATCTTCGGCCTCTCTTTTGATAACAGCGTTTCCGATTGTCGCCGAGAACGATCAGTTTCCGTAAAGACTCCGGGCGCAGGCGATATCGTCCGCGGAGAGCACGGTGTTCGCGCAATAGGAGGCATAAGGATACATCATCGAGCTCGTGCAGTTGTTGTGGTCCAATCCGATGGCATGGCCCAACTCGTGCGTCGCGATGACCTGAAGGAGGAATCCCGTATTGCAGCTCGCGTTGCATTGCTTGCTGAAAAATGCCCAAGCCCCGTCATAAAAAATCATGTCGAAAGCGACGATTTTTTTGCGGCTGTACCAGGTGTATGTCACGGCGATCGTGTTGCCGCTCGCGTCATTCCGGAAAAAGATCACGTTCTGATCGTAGGGGCTGGTCGTTGCGACGGATGAGGTTCCTCCATAGGCCATGGCTATTCCGCAGGCGGTGTCCCAGGCCGCTGCCCCTGCCTTGACGTCGTTTTGAGCGCAATTGGAGCTCATGTCATTATTAGCCGGATTGATGTGGTAGAGAGCGCTTTTTTCAGGCCAGCTGGCAAAGGTTTTGCAACAGCTCACCCTCCCCCTGGCAGCCGACATTCCCTGGACATCCGCCTCTTCCTCGACGTCTTCACTGTCGAGGTATTCAAAAATGTCGCCGACTTTCTTGAGATAGAATTTTTTCGTCTGTTCCTCTTCGAAAAGCGGGATTTCCGAAACCTTGAGGGTCATCTCTCCGACCGTCCCACCCTCGACCGTGAAATTGACGTAATCGCCGAGAATCCCCTTCAGGACGTGATCGACCTTGACGTTCACTCCGCTCGAAATGAGGAAATCTCCCCAGCGATTGGTGTCGTAAGTGCTGTCGACCTTTTTAACCTTGCCCACGAGAATATGGGTGGCGTCGTCCGACCTTTTATCAATTCTGTCAGCGAAGCCGGTGAAATTGAAAATCAGGACACAAGCCAAGACTAAGCCCAGGATAGTCCTTTTCATAACAGGCCTCCTTCCTTAGCGCTTTCGATAATCGAGTCTGTCCTCGCCGAATCCATGTTAGTGAATATGGGTGTGCCTGTCAATGTGGTGAACGAGTTCGCGGACTTGACTTAACCCTTCCCGAGTCATTATAAATAAAAAGATGGCGGACATGAAAAACGCGATGAAACCCCAAACAGGGATGATCCTCCGCTCCCAGGAATAGCCTTGAAGCTCACCCATACGCCCGAACAGGAAAAAAAGTCGGCGGCCGGCAATTCGGTCTTAGCCGCGCTTGTCTTGACTTCCCTCAAGCTTGTTGTCGGTCTTTTAACGGGCAGCCTGGGGATTCTAGCTGAAGCGGCCCATTCGGGCCTCGACCTCGTCGCCGCCCTCGTGACATTCCTGGCCGTCCGCGTCTCGGCCAAGCCGGCGGACCACGAACACACCTACGGACACGGCAAGATCGAAAATTTCTCCGCCCTCGTCGAGACCATGCTCCTCTTCGTGACATGCACCTGGATCATCTACGAGGCCGTCCGCCGGATTCTCCATGGCGGGGTCGAGATCAATCCCAATGCCTCTGCTTTTTTGGTGATGGCCGTTTCCATCGTCGTCGATATCAGCCGTTCCCGGATGTTGTATCGCGTCGCCCGGAAACACCACAGCCAGGCCCTGGAGGCCGACGCCCTTCATTTTTCAACGGATGTCTGGAGTTCTTCGGTCGTCATCGGGGGGCTGACCCTGGTTTGGCTCGGCCGGCATGTCTTCCCCGGGCACGCTCCCTGGCTCGAAAAAGCCGACGCCGCGGCGGCCGTCTCCGTCGCCTTGATCGTCTTCTTCGTCAGC
>Ga0214473_10004724_pt1 | contig 16356 bp, 12 predicted proteins | sample RVTome_7_FD_203509 | JGI IMG/M metagenome (GOLD analysis project Ga0214473, IMG submission 203509) | Soil microbial communities from uranium-contaminated site in the Upper Colorado River Basin, Wyoming, United States - RVT98D197 | ecosystem: Environmental > Terrestrial > Soil > Contaminated >... | reverse complement strand
GGCCGATGCTCGACGAAACCGTCGGCGGCGAGCCGGGCCAGCGCTTCACGGACCGGCGTTCGGCTCACCTCCAGGCGCCGCGCGAGCAACTCCTCCGCGACCCGCTCGCCTGGCACGAGTTTGCCGTCGGCGATCATCTCGCGGAGCGTGCCGGCAAGGTCGGAGGACAGATCCTCCCGCATGGTTTCAGGCGTTCGTGTTCAGCCGGGGCGCCAGAGCCGCCCGGGTAGGGTCGAATGGGCTGGCGCCGATCCGACCGGCCCCTGCCCGGCGCCGGGCCGGCCAACCCCCTGCCTGGCACGCTCTGGAAAACCTGCGACGGGCGAATGACGAATTGGAAACAATATGCATGATCAATAGCCTTAAATACATTATTGACAATGATTTACAATACATATAGCTATCTGAATCCATACGTTTGTCCATAATACAGTATACAATATTATGGCTCAACCACGCGCCGCGGACTGGTTGAGCTCCGAGCGGCGTGGAGGGTTGACGATCGTCTGGCAGCACGCCGGGCGAGCAGCTCGTTGGGGGAGTCGCTCACCCAGGCTAGCTGCTCACCCAGGCTAGCTGCTCACCCAGGCTCACTGCTCACCCAGGCTAGCTGCTCACCCAGGCTAGCTGCTCGCCCAGGATCGCCGCTCACCCGGGCTAGCTGCTCACCCTGGCGCAGCGTCCATCCCACGGTGCAACGGATCCATGGGCGCCACCATGGGCGGGCGGGACGACCGTTTCGGGGCCGCATCCGGCGGGCTTGGGTGCACGGCCACCGGGCCTGCGTGCATGGCGGCCGGGCTTGGGTGCATGGCCGCCGGGCTTGGGTGGCACGGCCGCAGGGCTTGCGTACGCCCCCGCCGGGGGCCATCCATGGGAGCCACGGCCAACCCCCATCGGAGAGCGGCGGACCATGAGCAGAATCGCACTTGCGGTGATCCTCGGCACGACCCTTTCGGGCGCGACGGCGTGTGGCAGGACATCCCCGCCCGCGCCATCCCCGGCGACGGCGACGGCGACGGCGACGGCGACGGCGAACGCCGATGCGCCGGCGGCGGCGGACGCCGGCGCTGCGGCCGCCCTGACGCCGGACGCGCGGCCGATCCGCCCGGAAGCCAATGGCATGAACGGCGCGGTCGTTTCGGAGCACCCGCTGGCCACGGCCGCCGGCTACCAGGTGCTGCGCGCTGGCGGCAACGCGGTGGACGCGGCCGTCACCATGGCGGCGGTGCTGGCGGTGGTCCGGCCGCACATGAACGGCGTGGGCGGGGACGCGTTCGCCCTCTTCTACGACGCGGACAGCCGCGCCGTCACGGCGCTGAACGGCTCGGGACGGGCCGCGGCGGCGGCCACTCCGGCGTTCTTCGCCGATCAGGGCATCGAGCGGATGCCCGGCTCGGGACCCCTCAGCGTGACCGTGCCGGGAGCGGTCTCGGCATGGGCCGCGGCGCTCGCACGGCACGGCACCATCACACTGGCGGAGGCGCTGGCGCCGGCCATCCGGGTGGCCGAGGAGGGCTTCGTGGTGAGCGCCACGTTGGCGGAAGACCTGGGCGGCGCAGGGCGCCTGAACGAGGGCGGCCAGGCCATCTACCGCCCCGGCGACCGGCGTCTCCGGCCGGGTGACGTGCTGCGCAGCCCGGCGCTGGCCGCCACGCTCCGGCAACTGTCCACGGAGGGTCCGGGCGCCCTCTATGGCGGGCAGGCGGGTGCGTCGGTGGTCGCCTTCCTGCGCGAGCGGGGCAGCCCCCTGCAGCTCGCGGACTTCGCCGCCCATGAGGTCACCTGGACCGAGCCCGCCACCGTGAGCTTCCGCGGGCACCGGGTGCACACCATGCCGCCGAACAGTCAGGGCATCGTACTGCTCCAGATGCTCGGCATGGCGGAGACGCTGCCGCTGGAGGAGCGGGCGCCCGGCTCGGCCGAGCTCCTGCACGAGCTGATCGAGATCAAGAAGCTGGCCTTCGCCGATCGGGATCGCTGGATCGCCGACCCGGAGCACGCGGACGTACCGCTGAACCGCCTCCTGGATCCCGCCTACCTGCGCCAGCGCGCCGCGCTCGTGGGACGGACGGCCGCGGAGGAGCGCGAGCCGGGGTTCGGCGGCAGCACCGCCCGCGGCCAGGACGGTGCGGCGTTCGACGACGGGGACACCATCTACACCATGGCCGTGGACCGCTGGGGCAACGCCGTGAGCTGGATCCAGAGCCTGTTCTCCAGCCTGGGCTCGGGGCTGGTGGATCCGGCCACGGGGATCGTGCTGCAGAATCGCGGCGCCGGCTTCACCCTGGAGGCGGGGCACCCCAACCGCATCGCGCCCGGCAAGCGCCCCTTCCACACGCTCATGCCCGCCATGGTGACGGGCGCGGACGGCAGCTTCGTGATGACGCTGGGCACGCCGGGCGGGCACGGTCAGTCCCAGTCCCTGCTGCAGACGCTGATCCCGATCGTGGTGCATGGCCTGGGCCCGCAGCTGGCCGTGGAGGCGCCGCGCTTCCGCGCCGAGTCCGGCACCCGGGTGCTCATCGAAGACCGCCTCGGCGCCGCAGCCCGGGCAGCGCTGGAGGCGCGCGGCCACCGGCTGAACGTCTCCTCGGGCTGGACCGCCACATTCGGCAGCGTGCAGGTCATCCACCGGCTGCCCTCCGGGGTGCTCCGGGCGGGCGCCGACATGCGCCGGGAGGCCGCGGCGCTGGCCTACTGAGCCGGCCTCAGCGCCGCACGCCCACCGCCGTCCCCGAGCGGCGCGGATCGGCCGCGCCCACGAGCGTAGTGCCGTCCACGGCCACGGCGTGGACGCGGCCGAAGTAGCCGGACGTGCTGGCCTCCACCCCAAAGCCCAGCTCCCGCAGACGCGCCACTTCGGCGTCCGTCCAGCTTATGCGCTCCCCCTGCTCCACGTTGAGGCTTGCCTGCCCCGCGGGATGGACGCGCGGGGCGGCCACGGCCTCATCGATCGGTAGTCCCCGGTCGATGGCGCCGCTCAGCGTCTGGATCACCGCGGTGATGATGCGCGCGTCGCCCGCACCACCCAGGGCGTAGCGGAGCCTGCCGGCGGGATCCGTGACGAGGGTGGGACTGATGGTGGAGCCTGGACGGGAGCCGGGCACCGAGCCTAGCCGGGTCGCATACAGAAAGCCGAGGCCGGGCGCTGCCAGGGCGGTGCCCATGGCGGGTCCGAGCGACTGGGTGTGCGTCATGGCCATGCCGTTCGCGTCGATCACGGATAGGTGCGTGGTGTGGTCCGCGTCGGGGCGGAGCCACCATGGCTCGCCCTCGTCGACGGCGCCGGCGGGCACGGGCTCCCCCACGTCGGGGCCGCGGATCTCCCGCGCGCGCTCGGCGGCGTGCTCTCTGGAGGTGAGACGCGCCGCGCTCTCCTCCGGGGTGCCGAAGCGCAGCGAGCGATCGGAGAGCGCCAGTTGCATGGCCTGCCCGGTGAGGGAAGCCCGCTCGGCGGCGCCCGCGCTGGCCAGGTCGAAGTGCTCCATGATGTGCAGAGCCTCGATGACCGTGTGGCCCGAGGCGGGTTGGTAATTGCTGACCAGGTCGAAGCCGCGGTAGCTGCCCTCCACCAGAATGGCCGGCAGCGCCTCATAGCCCGCCAACTCCGCACGCGTGATGAAGCCGCCGCGGCGCACCATGTCCGCATGGATGGAATCCGCGATCCAGCCCCCGTAGAAGGCCTCCACACCGCCCTCGGCGATGCCGCGCAGCGTGCGCGCCAGATCGCGCTGCACCAGCCGGTCGCCCTCCTGGTAGGGGGAGCCGTCGGGCTTCAGGAAGTAGCGGCGCGAGCCCTCGTGCTGGCGCAGATCGTCGGCCGCGCCGGCAATGAAGCCCGCCACCTCGCCGTTCAGGATGAAGCCCTCCTCGGCCAGGCGGATGGCGGGCGCCAGCAGCCGCGCGAGCGGCCAGCTGCCGTAGCGCTCCAGCGCGTGGCCGAGCGCCGCGGGCACGCCCGGGATGGCGGCCCGGTCGTAGCCCGCCGGCGCACCCTCGGCGTAGCCGTGCGGCACCTGGTTCAGGCCGTCGATGCCGTAGACCTGCCCGTCGGGCGTGCGGATGACGGTGCTGGCCCGGCCGCCCAGGCCCGACATCGGGGGCTCGGTCACGGCCAGCGTGAAGGCTGTGGCCACGGCGGCGTCCACGGCGTTGCCCCCCTGCGCCAGGACGGCGGCGCCCACCTGCGTGGCGTAGCTGGACGCGCTTGCCACCATGCCGTGGGGCGAGCGCGCCACCTGCGCGGCGGGATCGGTGAGCGCGACTGCGGGCGCCGCGCTCTCGACCACGGGTTGCGTGGCGCACGCGCCCAGCAGCAGAGCCCCCGCGAGCGCGAGCGGCAGCGGGCGGAGGAGGAGGAAGCTGAATGATGGCATGGCCGGCTCCGGGCTGAAGGATCCGGCTCAGAGATACGGTTCCACGGCCACCAGCGCTAGCGGATTCCCAGACCGTGGCGTGCGTGATACCCTGCGAAACTGCGCTGCCAGCTGGTGCCGCATGCAGGCGATTTCGCGCCGTGGCGCCACCTTTGCTTCACGGTCGGGGCATGCCTGCCGACTTCCCCACGGGCGAGCCACCGGAGCGGTGGCGCGAACTCCTGCGCCGCGCGGAGGAATTTCTCCGTGCGCGGGTGGAGGAGCTTCGTCAAGCGACGTTCGCGCTCGAAGCGGCTCTGCGGCGCCGCTGGCCCGCGATCCGGGCACGCATCCTGGCCGCCCACGACACCCTGGAGCGCACGGCGCGGGATTCCTGGGCGGGTGTCACCGCCGCGAACGCGCGCATGGACCGGGCGGCGCGCCGAGTCTGGCGGCGCGTCCGACCCGCGCTGGTCGCTGCCGCGGCGGCGGCGCGGCGGCACGCGCCCTCGCCCCGCCAGGCGGTCATCCTCGGCACCGTGGTGCTGCTGGGAGGCTGGCTGCTCTGGGAGCGCTGCGGCCTGCGCGGCTGCCCGGACGTGGACCAATTGACTTCCTACCAGCCGGGCGGAGCGGCGGTGCTCCTGGACCGGCACGGGGAGCGCTTTGCCGACCTGGCCCCCATGGAGTACGAGGTGGTGCCCCTGGATTCCCTGCCGCCGTACGTGGCGCTGGCCTTCGTGGCGGTGGAGGATCGACGCTTCTTCGAGCACCGCGGCGTGGACTGGATCCGGGTGCTGGGCGCGCTACGGGCAGACCTCCGCGCCCGCGCGCCCGTGCAGGGCTCCAGCACCATTCCCATGCAGCTGGCCCGCACCCTCTTCCCCGACCGCATCCGGCGGGAGGAAAAATCGTTTGGCCGCAAGCTCCTGGAAGCGCGCGTGGCCGGCGAGATCGAGGACCGCTTCAGCAAGGTCGAGATCCTCGAATTGTATCTGAACCATGTCTACCTGGGCGCCGGGACGCGCGGTGTGCAGGCGGCCAGCCGCTACTACTTCGGCAAGCCGGCGCGGGAACTGGAGCTGCCGGAGGCCGCACTGCTGGCCGCGCTGCCCCGCGCCCCCGCGCACTACGACCCGCGCCGCCATCCCGAGGAGGCACGCGCCCGGCGGGACCTGGTGCTCGCGCTGATGCGGGAGCAGCGGCTGATCGACCCCGAGGAAGCCGGGGCGGCGCGGGCGCGGGACGTGGCGGTGGTGCCCGAGGCCGACGGTGCCCGCGCCGGCGACGGCCCCGCGCCCTACTTCGTCCAGCACGTTCGCCACCTCCTGGAGGCGGAGCTGGGCGCCGAGTTGTACGCCGCGCCGCGCCGCATCCTCACCACCCTGGACCCGGCCGTCCAGCAGACGGCCGAGGACGCGCTGGAGGACCAGCTGCGCGCGGTGGAACGCGGCGCATACGGCCGCCAGGACGCGGACAGCTACCGGGCGGACGCTCCACCGGCCGGTCAGCGGACACCGTACGTGCAGGGCGCGGTCGTCCTCATGGACGCCCGCACCGGCGACGTGCGCGCCTGGATCGGCGGGCGGGACTTCGACCACTCGCGCTTCGATCGGGCCCGCCTGGCGCGCCGGCAGGCCGGCAGCGCCTTCAAGCCGTTCGTGTACGCGGCGGCGCTGGAGCGCGGCTTCGTACCGAGCCAGCCGATCCTGGACGGCCCGTTCCGCTTCGCGCTCGACGGCAGCCGCACGTGGCAGCCGCGCAACTACTCGGGCACCTACGAAGGACGCATGAGCATGCGCGAGGCGCTGGTGCGCTCGCAGAACGTGCCGGCGGCGCGGCTCGCCGCCGCGGTGGGCACGACCGCGGTGGCGGACTTCGCGCGCCGTGCCGGCATCGAAGGTCAGGTACCCGCCTCACCCGTGGCCGCGCTCGGTGTCACGGCGGTGAGCCCCGCCGAGATGGCCAGCGCGTTCGCGGGCTTCGCCACCCTGGGGACACGTGTGGAGCCCCGCTTCGTGCTGCGCGTGGAAGACGCCGAGGGCACGGTGCTGTGGCGGGGTCCGGAGCCGGAGCGCGCAACGATGGTGCGCGGGGACGTCGCTTACATCCTGACGGACATGCTGCGCGACGTGGTGGACCGGGGCACCGGCACGGGCGCGCGCGCGGCCGGCTATCGCGGGCCGGCGGCGGGCAAGACGGGCACCACGAGTGATGCCACGGACGTATGGTTCGTGGGGTATACGCCCGAGCTGGTGGGCGCGGTATGGATCGGCTACGACGACGTGCGGCCCCTGCCCTATCGCGCCACCGGCGGTGGCGTGGCCGCGCCGATATGGGGCCGGATCATGGCGCGCGCGCACCGGGATCGGCCCCTGCCGGCGGCCTGGGCGGCGCCCCCCGGCATCCTCACGCTGCGTGTGGATCCAGGCTCGGGCATGGCGTTGCGTGCGGGCTGCCGGATCCCGGGCGGCATGGCCAGACGGGAGATCTTCCTGGCGGGGACCGAGCCGCCCGAAGCATGCCCGCGCCGGGGCGACGAGCCATTCGTCGACCGACTGGCCGGCTGGATCGAGTCGGTCTTCGGTCGTGGGAGAGGGGGGCGCGGGCGGGAGCGGATACGGGAGCGAATCCCGGACCGCGGACCGGTGGATCCAGCGCTCGGTACGCCGCGCCTGCCACGGGCCGGAGGCGCCTAGGCTTCGACCGACCGCGGCGGGGTGCTTGCGCCCCGGCCCGGTGCGTGGCGATCCTACCCTCCCGGCACTCGCTCACCCGAACAGGCCAACATGCCCGTCGACCGCGGCTCGATCGATCAGCAACTGCACGCCATGGGCGAAGGCTCGCACTGGTGGGAACAGCGCGAGTTCCGCGACCTGCCCGCCGTCCTGCACGCCGGTGAGCAGCTGCAGGCTCTCGCGCGCGGTAAGGTGGCGCGCCTGCGCTGGCTGCGCCGCACCTGGCTGATCGTGGTCACGGACCGGCGGTTGCTGTGCATGCGCTCGGGGGTCCGCTCCGGATGGCGCCAGATCGAGGTCCAGGCCGGCCACATCACGCGGGTGACGCTGCGCATCGGCCCCTTCCGCGGCCGCGTGCTGCTGACGGCCAGTGGCCAGAAGTACGCGCTCAGCGTTCCCAAGGATGACGCCTACCAGCTGCAGGTGGCGCTGTCCGGGCTGAGCGCCGCGAACAAGGAGACCATCCCGGGTCTGGGACCCACCCGCATGGTGCGGCGCGTGGTGGATCACATGCTGGCGCTCCCGACCATCGCGCTCGAGCCGGAGAAGGTGACGCCCAAGCAGGTTGCCCCGCCAATGGTGGAGAATCCCGCCGAGGACCGCCGCCTCGACCTCCTCGAGAGCCAGATGCAGGAACTCCAGAAGCAGGTGGACTTCCTGGAACAGCTGCTCCGCCAGCGGCACCCCGAGGGCAGGCTCCCGGACCGCACGGAGAGCCAGCTCGAGGACGCGTGAAGCTGGCATCGGGGCGCCTCTCCGTGTAACGTCGATCCGGCCGGCTCCGTGCGCGGCCGCCTTCCGCCCACCCTCCGAACGGAGCTGCGGCCATGATCGGCTGGATCCTGCTGGCGCTGGTGGTGGTCACGGTGGTCTACGCCGCCACCATCTACAACAACCTGGTGCGGCTCAAGCACGACGTGGACAAGAGTTGGGCCAACATCGACGTGCTGTTGAAGCAGCGGCATGACGAGTTACCCAAACTCGTGGAGACGGCCAAGCAGTACATGCGCCACGAGCAGGAGACTTTCGAGAAGGTCATGCGGGCGCGGAGTGCCGTGTCCGAGGCGCGCCAGGCGGGTGATGTGGCGGCGCTCGGTCCGGCCGAGGGCCAGCTGCGCATGGGACTTGGCTCGCTGTTCGCGGTAGCCGAGGCGTACCCGGAGCTCAAGGCGGACCGCTCCTTCCAGCAGCTCCAGGCGCGCATCAGCCAGCTCGAGAACACCATTGCCGACCGGCGCGAGTTCTACAACGCCACCGTAACCAACCTGAACGTGCGCATCGAGCAGTTCCCCGACGTGTTCATTGCCAACGCGTTCAATTTCCGCGGTGCCGAGCTGCTCGAGTTCGAGGCCGAGGAGCTGGCGGACGTGAACATGAAGGAGCTGTTCAGCTAACCCGGGAGCGGGAAGAGCACTATGGACGGCTTCATTCAGGTGATCGTGGCGCAGGACGCCGCCGATTTCTGGCAGACGGTGGCCATCCTGGCGGTGGGCACGGGCGTGGGCTTCTGGTTCTGGCGCCGCTCGCTCGCGGGCGCGCGGGCGATCGAGGACGTGGCCACGTCGCTGGTGCGCTCGGCGGCGCAGGGCTACACGGAGCTGTGCGGCCGCCAGCTGCCGGCCGAAGCGGCCGCGCTGGCCGCACCGCTCACCGGTCGACCGTGCACGTGGTGGCACTATCACATCGAGCGGAAGGAGACACGGCGCACCTCCAAGGGACGCACGCGCACCACCTGGGTGACGGTCGAGAAGGAGACCAGTCCGCATTTCATCCGCTTCGAGGACCACACCGGCCACGTGCTGGTGAATCCGCACGGGGCCGACGTGGTGGCCAACGTGAACACCGTGTGGTACGGTAACAGCCGCCGGCCCACGGGCGGGCCCACCGGTTCCGGGTTCAGCCGACTGTTCGGCCGCTACCGCTACACGGAGCGGATCATGCGTCCCGGAGAACCGATGTACGCCATCGGTCACTTCGAGACGCGCACCGGTGAATTCGGCGCGGCCGAACAGAGGGGGCAGATCGGAGAGCAACTCAAGGAATGGAAGTCGGATCGACAGGCTCTGGCAGAGCGCTTCGACGCCGACGGCGACGGGCAGGTGGACATGGGGGAGTGGGAAGGCGCCCGGGCCGAGGCGGAGCGCGTGGTGGCGGGGCGCGCGGCCGAGGCGGCGCAGGAGCCCGCTGTGAACCTGCTGCTCGAGCCGCCGGATGGCCGCCCCTTCATCCTGTCCCCGAAGTCCCAGGAGGAACTGGCCAGCCATTACCGGCGGCGCTCCGTCCTGTGGCTCACGCTCTTCGTGGTCTGCGGCGCCCTGCTCGGCACCGTATTCACGGCGCGCCTGGCGGGCGGCTGAGACCCACACCGCGGCAGCCACCCCGCGTGGCCGTTCCCGCCGCTGACCCTCTCTCGCGACCGCACGTGCATTGAGCGCCTTCACCTGGATCGTTCTGGCCGTCCTCATCACGCTCAACGGGCTGTACGTGGCGGCGGAGTTCGCGGCGGTGAGCGTGCGCCGGAGCCGCGTCCGCCAGATGGCGGAGGAGGGCAACCGCCTGGCGCGCCGGTTCCTGCCCACGCTGGACGAAGCGCCGCGTCTGGACCGCTACATCGCCGCCTGCCAGGTGGGCATCACCGTGTCCAGCCTGGTACTCGGCGCCTACGGGCAGGCCACGCTCGGCCAGGCGCTGGCGCCGCTCTTCGAGCGCTGGGGCAACATGCAGACGGTGGCGGCGCAGTCCGCCTCCGCGGTGGTGGTGCTCATTGTCCTCACCACCTTTCAGATGATCCTGGGCGAGCTGGTGCCCAAGTCACTGGCGCTGCAGTTCCCCACGCGCGTAGCGCTGCTCACCGTCATCCCCCTGCGCTGGTCCCAGAAGCTGCTCGGCTGGTTCATCACCGTGCTGAACGGCAGCGGCTGGATCGTCCTCCGCCTCATCGGCGTGGAGCCCAAGGCCCACCGGCACCTGCACTCCGCGGAGGAGATCAAGTACCTGGTGGCGGAGAGCCGGGCGGGCGGGCACCTGCAGCCCGAGGAGCAGCGTCGCATCGTGCACGCGCTGGGGCTGACGCAGCGCACGGCGGGGGAGTTGATGGTGCCACGCACGCGCGTGGCGGCCCTGGACCAGGACGCCGGCCTGGCGGCTGCGGTGGCGAAAGCGGCCGAGCTGCCCTACACGCGCCTGCCCGTCTACGAGGGCTCCATCGACGACATCGTGGGCATGGTACACGCCAAGGACCTGGCCACGGCCTGGCTGTCTGGGAAGAGTGAGGCGGGGGAGCCGCTCGAGCCGCTCGTGCGACCCATCCTGGCGGTGCACGAGCGCGTGTCCGCCGATCGCGTGTTGGCGCTCATGCGGCGGGAGCGCGGCATTATGGCCGTGGTGGTGGACGACTTCGGCGGTACGGCCGGGATCATCACCACGGAGGACATCCTCACCGAACTGCTGGGCGAGGTGGCCGACGAGTACAAGCACGCCGGCGGCCCACCGGAGCGCCTCGCGGACGGCCGCGTCCGCCTGCCCGGCGACATGCTGCTGCATGATGCCACGCCGTGGATCGGTACGCTCTGGGACGGGGAATCGGACACGGTGGGCGGCCTGGTCATGGAGCGGCTGGAGCACGTTCCGGAGCCCGGTGAAACGGTGGACATCGACGGCGTCATGGTGCAGGTGGAGACCATGGATCGCCATGCGGTGCTGAGCGTCCTGGCGGAGCCGTTGGCGGACGAGCCAGGCGGGGGCAGCGCATGATCCCCGCCCTTATCATCACCCTGCTCATTGCCCTGAACGGCGTGTTCGTGGCCGCGGAGTTCGCCATCATCGGCTCCTCCCGGCTGGAAGTGGAGCGCACCGCCAGGAAGGGCAACCGCATGGCGCGGATGGTCCAGCGCGTGCTGGCCGACGCCCGTGAGCAGGACCGCTACATAGCAACGGCCCAGCTCGGCATCACCTCCGCCAGCCTTGCCCTGGGTATGTACGGCGAGCACCTGCTGGCCGAGTGGCTGGCGCACCAGTTCGAGGCCTTCGGCGCCCTGCGCTGGATCGGCGCCCACGCGCTGGCCAGTGTGGTGGCCGTCACGTTCCTTACGTACCTCCACGTGGTCCTCGGGGAGATGGTACCCAAGTCCCTGGCCCTGCAGTCCCCTGCCCGTGTGGCCATGGCTGTGGCGCTGCCCATGCGGGCCATCGAGCTGTGCCTCTACCCGCTGGTGCTGACGCTGAACGGCATCGGTAACGGCATCCTGAAGCTGGCGGGTGTGGAGCGCTCCGCCACGGGCGCGGAGAGCTACCGCACGGCGGACGAGCTCAGCTTCATCGTGGCGGAGAGCCGCGCGGGCGGGCTGCTGGCGCGCGAGCCGGCGCGCATCCTCCAGGAGCTCCTGGAGTTCGCCGAGCTCACGGCGGGCGAGATCATGGTGCCGCGTACGCGTGTCCTGGCGCTACCGCTCGGCGCCACCCGGACTCAGGCGGCCGAGGTGCTCGGCACCGAACGACACACGCGCTTTCCCGTCTACGAGGGCTCGCTCGACAACGTGATTGGCGCGGTGCATGTGAAGGACCTGCTGACGGGCCTCCGGGACGGCCGGACGCTGGAGCGCGGCCTGGTGCGGGAGGTCCCGTTCGTACCGGCCACCGAGCCGCTCGAACGGGTGCTGGCGGCGCTCCGGAGCTCGCGCTCCCACCTGACGGTGGTCATGGACGAGCACGGCGGCACGGCGGGCATCCTCACGCTGGAGGACATCTTCGAGGAGGTTGTGGGTGACCTGGCCGACCCGGGCGAACGGCCCGCTATCCGAAAGACCGAGGACGGGCGCACCTCGGTGGCCGGGACCGTCCGGGTGGACGAACTGGGCGAGGCACTGGGTCTGATCCTCGAACACGATGAAGTGGACACGGTGAGCGGCCTCGTCATGGCCAAGCTGGGGCGGGCGCCCGTAGTCGGCGACCGCGTGGAGCACGAAGGCGTGGTGCTCGAAGTCTCGGCCGTGCGCGGACGCGGTGTGGAGGAGGCGCGGGTGATCGAAGCGCCGGCACCGCAATAGGGACGTCGCTTACAAAGGCCGCTTACAAAGGCGTCAGCGGAAGGGAAAGAAGAGCGGGATGGCGAACGTGGCGGCGGCCACCACCAGCACCGTGAGCGGCCCGCCCACGCGCAGGAAATCCAGGAACCGGTAGCCGCCCGGGCCGTAGATCATGGCGTTGGTCTGATAACCCACGGGTGACAGGAAGCTGTTGGAGGCGCCGATCATGACGGCCATCACGAAGGGCAGCGTCGAGACCCCCAGCGTCCCCGCCACGGCCACCGCCACCGGCGCCAACACCACCGCGGTGGCGGCATTCGAAATGATGGCCGTGAGCCCGGTGGTGGTGAGCAGGAAAACCGCCAGGATGCCGTGCAGCCCCAGTGGCGCCGCCAGCGCGAGCAGGTGGTGCGCCACGTACGCCGCCGCGCCGGAATCGTGCATGGCCATGCCGAGCGGCAGGATGGCGCCGAGCATGACGATCACCATCCAGTCGATCTCCTGATACGCCTCGTCGGGGGTGAGTGAGCCGGTCAGGAACAGGGCCACCACCCCCATCAACGCCGAGACCAGGATGGTGGTGACGCCGAAGGCGGGCAGCAACACCACCGCCAGCACGATGGGTACTACCAGCTTCATCTTGGTGCGCCGCACGATGGGCAGGTCCACCGCTCCGAGCAGCACCAGGTCACTCTCCTCGTGCAGACGCGTCAGCGCGTCGGCGGTGCCCTGCACCAGCAACATGTCGCCCGGCGCCAGGACCAGCTCGCCGATGGGCTCCCGCAGCGCCTGACCGTGGCGCCGCACGGCCATGGCGCTGACGCCGAAGCGCGCGCGCAGCGCCAGGTCGCGCACCGTGTGGCGCACCTCGTGCGCGCGCTGCGGCACGAGCACCTCGGCCAGCCGCACGTCCTCCTCCGCCGCCGCCTCGCTGAAGGGCAGCTCCGTCTCCACCAGTTCCAGGTCCTGCTGGTCCCGCATGCGTGCAATGTCGGCGATCTTGCCCTCCACCACGAGCAGATCGCTGGCGCGGACTATGGTGGTGCCGCGCGGCATGGCCACCACGCCCGACTCCCGGCGGATGCGCACGACCTGCAGGCCGAACGACTGGCCGAAGCGGGCCTCACTGAGGCTGCGGCCCACAAGGTCCGAATCACTGCGCACGCGCAGCAGAGTGAGGTAGTCGTGCAGCTCGTAGCTACGCAGCAGGTCCGCCTCCACCGCGCGATGCGGCAGCAACCAGCGACCGATGGTGAGCAGGTAGACCACACCCACCACGCACACGACGGCGGCGGGAAAGGTGATGTCGAAGAGGCGGATCCGCCCCACGCCCAGGTCCAGCGCCAGGCCGGCCACGAGCAGGTTGGTGCTCGTGCCGATGAGCGTCAACGTGCCGCCGAGCTGGCCGGCGAAGGAGAGCGGCATGAGCAAGCGCGAGGGGGTGGCGTCCGCCGAGCGGGCCAGCCCCAGCACCATGGGCATCAGGACCGCCACGGCCGCCGTGTTGTTGACCACGGCGCTGAGGGGCAGGATGAGCAGCACCGTGACCACGAGGAGGCGCGTTTCACTGCCATGGGCCAGCCGGCCGGTCCAACCGGCCAGTACGTCGATGGCACCCGTGCGGAGCAGGCCCGCCGCGAGCACCAGCATGAGCGCAACGGTGATGGTGGCCTCGTGCGCGAAGCCGCTGATGCCGTCGCGCGGCGAGACGGCTCCCGAGAGGATGAGCGCCAGCATGACCACCAGCGCCACCACGTCCACGCGGAAGCGGTTCCACGCGAAGAGCACCAGCGCGAACAGGGTGAGCGCCAGTGCCCGGGCCACCTCGGGAGTGAAGGCGGGTGCCGCGGCGGCGGTCAGACTTCCTCCCCGTCCGGCTCGTACAGCGGCACGACCACCACGGGGCACGGCGTGTTGTGCAGGATGCTCTGGGTGGTGTCCCCCAGAATGAGGCGCGCCAGCTTGCCGCGTCCCCGCGTACCCACCACCAGGAAGTCGGCGTCGATCTCGCGGGCAATTTCGGTCACGGCGTCGGCCACGTGGCCGCCCTCCACGACGCGCGTGGTCACGTCCTCGTGGCTCAGGTTGTCGGCCAGGAAGTGCCTCAGTTCCTCGTGGATGCCCGCCAGCATGCGCTCCCGCTCCTCGTGGGGATCCACGCCCGCCTCGCCGCCAATGGCGTCCAGCGCCTCCAGTTCCACGGCCACATACACCACCGTGAGCCGGCCGCCATAGCGGCGCGCCAGCTCCGCCGCCACGGCCGCGGGCCCGGCCGAGGAGGGGCCGAACCGTGTGGCCAGAACGATTTCGATGCTCATAGGATCTCCTGGTTGCGATCGGAGCGTTGGCCGGCTACCTCCGACACTCGATGGCCTCGAGCGTGCGCGCCTCGTCCGTCTGGATGACGAAGTCACCCCATTGGCCCGCGGGTGCGGCCTCGAACGTGTCCACGTCGGCCACCGGCCGCAGCATCACGACCATGGCCCGTGTGCCCGGTCGATACGCTTCGAGATGCTCCGGCGTGCCGGTGCCGCGCGCCACGTGGAAGCCGCCCACCACATGGAGCACCAGGGCGTCCCTCTCAGCGTCGCTCTGGGCGTCCGCCTGAGCGTCCAGATGGCGCGCGATCCGGAACGCCATGCTGGCGTCCCAGAGCACCTGACTGTGCAGCTGGTTGCCCATGTTGGCGTGCGCGCCCGCGTGGGCCGGCGGCTGCTCTACGGGCACCCCGCACTTCATGGCCTCCCCCGCCATCACCTCGGAGATGACGGCGATCCACTGGTCCCGGTAGGCCGGCGAGGGCTGGCCGTAGGGCAACGGCGGGAGCAGCTCCAGCGCCGCAGGAGGAAGATCGTGTAGCGCCGCCCGCCCCTGCTGCGTGACGCGGCTCACATAGCGCCGCGGGGCGTTGGCCGCGATCACCTCCAGCCCGTGCTCCTTCGCGAACTCCACGAGCGGCCGGTAGTCGGTCAGGTAGCGCGGCCAGGGCCGGCTGTCCGTCAGGAAGGCGGTCTCGGTGACGAGCCCTGCCAGATACTCGTCCAGCACGAGCTGCACGTCCCGCTCAAAGGCTTCAAGCGACAGCGCCAGCGCGCGTGCCCGGCCCGCGTCCACGCGCACGGCCGCGCCCCCCTCGGAGCGTGCCGCCGCGCCCGGCTCGCGCTGGCCCTCCGGCGTGCCGTAGGCGGCGTATGCCAGGGCCAGCAGTTCGCGCTCCAGCATGTGCCCGGTGGGATCGTCGTGGGTCTCACCGATGAAGACCACCTCCTGGCCGCCCATGGCTCGCACCACATCCTCCAGGCGCGCGGGCTCACCCGCGCCCGTGAAGACGCGGTACGCGCCAGGGGTGTAGGCGGTGTCCGGGAGGACGGACGGGTGGTCCTGCGCGGCCGCGTCGGCCGGGGTGCCGGCAGCGCCGACGAGCGCGAGGGTCAGGAAGAGCCGGAGACGCAGATGGTTTTTCATGGAGGAATGATACTGCACGGGCGGCGCCAGGTCATGGGTCAGGCGCGCCTACATCTCCACGAACGTGATCCCCGGATTTGAGCGATCCGCCTTCAGCGTCCTCTTCAGCCCGGGATAGCGGGACAGCAAGTTGCGGCCGGCGGCGGACTGATCGGGGTAGTCCTCGCCAGGAATCCGCGCGCGCACCACCCCCTGCCGCTGGAGCTCTCGCAGGTGGCCGCCGACCGCCTGCTTGATGGCGCCGCCGGTGCCGGACGAGCCCCAGCCGTGCACCACCCGCAGCACCCGCGTTCCGCGCACGCGTGCCTCGGCCACGCGCATGTCCAGGGTGCCCATGGCCCGCTCGACGGTGGGCTGCCCCTTCTCCAGGTTCACCGTCACGATCGGCCCGCCCCGCCCGCGCGGGGCCGGGCCGCCGGGCTGCGGCGCCTCACAGAAATGGCAGACCGTCATGCTGGCGGGGATGTCATTGCCGCATACCACGCACGGCTTCATGGGGGCAAATTAGGCGGGCGGTGGGGCCGGGCGCCACGGCCGCATGGCATCCCTTCGGGTCGCCCTGGCCCGCTCCCTGCGGCCTGGGCGGCACCATGAAACAGCGCTCGCAACCCCCGCTGCTCGAGGCCGCCCTCTACGGCTCCGACCTGCCCGCGCTCGAACGCTTCTACACGGAGGTGATCGGCCTGCCGGTCCTCCTGCGGGCGCCCGGCCGGCTGGTGGCGCTGCGAGCCGGACACACAACGCTGGTGCTCTTCGATCCGGCCACCACAC
>Ga0214473_10004723_pt1 | contig 16359 bp, 14 predicted proteins | sample RVTome_7_FD_203509 | JGI IMG/M metagenome (GOLD analysis project Ga0214473, IMG submission 203509) | Soil microbial communities from uranium-contaminated site in the Upper Colorado River Basin, Wyoming, United States - RVT98D197 | ecosystem: Environmental > Terrestrial > Soil > Contaminated >... | reverse complement strand
CGGCCGGGAACTGCATTTCCACCGTGAGCTCAAACATGGTTGGCGCCTGGGGGGGATTGTAGCATGTGACGCGCCTCACCAGCAATCCGAGGCAAGAGGACAACTGCTGACGCGCCGGGGGATCAGGGGTCAGCCGGATTCACACGTCGAAAACCACCTGGGCCCGCCAGAGACCCCCCTCGTCCTGCCACACCCGGAGACCGTGATAGGTCACGGCCTTGGCCGGCGCGCCGGTGTGGGGCCGATCCATCGGCGCCGGTCCGCCCCGCACCCGCGCCGAAAGACGCCACGGATCTTCCGCGATCTCGCGCACCTGGAACTCGCAGGGCACCTGCTCCTCGCGCTCCCACAGCCACAGCAGCTCCGCCAGCCAGGAGCGCAGGAGGTCCTCCCGGGTGTCCGACTGCAGCTCGATGGTCCACTCGGTCTGGCGCGGGATCGCGGCCAGCTCCTCGCTCTCGCTGAACATGCCTTCCGCCGCGGCCGCGAACAACTCCACGAGCGTCTGACCCCAGGCCTCGATGCTCCTATCTGCGGTGTGACTCAGGGCGCGATAGCCGCGCGCGACTCCACCCATTGCGCGTCCTCCACCGCCATGATACTGCCCAGAGTCCGCGCGAGCAACGGCCGGTTGCGCCAGCGCGTGCGGTGCGGCAGGGAAAGGCGTTCCCTGTCGCACGTGGTAATGCTGGAGGGGCATCATTCCAGGCGAGGCGATTCGGTTTGCGTTCAGCACCCATTCCCGGGACGGCGGCGCCAGGCGACGCCGCCGAGGAGAGAGCGCAGCGCGGGGTGACATGGCGCGCGGTGTTGCTCGCGCTCGCGCTGCTGATCCTCCTCTCCCTGGCCGCGTTCTGGGCCGAGCTCGTGTGGTACCGCACCTATGACGTGAACGCGGGATGCCCCGCGATGGGCCCCATCACCTCGCTCTTCCTGCTCACCGCGCTGATGAGCTTGCCAGGGCTGCGACGCGTGGGACTGAGCCGCGGCGAGTTGCTCACCGTGTTCTGCGTGGTGATCGCGGGCTCGCCCCTGGTGAGCCATGGCATCCTGTTCTGGATGCTCCCGAAGGTGATCGCCTTCTACCACCAGGCCCAGATTCACCCGGAATGGACGACGAGCTTCATCTCCGTCGTCCCCACCTGGTTCGCACCCACCGATCCGGCCGCCATCGAGGGTTTCTTCGAGGGAAAGGCGGCGGTTCCGTGGTCGCTGTGGTGGACGCCCCTGGCGGCCTGGAGCGGGTTCCTGCTGTGCCTATTCCTCGCCACGCTGTGCGCGGTGATCATCGTCCAACGCCAGTGGATCACCAATGAGCGGCTCTCCTTCCCCATCGCCCAGATCCCGCTGGAGATGGTTCAGGACTCCGAGCGCGGCCGGGCCGGGCGGTTGTCGGGGGCGTGGATGTTCTGGATCGGGGTGCTGGTCGCGTTCCTGCTCAACTTCCTGAACGGCCTCTCCCGTCGCCTCCCCGCGGTTCCCGCCATCCCCCTCGGTCCCGTGCCGCTGATGCAGTGGCAGAAGGTCGGTCCGCTCGCCGGGCTGGGTGAGATAGACCTGGTGCTCTATCCGTTCATGATCGCTATCGCCTATCTCATCCCCAAGGAGCTCTCCTTCTCCGCCTGGTTCTTCTGGCTGGTGCGGATGGCCCTGACCGTCGGTGCGATCGCGGCCGGGGCCACTCCGCAACGACCGGAGGAGTGGTACGGGGCCTCCTTTCCGGCCCCCTACTTTCAAGGCGGCGGCGCGGCCTTCGCGCTGCTGCTGTGGGTGTTCTGGATCGCGCGCCATCACTTCGCGCGGGCCGCGCGGCTCGCGGTCAAAGGCGGCGCGGATCCGGTGGACCGGCACGAGCCCCTGCCCTACCGCTGGGCCTTCCTTGGGTTCATCGTCTCCTTCGGCCTGATGGTGTGCTTCTGCCTGGCGGCCGGGTGTCGGCCGGTGTTCGCAGTGGTCCTGATTGGGCTGATCGTGGGGTACTACTTGCTGATGGCCCGCGTTCGAGCCGAGACTGGGATCGGCTTCATCCCGTTTCCGCTGGAGATCCAGGACGGCCTCACCTCCATCCTCGGGAGCAAGGCCTTCACCTCCCGGGAAATCGTCACCATGATCTCCACTCGCTGGACCTTCTTCCCGGGGTTTGGGCAGTCGGCCGAGGTGATCACGGCCAACGCGCTGGAGAACTACAAGATCGCGGACGCGGCCAAGATCAACTCTCGCCGGCTGACCCTCGCGGTGATCGCGGGTTTCGTGGTAACGCTCATATTCGGCCTCTACCTCCTCCTCACCAACATCTACCGCCAGGGGTACTTCGGTCTGGGGATGGGTTCCTCCTACAACTGGCCCTCCTGGCAGACCCGCAACGACGGCGGGCGCATCTTCGAGTACCTGTCCAACCCGGCGGGCCCGGAGCTGAATGGCATCCTGGCCTTCTCCGCGGGGGCCGCGGTCGCGGTGGTCCTGGGCCTGTTCCGACTGCGGTTCTGGTGGTGGCCGTTCCATCCGGTGGGCTATATCGCGGCCAATGTGTGGGGGATTCAGGAGAACTACATGCCGTTCTTCCTGGGGTGGGCCCTCAAGGTGCTGGTCGTCCGCTACGGCGGCCTGCGGCTCTACCGGGCCACCGTCCCCCTCGCCATCGGCCTGATCGTCGGCGATCAGCTCAACAGCTTGGTGTGGACGGTGGTGGCGTTGGTGACGAAGGGACAGGTGTAGCTCGCCGCAGGTCCCAGGCCGCCAGCGCCAGCGCCACGTAGATCAGCAGCGTGCCCCAACACACGCTTCCCATCGCCCGCGTGTCGGCGCTGACCAGGGAGACGGCCACGAGGGCCTGCGCCCAGAGCGCCCACCGTAGCAGACGGCGGGTCGTTGGCCGCAGGGGGGTAGGGTCGTGCAATCCCACGAGGTGTAGCGCCACAGCGAACGGCAGGAGCATCGTCACGAAGAAGTAGGTCCACGCGATGGCCGAGATCAGCGTGAGGACGATCACAGACATGGCGAGCTCAATCGCATACTGCGCCTGATTCTGCGGCCGTCGCCAGCCGCATGCGATCACGAACCCGGCCGCCAGCAGTCCCATCGCCACCAGTAGCACCGCATTCACCTGCGATTCGGTCAGGTCGGCGACGTTCACATAGATGGCGCGGCCGTGCCGGGCGATGACATTGGCGTCGGTGCGGGTGAGCAGGCGATGCAGCACGGCCTGGAGCGACTGGTTGCCGAAGTCCAGCGCGTGCTGCCCCCAATCTCCGGCCTGGCCGCGGCTGAGATAGGGTGCGACCACGCGCTGACCCCAGTCCTTCACCTCGTACAGATTGCGCTCGAACCCGCGCACCGGCGCGGGGAGGAGGAACAGGCAGAACGCGCACACCGCGAGCGTTAGGGTCAGCGCGCGCACGCGGCCGCGATAGGCCAGGTAGGCCGCCCATGGGAAGGTGAACACCTTCAGCGCGATGGAGAGACCGAGGGGGACGCCGGCCAGCCACTCCCGGCCTCGCACCAGTTCGCACATCGTCCAATACAGCAGGACTGTGATCAGCGGATTGGTCTGACCCAGAAAGAGGTTGTCTATCGCGTAGATCATCACCATGGTCGCGGGCAGCCAGAGCAGCCGCGGCGGACCGCCCCCTGGGGCGGCCAGCCGCGCGGCCATTCGGACGCAGAGGCCCAGTAGGGCGAGGTTTAGTGCGTACCAGACGAAGAAGAAGGCCGGCCACGGGAGCAGGCAGAGCGGCGCGACCAAGACCGCGAAGGTGGGCGGATAGCGGTAGTGCTGGAGATGGAGCAGGGATCGGCCCTCGATCACTCGCCGCCCCACGTCGTACCAGACCTCGGCATCCTTGTAGTCGTGGTGGAGGAACTTGCCGACCATCGCGAGGGTGACGAGGGCTAGCAGCGCCACCGCGGCGATGGTCGCGGCCTCGGGTAGGCCCTGGCGCAACTCCTCTGTTTCACCCCTGGGCTCGGCGCTCGTGGTCACAAGGCCTATGTCTTCGACTGACGCGGTTTGCGAGCCTGCCCAGGAGGGAGGGAGGCGAGATGGCAGAACCCTCTCTTGGCCCAGAGGCAGAGATGAAGATCCTGCGCACAGACAAGACCTGGATCCACACTCACTTCGTCACGGATTGCATCTACCTGTCGGCCGACCGGGCGCGAGAGATCAGGAAGGCGATGGCGCCGGTGCTGGAGGAGCATCGCCTCGTGTTCGGGATTCACTTCGAGGCGGGGCGCGACGATTCGGGCGTGGTCATCGTGCTGGAGTGTCTCCCCTTCCCGCAAACGCTGGAGACCGTCGCGGCCGAGCTGTCTCGGATCATCGCGCCGATCGCAGCGAGGCCGCGCCAGACAAAGGTCGAGATCGCACCGCCTCAGACACGGATCACCACCACACGGAGGTAGGACATGGCGCTCAAGCTGGCGCTGATTGGGCTCAAGGGACACTGGTACGCGGTGGCGGAGGAGCTGCCGACGCTGCCGGAGGTGGAGCTATGCGCGGTCGCGGACGATGATCCGGATCAACTCAGGCGCGTTCCCGATTTCCCTGGGGCGAACGCGCGCACCCACACCTACCTCGACTACCGGGAGTTGCTCGAGAAGGAGAAGCCTGACATCGTGGTGGAGTGTGGGATTGACCGCGACCGGGCGGAGGTGATGCTGGCCTGTACAGAGCGCGGTATCAACGTGATTGCGGAGAAGCCCCTCGCGAACACACTGCCCGAACTGGAGCAGGTGCGGAAGGCGGTGAAGCAGTCCGGCGTGCTGGTCAGCATGCTGATTACCATGCGGTGCGCGCCGAACTACCTGGCCATGCGTGAGGCCGTCGCCGCGGGAAGGATCGGGGAGGTGACGCAGGGCGGCGGCCAGAAGTCCTACCGCCTCGGGGAGCGACCGGCCTGGCAGAAGAGCCGCGCGACGTTCAGCGGCATTATCCCCTTCGTCGGCATCCACATCATGGACCTGTTCCGCTGGGTGAGCGGACGCGAGTTCTCGGAGGTGATGGCCTATGCCGCGAACGTCGCGCACCCGGAGATCGGGGATCTGGAGGACAGCGCGTGCGTGATCGCGAAGCTGGACAACGGCGCCTCGGCCGCGTTTCGACTCGACTACTGCCGCCCGGCCGCCGCGCCCACCCACGGCGATGACCGGCTCCGCATCGCCGGACACCTGGGCGTCATAGAGACCATCGGCGGCAAGGTGACGCTAATCACCCACGAAGAAGGCCCGCGCGAGCTGCCGCTCCCGCCGCCCGTGCGGTTCTTCGCCGACTATGTGGAGGCGCTGCAGCAGCGCCGCCCGCCGTTCATCCCATTCGACGAATGTGTCCGTATCACCGAAGTCGTGCTCCGCGCCCGCGAGGCCGCGGAAACCGGCCGGCCGGTGAAGATCTAAGGAAGGAAGGTGTAGATGAAGACTCAGGGTCTCATGATCGCAGCTCTCTTCGCCCTCGTGGCGAGCGCCGCCGTCGTACTCGGCGCGTGCGCCGGTCCCCAGGGCGCGGAGGCGAAGCGAGAGGATCGTTTCTCCCACCGTTGGCTGTTCGTGTGGCGGGAGATGAGTGACCCCGCGGAGATTGACCGCATGATCGCTCGCTTCCCGCGCGCCCAGGCTGCGGGGTACAACGGCGTTGTGTTCGATAACCCCGTCGCCCCGGAGAAGGCGGCCGAGCTAAAGGCCGCGGCAAAGAAGCACGGGCTGAATCTCATCGTCACAGTGATGGGTAACGCGCGCGACCCCAACGACGTGGAAGGCGTGCTGTCCAGGGACGCGCTCTTCGTCGCCCGTGGGGGCCTCGCCACCTTCCAGCCCGACAACCCGACCAAGGTGGTGAACGGAGATTTCGAGCAGGCCGACGGCGACAAGCTCGCCGGCTGGACCTTGCAGGACAATCCAGGCGTGACCACATTCGCGGATCACGAGGTCGTGCACTCCGGCAAGACCTCCCTGCGCATGCAGGACTTCGCTAAGAACGATGGCCAGCACTGCCGCGTCTCGCAGCCGCTTGCGCTCCAGCCCTACCGCCAGTATCACATCTCCATCTGGGTTAGGACCGAGGACCTGAGGTCGGCCAGTCCCGAGGTGAAAGTGCTTACCCCTGACGCCGAGTACGGGATCAGCTTCCAGACCTTCCGCGTCGAAGGCACCCAGGGATGGCGTGAGTACGACGTCGTCTTCAACAGCCTGAACCACTCTTCTGCCCAGCTCTACGTCGGAACCTGGGGCGGCGATCGCGGCAAGTTCTGGCTCGACGACCTGTCGGTCGAGGAGATCGGACTGGTGAACGTGCTGCGCCGGCCTGGCACACCGGTAACGGTGAAGGGCGAGAACGGCACGGGGTACGAAGAGGGGAAGGACTACGCGCGCGTGGGGGACCCCAACCTACGCCCCTGGCAGGCCTACCACGAGATGCCGACGATCACGCTGACCGCGGGCTCGCGCATCAAGGAGGGCGAACGGCTGCGGGTTAGCTACTACCATCCCGTGATCGTGTACGAGGATAGACTGACGGTGTGCCTGAGCGAACCATCGGTGCTGGAGGGATGGAAGCAGGAAGTGGTGCGGGTGAACGAGTTGCTCCATCCCGATGGGTTCATGATGTCGCACGATGAACTCCGCGTGATGAACCAGTGCGCCCTCTGCCAGAGCCGGAAGTCTACCCCGGGGCAGATCCTCGCGGATAACGTGCGCCGGTCGGCAAAAATCATCCGCGACCTCCGGCCCGACGCCGAGATCTGGGTCTGGAACGACATGTTCGACCCGATGCACAATGCCGTTCCCTCCGGCTACTACCTGGTGAACGGCCCGCTTACCGACTCTTGGAAGGGATTGGATAAGGATGTCGGGATCATGAACTGGCACGGCGGGCTGGAGGGGAAGAACTGCCAGTTCTTCGCCGATCTTGGCCTCAGGCAGATACTCTCCGGCTACTACGATGGAGACGAGGACGGCGCCGCGATCGCGAAGTGGCGCGGCAACACGAAGGACGTGCCGGGCATCGTGGGCGCAATGTACACCACGTGGGAGGACAAGTACGACGCGATGGAGGTCTGGGCCGAAAAGGCCTGGGGCGACCGCGCGCAATAGCCGCGGCTGAGGGCGGAAGGAGGAAACACAGATGCGTACGCGATGGCTGGTCGCGCTGGTGATGCTCGCGATGGGCGTGCTGGGAGGCGCCCAGCCGGCCGCGACGGAGGGCCTCCCCTATCGCTGGCTGTTCGTGATGCGCACGGCCGCAAATCCGGCGGACCTGCAGCGTACCATCGAACTCCTGCCGCGTGCGGCCGCGGCCGGGTACAACGGGATCGTGCTCTCCGACTATCGCCTGTGGACGGAGAGCCAGGCTTCGCCGGGGCATGCCGACGCGTTGCGCAAGCTGCAGACCGAGGCCGGGAAGCAGGGGCTCGACCTGATCCCCTGCGTCATGCCCATCGGATACTCGGGCCGGATCATCGGCTCCGATCCGAATCTGGCGGAGGGACTGCCGGTCAGGGAGGCACTCTTCGTGGCGCGTGACGGTGTGGCCACGCTCCAGCCAGACCCGGCCGTATCTGTCCCGAACGGCGACCTGGAGAAGGTGGAGGGCGACAGATTCGCAGACTGGGGTCAGGACAACGCGGGCAAGAGCATCTTCGCGGACCATGAGGTGGTGCATGGCGGCAAGACCGCGGTGCGGATGGAACGCATCGCGGAGGCCGAGCCGAAGTACGGCCACTGCCGATTCATCCAGACCATCAAGGTGCACCCCTTCCGCCAGTATCGTCTGCGCGGCTGGGTCAAGACTGAGGGATTCTCGAGTCCCTCCCGCGCGCGACTGCTCGTGCTCGCGCCAACGGAGGTGGAACGCACCTTGGCCGATATCCCGGTGACGCGGGAGACTCAGGACTGGACGCTCCTCGATACCACCTTCAACACCCTCGGATGGAGCGAGGCGCGGCTCTACTTCGGGTCCTGGGGCGGAGGAGAGGGGCGAATCTGGTGGGATGACATCTCCCTCGATGAGGTCGGCCTGGTGAACGTGCTGCGGCGTGACGGATGCCCGCTAACCGTATCGAGCGAGGCCGGCGCGGCGTATCTCGAGGGCAAGGACTTTGAGCCGGTGCGGGATCCGCGCCTTGCGCCCTGGGAGAAAGGCTACCACGACCCGCCCGTCATCAAGCTCACCCCGGCCTCGCGCATCAAAGAGGGCCAGCGGCTGCGGGTCAGCTACTACCATCCTGTTGTCATCCATGACTACTCACTGATGTGCTGTGTGAGCGAGCCGAAGGTGTACGAGCTGCTGGCCGAGCAGATCAGGTGGGTTAATGGCGTGCTGCACCCCAAGCACTTCTTTATGCAGCACGACGAGATCCGCGCCATGAACTGGGACCAGGCCTGCCAGAGCCGCAAGCTCACCCCTGGGCAGTTGCTCGCGGATAACGCGGGCAAGTGCACGGAGATCATCAAGAGGCTCAGGCCCGACGCCAAGATCTGGGTATGGAGCGACATGTTCTGCCCGCAGGAGAACGCGGTGGACGAGTACTACCTGGTGAACGGCTCGCTCCAGGGATCGTGGGAGGGGCTGACTCCCGAGATCGGAATCGCGAACTGGGCCAATCACCTGGAAGGGAAGAACCTGAAGTGGTTCGCCGACCGCGGGCACGAGCAGGTTCTGTGCGGCTACTACGACGGCGGCGGCTACGCGATAGACAAGTGGCGCGCGGCCGGCCACGGCCTTCCCGGAATCGTGGGCGCGATGTACACCACGTGGGTAGATAACTACCGGGACATGGAGACGTGGGCGAGGACGGCCTGGGGCGAGTCCGCGCCTACTGCCAAGAAAGCGGGGAACTAACGTGACTTCTCGCGAGCGCGTGCTGCTTACCCTGAACCACCAGGAGCCGGACCGCGTGCCCGTTGACCTGGGCGGCACGGGCGTGTCCGGAATCATGGTGGGGCCGTACGCGGCCCTGCGGCGGGCGCTAGGCGTGAACGGGGAACTCCCCCGCGTGAGCGATCTCCTCCAGATGCTCGGCGAGGTGGAGATTCCGGTGCTGGAGCAGCTCGGCTGCGACGTGATCGGCGTGATGCCGGTCACCCGCACCTTTGGGATTCCCTACCGCGACTGGAAGCCCTGGCGGATGTTCGACGGCACGGAGGTCGCAGTTCCCGGTCGTTTCTACTATCGCATCGACGACACTGGAGACCTCCTGCTATCTCCCGGCGGTAACTTTAGCAGGGCCCCCAGCGGCCGCATGCCTAAGGACGGGTACTACTTCGATCTCATTCCGCGCCAGCAGCCCCTCGACTGGGACCATCTCGACCCCGCGGCGTTCGCGGAGCAATTCACGCGCCTCCGCGATGACGAGCTGGAGCACCTCCAAACCAGCGCGGATCACCTCTACCGCAACACCAACTTCGCGCTGATAGGACTCTTTGGTGAGCGAGGGCTAGGCAACCTGCCGCTGGTCCTCGCCCCGGAGGTGGATCAGCCGAAGGGGATTCGCAACTTCGATGACTGGTTGGTGGCCCATATCACTCACCCGGGATACGTCAAAGAGATCAACGCGCGCCACGCCGTGCAGATCATCGAGAACCTGGCCCTGCTCCGCCAGGCTGTCGGCGACCGGATCGTGGCCGTCTACATCTCGGGCACTGACTTCGGCACTCAGCGCGGCGAGTTCGCCTCTCCGTGCGTCTACCGCGAGCTCTATCAGCCCTACCACAAGCAGATCAACGATTGGGTGCACAAGCACACCAAGTGGAAGACCTTCTTCCATAGCTGCGGATCAATCTACCGCCTGATCCCAGATTTCATCGCCGCGGGCGTGGACATCCTCAATCCGGTGCAGTGCTCGGCCGCGAACATGGAGGCGGCGCGGCTGAAGCGCGAGTTCGGCGACCGGCTGGTGTTCTGGGGCGGCGGGGTGGACACGCAGCGCACCTTGCCGTTCGGGACGCCGGAGGAGGTGCGGCAGGAGGTGGCCGAGCGCCTTCGCCTCTTCGCTCCCGGGGGCGGCTATGTCTTCAACCCCGTCCACAACATTCAAGCCAACACGCCGGTGGAGAACCTCCTGGCGATGTATGAAGCAGTGCGAGAGGCGGGACACTATCCCATTTCGGGAGCTGGTCTGTGACGTGCTTGACAGACCCCCAGGCCGCCCCTAAGATAGCGCCGTCACCAGTCTGTGGCCCCCATGATCTACGGTCTCCTCTCTGACATCCACGCGAACCTGGAAGCCTGCGAGGCCGTCCTCGCCGATCTTGCTGGTGTGGACGCTTACCTCTGCCTGGGCGACATCGTGGGCTATGGCCCGGACCCTGCGGCCTGCTTGGAGCGGGTCCGGCGTCTTCCAGGCCTGGTGTGCGTGGCCGGAAATCACGATCTGGCGGCGGCCGATCGCTATGATCTGAACTGGTTCAACCGGCAGGCCCGCGAGGCCATCGAGTGGACTTCACGCCAGCTCACCTCCGAGCAGAAGGGCTATCTTTCCGCACTGCCTCTCACCGCGGAAGTTGCACAGGCAACCTTGGTGCACGGCTCGCTCCCCGACCACATGGAGTATGTCGCGGCGGTGCGGGATGCCCTGAGGTGCTTCGACGCGATGCCGGGGCCGCTCTGCTTCATCGGGCACACTCATGTCGCGGAATGCTTCCTGCGCCGCGGGAAGTCACGTTTCTGCGAGCACATGTCGCTGCTCACCGGCGGGGAGATCGTGCTCGACTCGAGTCCCCGGTACCTCGTGAACTGTGGTTCGGTGGGTCAGCCCCGCGACGGGAATCCCGCGGCAAGTTATGGGATCTGGGAGGTGGAGGCGCGCCTCCTCGAGATGCGACGCGTGGAGTACGACGTTGCCGCGGTGCAGCGGAAGATGCGCCAGGCCGGCCTGCCTCCGTTTCTCGCGGACCGCCTCAGCCGTGGGAGATAGATCTGCTATAACACTGCGCGCAGGAAGTAGTACGCGATCGGCGCATTGAATAGCAGGCTGTCGAATCGGTCCAGCACTCCGCCATGGCCCGGCAGCAGCGTTCCCGAGTCCTTCACCCGGGCGCGGCGCTTCAGCCAGGACTCGAACAGGTCGCCGAGCTGACCGCCGATCCCCAGCAGCAGGCCGAGCAGCACGGCCTGCGATGCGCTCAACCCCAGCCATGTCCCCAGCCCCCAGCTCACCGCCACCGCGCCCAGCAGCGCGCCCACCGCGCCCTCCACGGTCTTCCCTGGGCTGATCCTCGGCGCGAGCTTGTGCCGACCGACGGCCTTGCCCACCGCATAGGCCGCGATGTCCATCACCCACGTCGCGCCAACCACGAGAGCAAGCCACCCCGCCCCGGTGAGGACCCCTAAGCCGAGCACAGGGCCGGAGCTCAGCGCGCGAATGAGGAGCATGTAGCCGATCAGCAGAGGAACATAGGCAACACCAAGCATGACGGCAGCGAACTGCCGGAACGCGTCGCCGAGGTCGCGGTACAAAGCGAGGCTTTGCTGCCGGAGGGCCACGTGCCCCAGGCACATGGTCAACAACAAAGCGCCTACCCCTAGCCAGACAGATTCATAGGTAGAGGGTGATACCGCGGCGCCAAGGATGATGTACACTGCAAGGAGGCGGCCGGTCCATACCGGTACCGAGTCGTTTACCCGCAGGAGCCGGTAGAACTCCTGCAGTCCCACCACCGCAATCACTGCTACCACCGCGGCCAGATACCACCCGCCGAGATAGATCACGGCGAGGCCTAGGGGGATGCCGATGATGGCGGTGAGGAAGCGCGGCCGGAGCATATGACCTCATCCCTTTCGAACAACAGGGGCAGGAGACAATGCTCCTGCCCAACGCGAAAGGACGCCTGATGGGCTCAGACGCCCCGCTGCTCTCTCGCCCGCGCGGCGAGCTGACTCAGGCCGGCTCCCCGGCCCCGTCCAGCTCCGCGCTCAAACCTTGCACCGCGTAGTGGAACTCCACTACTTCCTCCGGTGTGATCTCACCCATCTCCGCAAACCGGCGAATGTCGTCTTCGCTCAGTCTCGCCTCGCGGTGCTGCAGCACGGTCGGGTCCCAGTGGCTCTCCTGCACGAGCTGTTCGCCGACTCGCTTGCACCGGCCGCAGCGGAAGCGCACGTATACGTAACTGGGCCCCGTCGCGCTGAGATACAGCCCGGTCTGGATCACATCCTTGCGGAAGATGCGATGCCCGCAGTTGCATCGGATGATGGTTCGGTTAATGTCAGTGCACCCCCTGTCAGTACTTCCCCAGCCTGCTCCGATACCCCTCTTCGCTGACCGCACCGGGTCCCCCTGCCGGCCTAGCTGATCCGCACCTCCCGCGCCCCGGCCTCCACGCGGCCCAACTGGCACACGGTCTCGCCGCGCGCGGTCAGGCCCTCCGCCGCGCGCTCAGCCTCGGCCTCCTCCACCACCAGGACGTACCCCACACCCATGTTGAACGTGTGGTACATCTCCTCCTCCGCGACGCGACCTAAGTCCTGAATCAGGTTGAAGATCGCCGGCCTTTGCCACTTGCTGCGGTCCACCACCGCCGTGCAGCCCTCCGGCATGGCCCGCACCAGGTTGTCCGGCAGGCCGCCGCCGGTGATGTGGGCCATCCCCTTCACCTCGACCTCGTTCAGTAGCGGCAACACCGCGGGCGCATAGCAGCGATGGACGCGCAGCAACTCCTCCCCGAGCGTCATCCCGAGCTGCGGGACGTGCTGTGTCACCGGCAGCCCCGCGATCTCGAAGAACAGCTTGCGCGCCAGGGAGTACCCGTTTGTGTGCAGTCCATTCGAGGCGAGCCCGAGCAGCACGTCGCCCGGGCGGATCCGGTCGCCGACCACCATCTTCTCCCGAGGCACAATCCCGGTGATGAACCCGACCAGATCGTATTGTCCCTCCTGGTACACTCCCGGTAGTTCCGCGATCTCGCCCCCGATCAGCGCGCACCCGGCCTTCTGGCATCCTGCGGCCAGGCCCTCGATGAGCTGCTGGATCAGCCCTTCCGAGAGCTTGGAGGCGGCGATGTAGTCCATGAAAAACAGCGGCCGCGCGCCCTGCACCAGGATGTCGTTGACGCAGTGGTTGACAATGTCCTCACCCACCGTGGTATGGCGGTTCATCATCCCCGCCACCATCACCTTCGTCCCGACGCTGTCGGCGCTGCTGCAGAGCAGCGAGTCCGGCCCCGCCTCCGCCAAAGAGTACATCGCGCCGAAGGTCCCCACATCGGTCTGCACCTGCGGGGTGAAGGTGCGACGGATGAAAGGTTTGACGCGCTCCAGCGCGCGCGTCTTCAGGCTGATATCCACGCCGGCGTCCCGGTAGGTGAGGGGGCCGGCACTGGTTAAGTGGTTTCCTCGCCGCGACGACACGCGGGCTCCTCCAGATCAAGTTTGCTCAGCTTCACGTCCGCCGGGATGGGCACGGGATACTCCCCGGTAAAGCAGGCCATGCACAGCACCCGCGCGCTGATCTGCGAGGCCTTCAAGAAGCCCTCCACGGTCTGATAGCAGAGGGTGTCCGCGCCGATTTCCTGGCGAATCTCTTCGGTGTCCGCGGCGCGGGCCGCAATCAACTCGGAGCGGTTGCTGGTGTCCACGCCGTAGTAGCACGGCCAGCGATAGGGCGGCGCGGTGATGCGCACGTGCACCTCCTTGGCGCCGGCCTCTCGCACCAGCTTGATGATGCTGCGCTTGGTGGTGCCGCGCACGATGGAGTCGTCCACCAGCACCACCCGCTTTCCCGCCAGCGCCTCCCGTAACGGGTTGAGCTTGATCTTCACGCCCATCTCCCGTAGCCGCTGGTCGGGCTGGATGAAGGTGCGCGGGATGTAGCGGTTCCGAATCAGCCCCTCCCCGAAGGGAAGGCCGGAGCGCTCTGCGAACCCGATGGCGGCGGGCCAGCCGGTGTCCGGTACCGGCATCACTACGTCGGCCTCGACTGGGCAGTCATCGGCGAGTTGCCGGCCCAGACGCCGACGCACCTCGTGCACCAGATATCCGCCGATGACGCTGTCGGGGCGGGCCATGTAGATGTACTCGAAGACGCAGAACGCCTTGGGATCGGCCGCCGGCATCCCCTGGCGGACGCGCACCCCGGCCGCCTCCGCGAGCACGATCTCCCCAGGGCCTACCTCGCGCTCGAGCTGCGCGCCGATCACGCTCAAGGCGCAGGATTCGGAGGCGAATACGGTGGCGCTATTGTTGACCTTGCCCATGCAGAGAGGGCGAACGCCGTAGGGGTCCCGCACGGCCATCACGCAGTTCTCGGTGAGGATAGTCAGCGAGTAGGCCCCCTGCCAGCGCGGCATGCACGCGGCGACGGCCTCCTCGACGCTGCCCAGCCGGTCGGCCTCGCGCACCACCATGCGTAACATCACCTCGCTGTCGCTGGTGGCCTCCAGTGTGTCCCCGGCCGCCTCCAGCTCGCGCCGCAGCTCCACCGCGTTCACGAGGTTGCCGTTGTGCGCCAGGGCGACCTGCCCGCCGCGCCACTCGCGCACCATGGGCTGGGCATTCGCGAGGATGCTGGAGCCGGTGGTGGAGTACCGCGTGTGGCCGATCGCGAGGTCGCCTCGGAGTGTCGCCAGGGTGTGCTCGTCGAATACCTGGGAGACGAGGCCCATCTCCCGGTAGACCGCGATCTTCTTCCCATCCGAGACCGCGATCCCTGCGCTCTCCTGACCCCGATGCTGCAACGCGAACAGCCCGAAGTAGGTCAGTCGAGATACGTCCTCACCCGGCCCGTAGAGGCCGAATACGCCGCACGCCTCGCGCGCCTCCGGGCGCACGATCAGCGAGTGCTCTGTCATATCTGGCTCTCTCTTGTGCCGCACCTCACCCGCGCTTCCCCCACTGCTGTCTGCCATCCCACAGAGGTCCCGCCGAGGCACGATGTTCCCCGTTCTCCCGCTGTCGCTATTATTCCCCTCAGCATTCGCAGAACCCTTGTCCCGAGGGCCGCCAGCTATTGCTCGATCAGCGCCTGGAGTGCGCCCCGCCAGCTCCGCTCCATCTCCGTCACGGGCCGGGAAACCTGAAGCTTGTCCTCCGCGGTGATCTCCAGCCTGTCCCCGCCCACCGAGCCGAGGACGCACACCGGCGCACCGATGCGTTGTGCCAGCTCCTGAATCCGCGCCGCATTCTCGGGCGTTGCCGACAGTACGATCCGCGAGGCGGATTCGCCGAAGAGCCGCGCGTCCATCCGCACTCCGGACTCACTCTCCGGCAGTGTCACCTGTGCGCCGAGCTGGCCCCAGATACAGCTCTCCGCCAGGGTCACCGCGAGGCCGCCATCAGAGCAGTCATGGGCCGATGCCGCCAGCCCGGCCCGCACCGCCTCCAGACACACCGCCTGCACCTTCTTCTCCAACTCCAGGTCCAGCGCGGGCGGCCGGCCGGTCACCTCGCCGTGGATCCGCTTCAGGTACTCGGTCCCGCCTAGGTCCTCCCGCGTCTCGCCCAAGAGCAGGATCACGTCCCCGGCCTGCTTGAACCCGCTGGTGCAGTGCCGCCGCACGTCCTCCAGCACGCCCACCATCCCGAGCACTGGGGTCGGGTACACGGCCGAGCCTGGGGTCTCATTGTAGAAGCTCACATTCCCGCTGACGACGGGAAGCTGGAAGGCTCGGCACGCCTCCGCCAGGCCCTCCACACACCGCTTGAATTGCCAGAACCGGTCCGGCTTCTCGGGGTTGCCGAAGTTGAGGCAGTCCGTCACCCCGGCCGGCTCGGCCCCGACGCAGACCAGATTGCGCGCCGCCTCGGCCGTCACCAACTGCGCGCCGACGTAGGGATCGAGATAGCAGTAGCGGCCGTTCCCATCCGTCGTCACCGCGATCCCTTGCTTGTACCCCTTGAGTTGCAGCACCGCCGCGTCCGCGCCCGGGGCCACCGCGGTGTTGGTCTGCACCATGTGATCGTACTGGTGGTACACCCACTCCGCGCTGGCGATGTTCGGGCTCGCCAGCAGGTTCTCCAGCACCCAATTCATGTCCGTGGGCAGGGGCAGGTCGGAGAAGTCGGCGGACTGCACTTGGCGGAGGTACTCCGGCTCTTCCGCCGGGAGGTAGTACACCGGAGGGTCGGCCAGCGTCTGCGCCGGCATCTCCGCCACCGTTTCTCCCCGCTGCCGAATGCGCAGGATGCCATCGTCCGTCACCTGGCCGACGACCACCGCGTTCACACCCCACTTCTTGAAGATGCCGATTACCTCCTCCTCGCGGCCCAGTTGTGCGACCACGAGCATGCGCTCCTGGGACTCGGACATCATGATCTCCCAGGCCTCCATCCCGGCCTCGCGCAGCGGCACCTTGTCCAGGTCCACCTCCATCCCATGGTCGCCCGCCGCCGACATCTCGCAGGTAGTGCAGGTCAAACCGGCCGCGCCCATGTCTTTT
>Ga0214473_10004722_pt1 | contig 16361 bp, 14 predicted proteins | sample RVTome_7_FD_203509 | JGI IMG/M metagenome (GOLD analysis project Ga0214473, IMG submission 203509) | Soil microbial communities from uranium-contaminated site in the Upper Colorado River Basin, Wyoming, United States - RVT98D197 | ecosystem: Environmental > Terrestrial > Soil > Contaminated >... | reverse complement strand
ACGCACAGCCGTCCGGATCGTCGTGATAGCAGACCAGCAGCTCGCGCAGGGGCAAGGCCGCAAGCAGCGCCGCGTTGATCGCCTCCACGACGTCCCGTCGTTGGGTCCCCCGGGCCACATCCGGTTGATTCGTGACCCCGATCAGGAGGAAGCCAGCCGCCTGCAGGGCCGCCAGCGCGCTCGGCGCGTCCGGCACGATCTCGAGCTCCGCGAGGGTCGCAGGCGGAGAGGGCTTGCCGTTCCTCACCATGACACGATTCAGAACGCCATCGCGGTCGAGGAACACGGCGGGGCGCACGCGGCTCGTCACGGGAGGGACTCCCACTTGGTGGGCGCCGCCTTGAGCGCGGGGTGCGACACCAGGAGGCGCCAGATCACCGCCTGAAACGCCTCCGTGTGCGGGGTCACGTGGGCCGGGTTGACCGTGGGGACGATCACACAGGCGTCGGCGACCTCGGCGGTGTACCCGCCATCCCGCCCGACCACCCCGATGATCCGGGCGCCGACCCCCTTGGCGTGCTGTAGCGCGGCCACCAGGTTGGCGCTGACCTGCGGCTCGAGACTGCCACCCCCCACCGAGAAGACCAGCGCCAGATCCTCCGCCCCCAGGCGACTGACGCGAAGCCACCCTTCGAAGACGCTCGCCCACCCCTCGTCGTTCGTGCGGGCGGTCAACTCCGCGACGTTATCGGTCGGGGTGTAGGCTTCGAGTCCGACGAGCTTGCGGAAGTCGTTGACCGCGTGCGAGGCGTTCGCCGCGCTCCCACCCACCCCCAGAATGAATAGCCGGCCCCTTCTGGCGCGCGTCTCGGCCAGGAGGGCCACGACCCGGGCGATCGCATGCGGGTCGAGCCGCTGAATGATCTGACCGGCCTCAGCGAGGTACTGGTGCGTGAACTGCATTGCGGGGTGTTCGCTTACCGGTCGCCTGGCCCGGCCAGGTGACGGCGCGTCTCCTCCAGCCCTTCGACCGTGCCGATCTCATAGAACCGCTGATCCACCTCATAGGCGGCCAACTGCCCGCGCGTCAAAAGATACTGATACAACGTGGCCAAATCATAGGGTTGGTTGCTTGGAACGATCGTGAAGGCGGAATGATTGAACGCGCCGAGCCCGTAGTCGATGTGATGCATCCGGGGGGTCGGCCGGCGCTTATCATAGGCCACGATCCGGCCATGGACACACTCCACATTGCTCCGATCCCACCGATTCTCGTTCCGAAAGACCGTCATCAGGGCTTGTCTGCCGCTCCGCTCAAACGCGGTCTGCACCGCGTGGTAGTCGCAGGACAGGTAGGTGTCCCCGTACAGGACAAAGAACGCCTCGCCGAGCAACGGCACGGCCTGCTTGATCGCCCCGCCGGTCCCCAGGAGCCGGGGGCCATCAAAGACGAACTCGACCTGGAGGCCAAAACGCCCACCGTCGCCCACTACGTCCTGGATCAGTTCGCCCAGGTACCCGGCGCAGACAACCACCCGATCAACGCCGTGAGCGCGCAGGAGGCCGAGCTGGTGGGCGATGAACGGCTCCCCGTGGACATCGACCAGGGCCTTCGGGATGGTCTCCGACAGCGGCTGCAGCCGCGTGGCGAGGCCGCCCGCCAGGATGGCGACGGGCAACACTCGCCCGCTCATGACTGCGCGAGCACCCTCGTGCCCTCGAAGTCGAACCGAAAGCGGACCTCCTGCAGGCCCGCCTCGCGCATCGCCCGCCGCAGGCGGGCTTTGTCGTCGGCATAGAACATCAGGAACCCGCCCCCGCCCGCGCCGATCAGCTTGCCCCCCAATGCCCCGTTGTCGCGCGCGAGCCGATACAGGTGGTCGATCCGGTCGGTCGTCATGTTGGCCGCACGCTGCTTCTTGTGCTCCCAGTGGACGTTCATCAACGCGCCAAACCGCGCAAGGTCGCCTGCCTCGAGGGCCGTTTTGCTCTCCCGACCGAGCTCTTTCACGCGATGAAGGTTGGCGATCATCTCCGTATCGTTCCGCTTGCTCCTCACGTCCTGTTCTCTGAGAATCTCCGATGCGGGCCGTGAGTAACCTGTGAAGAACAGCAGTAGGTTGTCCTCGAGATTGTACAAGGTATCCGTGTTAATCTTCAGGGGCCAGGCCTCTACCTGATCGTTGGGGAGGAAGCGGAAACAGGTGAGGCCGCCATAGGCGGCGATATACTGGTCCTGTTTGCCGATCGGTTCCTTCAGGATCTCGATCTCGATGTGGCAAGCCTGCTCCGCGAGCTCCTGCGGATGGATCAGGTTTTTCTTGAGCGTGTGGAGCGCCTTCAACAGGGCGGTGGTGAAGCTCCCCGAGGAGCCGAGCCCCGTCCCGGCGGGAATATCGGCCATGCTGGTGATCTCCAGGTACGGCGCACCGACGCCCGCCACTCGCAGCGCTTCCCGAATGAGCGGGTGCTGGACCTCGTCCACTGACGAGACCCGCTCCATCTTCGAGTATTTGATGATCAACTCTTGGACGAAGGTGTGATGCAGCGTGATATAGACATACTTGTCAATCGCGGCGGCGATCACGAAACCGCTGTGCTCGCGGTAGTACGAGGGCAGGTCCGTCCCGCCGCCACCCAGGGAGATACGCAAGGGGCTGCGCGTGATAATCATCGCCCTGAACCTTTGTAGAGCCGCTCGACGACCTGCAACGCCGCCTGGGCGTCGCGCAGACCGGCGGCCGGCTGGCGCCCTCGCCCGATATCGTCCACAAACTCGGCGAACTCAACCTCCCAGGAGGTGTCAGCTATCGGATAGTCCCAGATCGTGGTCTCCGGCGGCCCCATCTGCGGGAGCATACGATGATACGCGAGGCGCTCGACCCCATAACTGCCACCGAGCCCGGTGATGTCCAGTTTTCCCTGACGCCCAAAGACCTCTAGTGAAAAGAGATTCTTCCACTCCGTCCAACTGGCGTGCAGGAAGGCCACCTGCCGCTTCGCTGTCTTGAGCAGCAGAAAGGCGTTGTCTTCTACCGGCATATCCCAGTAGTAGGTGTGGGCGAACCCTTGCACGTCTATGAACTCACCCAGAAACCAGCGGGCCAGATCGATCAGATGGATGCCCTGATCGATCAGCTCGCCGCCCCCTGAGCGCTTTGGATCAGCCCGCCATTCTTTTTCATACCCGACGCGCCCCCCATGTCCGTAGCGCCCGCGCACGTACATGACCTCCCCCAACGCGCCGACATCCGATAGCTCCTTTGCCTTGCGCAATGCGGGATGGTAGCGGTGGTTGAACCCGACCCGCACCAGGACCGGGGCGCGCTCCGCCGCTTCGATGACGGGATCGAGCTCTGCGCTTGACCGCGCCGCCGGCTTTTCGACCAGGACGTGTTTCCCGGCTGCGATGGCCGCCAGCGTAATCTCGGCCAGCGCGTCGTGCGTCGCGGACACTATGACGATGTCCACATCCCGGCGCTCGACCATCGCCCGCCAGATGGTCATCGGTTGACTCCCCGGCACGCTCCGCGCCAACGCCTCCGCGCATTCAGGGAGAACGTCCGCGCAGGCCACCAACTGACATCCGGCCAGCGCCGCTGCGCGCTTTCGCCCGATCAGCCCGCACCCGACGATCGCAACCCTCATCTCACCCCCAGGACTTGCCCCGATCCTTCGGCACGAGCCGGCGCAGGGTATAGATGTCCGTGTCTCTCAGGTCCTCGATGTGGTCGGCCAGGCTCTCCCACGGATCCCACACGGCGCTGAGCAGCTTGCCCGAGATGCCGTCGCTGGCCGGGGAGGCGAGGAAGACACACAGCGATGCCCCACGCTCCATCGGGGCGCCGCCCTCCGCCTTCTGCTTCAGGGCCTGCTCGTAGAACGCCCGTCCCACCCTTGTCGGCCCTGCCTCCAGCACCTCATCCAGCAGCCGTGTATTCAGCGCCCCGGGCGCCACGGCGTTGACATCGATGCCCAACCCCCGCACCTCGTCGGCCAGCGTCTCCCCAAAGCGGACCACGGCAGCCTTCGACGCCGCGTAGGCGCTGAGAAAAGGCAGTGGTTTTGTCGCCCCGCCACCCGAGAGGAGCACGATCTTACCATACTTCCGATCCAAGAAATGCGGCAAGACCTCCCGGCAACACAGCACCGTCCCCATGAGGTTGATCGCGATGGCCTGCGACCACTCACGCCAACTGACCTCGTGGACCGGTCCTTTGGGCCCGTACACCCCCGCGTTACAGACCAGGATCTCCAGGCCCCCGAGTCCGGCCAACGTCGTCTGCACCAGGCGTTGCACCTCGCTCGGGTCTGAGACATCCGACGGCGACGCGAGGACCCGGGCTTTCCCCCCGGCGCGTTCGGCAACCTGCTCTTGCGCGCGATGAAGCTGGGTTGCGCCACGCGCGCACAGCATAACCTCCGCGCCTTCGTCCACGAAGGCGCGCGCAACGGCGAGCCCAAAGCCGTGGCTGGCCCCCGTGATCAAGGCGCGCCGGCGAGCCAGCTTCATGCCGCCCTGCCGACGGCGAGATAACGGATCCGCCCGTCCACCCCCAGATTCGCCTCCAGGAACCGCCCCGGGTCCACCACGATCGGTTGGTCCATCCACCGGACGAGATCATCTGCGGTGATGGCAGTGAACTGGGGCCACTCTGTCGCCACCATCGCCGCCGCAGCGCCCCGCAACGACACCTCGATTGAGGGCCGGAGATCGATCACCCCGCTCAACTCGACCGGCAACGTCCTGACGGCAGGGTCGTAGGCGACGACGAGGGCGCCCCGCGCATGCAGCCAGCGGCAGGTCTCGATCGCGCTGGACCGGCGGAGGGTGTCGGTGCCCGGCTTATACGTCAGGCCCAGAACCGCGATGGTCCTGCCCCGCACGTCGCCGAGGACCTCGAGGAGCCGACGGCGCGGCCACTCCTTATGCGCGTCGTTGCTGCGCTGCACCGCCGAAATCAGAGGCGTGGCTAGCCCTACCCTCTGCCCGACCTCCATAAGGAATGAGACATCGCGCGCAAGCGTCCCACCTGCGAAGGCATGGCCCGGGCGCACATAGGCGCCGGGCCCTACACGCGCATCGCTTTTCAAGCCCCGCTCCACCTCTCCACCGTCCGCCCCAAGCCGTTCACTCAACGCCGCCAGCTCGTTCGCAAAGGCCACCGAAGCGGCGAGGAAGGCATTGAGCGCGTGTTTTGTCATTTCCGCGGACTCAACCGACATCCATTGGATGTTCTCCGTAAAAGGCTTGAGCAGTCGCGCGATCCGATCCTTATCCGCCGGGTCGCGCACACCCACCACCACCCGCTCGGGTCGCGTAAAGGTCTCGATCGCCCTTCCCAAACGAAGGTTCTCGGGTGAGTAGGCAAAGGTCGCCGTCCCGTCCGCCCGAACACGCCTGTAGATGTCCTCGAGTCTGCGAGTCGAGCCTACCCGCAATTGCGAGGAGATCAGCACGAGCGCTCCCCGGCCCAGGTACGGGAAGATTGCTGCGACCTTCTCGATGATGGATTCGACATCAGCCCGATCGTTCTCGTCAACCGGGGTATCGTATCCGACCCAGACGATATCAGCGCTGGTGAGATCTTCCGGATCGGAGGAAAAGGACAGCCTGCCTGCTTCCAACCCCCGCCGAACCACGTCCTCCAACCCCGGTTCGAACACGGGGAGGTGGCCGGTCCGCAGGCGAGCTACGGTCTCAGCGCGCTGGTCGAACCCAACGACCGTATACCCCGCTGAAGCAAGGCATGCCGCTGTCACAGTTCCCAGATGCCATAACCCCACCACTCCGATCCTCATTCCCTTCGCTCCAGCATCCATCGATTCCGATCCAGGTAGTGGAGGGTCCGGATCACTCCCTCGCGGATGCTCACCTTGGGCCTCCAACCTAACGCCAGGAGGCGCGAGCAGTCCAGGAAGATGAACGGGTTATCGCCCACCCATCCCCGGTCACCTCCCGAGTAGATCCGCTCGGGAGAGACCTTCAAATACTCGCACATCCAACCGATCGACTCGTCCAAGAGACAGTAGTCGTCCGTGCCCAGGTTGAAGATGTTGACCTTGTCCTGCGCCCTCTCGATCGCCAGAAGCATCCCGTCGAGGCAGTCCTGGATATACAGGTATGATTTGCGCTGCCTGCCATCCCCCAGGACATACAGCCTGTCGGGATGCGACCTCAGTTGTTTGTAGAAGTCAAAGACATGCCCGTGGGTGTACCGCTCACCCAGAATGGACACGAAACGGAAGATGTACCCCTGGAACCCGAACCCTTCGCAATAGGCCCCGATCAGCCCTTCCGCCGCCAACTTGGAGGCGCCGTAGAGCGAGGTCTGGATGGGAAACGGGGCGTCCTCTCGCGTAGGGAAGGTCTCCGGCTCGCCATAGATCGAGCCGGTCGAGGCAAAGACGATGCGCCGGATCCCGTTGGCCCGCATCGCCTCCAGCACATTGAAGGTCGCGACCGTGTTCTGCTCCAAATCCTTCCGGGGGTGGTCCATGCCAAAGCGGACGTCGGCGTTCGCGGCCAGGTGGAACACCAGATCTACATTACGCAGCGCTTTGTTCAAATCATCCAGGTTGAGGGTATCGCCGTGCACGAGGCTGAAACGGGGCGACCGGCGCGCCTCGGCGAGAAACTCGGGCTGTCCGGTGGAGAGATTATCGTAGCCCACCACCTCGTGGCCGCCTTGGAGCAAGCGATCCACCAGGTTGCTCCCGATGAAGCCTGCAGCCCCGGTTACACAGTAGCGCAACCCACGACCCCCGGCGCCTATGAAGCCTCTCGAAACGCCATCTTCCAGCGCGGCAGCTCCCACCTCTTACGACATCCCAGAAATTCGCCAGAGATACTATGCATTTCGCCCCTTGCTGCCATCACTCAAGCCGGGCTCTTGAGCGCCCGAGGAGAGAACTGTGGATCGGGAGCGGCCCAAGCGGATGCGGAAGAGATCAATCAGATTGCGGATATTGCCGCTCAAGAGCGCAAGGCGACTGTCCCGGTCATCCCGCCAGCGGACCGGCACCTGGGCAATCCGATAGCCGACTCGTCGCGCCAGGTAGAGGATTTCGACGTCGAACATGTAGCCATCTATTCTCTGCCGCCCAAACAAATCAAGCGCGGCGCGGCGCTGAAAGAACTTGAATCCGCACTGGGTGTCTACGATATCATGCAGTCCCACGACTGCGCGCATCACCAGGCCAAACCCTCTCGAGCCTACACGCCGATGCAACGGCTGGGCCTGTTCGATACGCGAGCCGGGCAGCCCGCGTGAGCCGATCACGACCTCGTAGCCGTCTCGCAGCCACGGCTCGAATTTGTCAAACTCTTCAATAGGGGTTTTGTTATCCGCATCAACAAACCCGATGATCTCGCCCCGCGCCAACGCCACCCCCTGGCGGACGCCGTACCCCTTCCCACGCCGCTTCACGCTGCCGAGGACCCGTAGCGCCGGGTCAGTCCTGGCCATCCCTGATGCCAGCTCGCGTGTGCCGTCGTCCCCGTCAGCCCAGAGAATGATCTCATACGTCCTGCGCCTCTCCTCAAAATAGGCCTCTGCCTCCTTGATGGTGTGGGCAATCGCATTGACCTCGTTATACGCCGGGAGAATGAGCGTGATATGCGGACGATCGCCCATGCGCTCTCTCAGCATCGGCGTAGAGGAGTAAGCGTCAACCCGATGATGAGGTTCAGGCCCACAATCGGAATCTTCAGGGGAAAATACGTCTGATGGACTATGGAGAAACGCGCGCGCAGCTCGGAGATAATCTCGTCCGGCAGATTGATGTGTTCGGACGCAATGAACCAATCGAAGCTCTGCTTGTAGCGTTTCTCGAAGATCGTGCGAGAAGTCATGTCTCGCACCATGTTATAGATGAGTCTTCCCTCGCAAGGAATCAGCACAGAAAAGAGACCCACAGGGCTGAGGACACGGTGTACCTGCTCGAGCGCCTTGGGCAAGTTGGGCAGATGCTCCAAAACGTGGATGGCAATAACCCGGTCAAAATACCCGTCTGGAAAATCAAGGGCTTCCTGGCAATCCCCAACAACCACACGCGCCGCCGGATGCGACGCACGGATTATCTCGGCGAGTTCTGGCCGCAATTCTAGGGCTATGTATTCCTGCCTCTCCAGACTTTCAAAGCGGAGGTGCCCACCCCGTCCGGCGCCGATCTCGAGCGTTCTCCTGACTCCGTGGGCGAGCGTCCGCAACGGATACGAGTGATTAAACTTCTCAACGAGGGCATATCGGCTTGGCAGGATCGTGAGCCAATACTTGTGAAAATCCTCCCGAATCTCCCGCTGCTCCTCAGTCAGCGCCGGGAGCCGCTTGGGCCAGCGATTCAAGTCGAAGGAAATCCTCCGCGACATGTTCGTCCCTCTTTGGCTGGATTCCGCGCCGGCCTCCAGGGCCCGCGTGCGCAAAGGGGCCTCGAAAGCTCCTTCGGGCTGAACCTCATGCTATCTTGACCCAAGTCGGGAGGCAAGACATATCAAAGGATTCCAGACCTCGGAAGGCCGGCGGAGGCCTTGGGACATTGTGGCCACGGCAATGGTGATCGCCTCGAACCCCTACAGGTGATCCTTGTCGGCGCATTCAGACATGGGGGGTAGTCCGTTTGCCGGCGGGCGCATAGAGAGGTGAAAAGCGAAACCTGATCAGCGCCCATAACCAGGTCCATGGATCCGTCACCATCGATACCTTCTTCCCTTGCTTCAACGAACGACTCCGGTAGTTGACAGGGATTTCCAGGGGGACGTACCCTTTCCTGACCAGCTTGATGACCAACTCAAAGTCAAAGTCAAATCGATCACAGTCGAATCTCAAACCGTGCAAACAATCTCGTCGAAAGACCTTGTACATGGTAAAAGGGTCTTTCATGCGTTGACCATACATGAGGTTCAGTGCGGTGGCAAACAAGATGTGACCGAGGTTAAAGAACGTGGCAATAACGGGCTGGTCGATGAATGTGCGCACCTTCCAGTCGCCCGCAATATGTCGCGAGCCCAGAACGAAGGCGCGCTGGTAGGTTCGGAGCGGCTCGATCAGCGCATCATAATCATTGACATCGTACTCCTGATCAGCATCCTGAATCAGGATGACGTCTCCTTCGGCGTGCGTGAAACCGGTCCGAACGGCGCTCCCCTTCCCTCTGGGTCGATCTTCCAGCACCACCTTTACCCCGGGGCGATCCTGATACCCGAGGACCAAGTCGCGCGTGCCATCTGTGGAGTTGCTTTCGATGACAATAATCTCCTTGTCAAGGCCGGGCACCTCCTTGGCGACCACAGCGTCCATCGTTATCGGAAACGTGGGACGCTCATTATAGACAGGCATAATGATGGACAGCAGCGGTCGGGTCCTCCGCGCTACGCGCCGCGCCCTGACGACGATGCACGACGACACGAATCTGGATGGGAGATAACGCCTGAGCGGAACAGGCGCGACGGCGTACAGGGCCCGTATCAGGCGCGCGAGTCCTGTGCGTGAAGAGGCGCGCCCCCGGCCATACGCGTACGTCAACGAAGCGCTCCGATAATCACGTGTGACCTCTATATCGGCAAATCCACTTCGCAGTAACGCCGACTGGATTGTCTGCGTGTCGAAATAGTAGAGGTTCTCCTCACGCCATTCCGTCCACTGGTCCCACAAGAACCGCGCCGGCCAGCTATCCGTGGAAGGCGTAACCAGGAGCAGCGTCCCGTCCGGCTTGAGCGCCTCATGGATCTGCTCCAGCGCCGCGATCGGATCACTGGCCTTTTCCAGTTGGAACGTGACGACTGCGGCGTCGTAGCGCCTTCCTGGGAGTGTGGATCGGCTGAGTTCCTGAAGATCCAATACCGTCTCGATCTTATGGCCGTGCTGAGCTGCCACGGCGGCGAAAGGACCGCCCTTCGAAACCATCAGCAGGATGGCTGATCCGGACGCGCCACGCCGCGCCTGGTCCTGTGTATACGACCCCGCAGCTTCCTGCTCGATAAGGAGCCTGGCCAGGCGCAGATCATCTGCGAGTGGATCCCGGCCGGCGCTCTCCGCGTAGGGCCCCAGGGCCGCTGGCCTCGTTGCGGGAGGCTGGAGGCGAGTCAACCCACAATTCGTACAGCGATAGACCGGCCCGCCACGGCTGATGAAGAGATACCTCCAACCGCGAAGACTGCACAACGGACACGTCTCGGACCTGGAGCTGCGCCCCGCGGAATGTGACGGTCCCCTCGAAGCGTCTGTTTCCGATTCAAGTGGACCGCTTGCCGGCGGCTGTGAGGTCTCACTCATGCCCGTACGTTCTCTCCAGAGCCAGTCCCTGACTCGACATCGTCCGCCGGTTTGCGAGACATCCCGCGAGGTCCCGACAAGAAGGACGCGCTGGGCGCAGCATCACACCACATCGTCCGCCCGGGAGTCAAGGGCGAGATGGGTCACGCGGTCCCTTCCCCGGCTTTCGCCGGCAGAAGCGGGTCCCTTCACACTGAAGCCGGTCATCTCCTCAAACAGAGGCTGGCGTCGATCCGCGCGAAGCGGCGCCTGAACCAGATCGCGGCGATCAGGGTGAAGGCGCCAAGCAGAAGAAGCGCGCTCTTGCGCCAGGGGGACCGATACTCCGCCGAGATATGGTGCGGGCCGGCTGGAACGTCCAGGCCGATGAAGCTGGGCGACACCATCGCCGGCCGCACTCTGTTGCCGTCCATGGTAACCTGCCAGTTCGGATGGTACGTCACCTTTACGGCGAGGGTCGCGGCCTCCTGGCATTCGACCCGTAAGGCGATCCGGCCCGGCAACACCCGTTCCTCGCTGATCCTTCCACCACCCGGGCATCCTGAGCTGCCCGGCGACTGTGACCCAGCCCTGTCCGTCCGGGCTTCCGACCCGTCTCTTCCCGCCGGATACGTATAGCGAATGAACCGCCCCGCTGCGGGGTCGGGGCTCAAGAACCAACCCCGGTTGCGGAGGAAAAGATCTGATTGGGAGTTGATACGCTCCATTCCAGAAACGGCCACAAACCGGGCGTAGCCGCTGGTCTGGGCCCTATACAGGGTATACTTGGATGTCGCCTTGATGGGCCGCAAGAACGTCGCCATCGTCAGGCCGGTCGGCGCGACGACGTACCGCACATTAAACAGATCGTAGTGGGCTGGGTTCCGATCGTCGAAGTGAAAGATAAAATCGGCGTTGAGGGAGTGCCCCTGATAGGGAGGCAAGATCGCCACAATCCGGTTGAACGTCAGCAGGTCGTAGAAGTGGAGGTCGCCGAACGTCATCTCCTTTCCCCAGTTAGCTCGAAGGCCGGCGTAGGTCCGCCCCGGCGGCAGTTCTCGAAGGGCCGATAGGATCGTTCGCGCATCCTCGTCGGCGTCCAGGGCCTTACTTGTTCGCTCCATCAACTGCCTGTTGAGCGCGTAGTGACTCTGCCGCTCTCGCAGGGCCGGGACGATCAGGCCTAAGACAACGACGCCTACGGCCACCGCGCGCCAGCGCTCCGGAAGCGATGCCAACTGCCGCCAGACCCATTCACCGCCGAGGCCGATCAAAAGAATCGCCCCCAGGTGCACCCCACCCGCAAACCGAAGGAAATGGAGCACCCCGCCCATCGGCAGAAGGTCCGCCAGCTTCCCCCACGTGGGGCGGCCAAAGAAGAGCCCCAGCATGACGAGGAAGAGTGTCAGGGCCATCAATGCGGGACGCGTGCGGGCGAGGAGGGCGGAGGAGACCCCAAGGGCCAGCAGCACTGTAAGGACAGGGAGTCGGCCGTAGTCCAGCAGGTCTCCGTTCACCAGCCAGGGGAGAATGTCGCCGGCCCCGTAGGAGTCGTATTTCCAACGTTCCAAATATGGGCTTATTGCGCCCATGTACGCTCTGGACAGCAGCCAAGGGAGCCAGAGGTAAGAGCTGATGACTGCAGCCAGCGCGGCGGGGATGGCGAGCCGGACCATCCGCGGGCGCCAGTTCGCCCGATTCAGGCCGACGAGGAAAAGCACGAGCGCCGCGACCCCAAGGATATACGCATAGATCAAATGCGCCAGAGCCAAGGCGGAGCAGGCGCCGATAGCGGAGAGATACCCTGTGCCCCGCTCCAAAAGACGATCCATGCAGGCCAGCGTGATACACAACAAGTGGACCGCCCAGAGCTGCGTATACATGCCATAGCCGCGCCAGATGTAGCTACCGTACTCGAAGCCGAACCCGGGCCTGGACACAAGAAGCGTGGCTGCCACAGCCCCGACGGCCCCCGCCACGAGGGAGAACCCCAGCCGCCGCATTGACCAGTAGACGGTGAACGGAAATCCAACCAAGAGGAGGTACCGAATCAGGTTGAACAGCGTCAGGAGATCAGCCTGTTTCAGGAGGAGGCGGTGCAGGAGGACCACCGCAAGGTGCGGCAGGTGCTGGTAGTAGAAGAATTGAGGGAAGCCGAGATCCAGCTCCTGGACCCAGTGATCGATGGGGTTCTCGCCGTTCGCCAGCGCCTCGCTGGCCCGCTGGACAAACAGGTAGTGGACCGCGTCGTCGTTGACGCTGGGGATCGGAAGGGTCAGCTCGGGCAGGAGCGCGATCGCGTTGAACGCACTCAGGATGAAGACCAGGAGCAGAAAAACTCCCGTCGTCAACCGACCGGGCGGATCGTCAGGATCCTTGAGGTCAGTCCCCGCCACACGGTCCTCCTTGTGGCTGCATCATGACACCCTGAACACATAGAATGAGTAGCCGATGACGTCCACCAGATTGTACCGCTTGAGCCAGTCGATGCCGAAGAGGGCCCTGGCACGCATCAATCCGTGAGCGCTGATGATGTAAACCCCCGGCTCCGGCTTCCGCGCCATGTCGGCAAATTGCATCGGCTCTGCGTGTATCCCGTAGTACTCAGGCCGCATCTCGCCAACGTACAAGAGCTTCACCCTGTTGAACTGGTGCGCGTCAAGATAGCGTTTCAACCGCTTCAGGTTCTGTCCCCAGTCAGCCAGGTCAGCATCGAGGTACTCGAGCCCGAATTTCGGTCCGCCGATGAACTCGTTGAAATACGCGAGATAGTCTGGATAGATGCGAATCGGCGTGGAGAGGTACCAGGCAGCCAAGACAATGCCGGCCACAAGCCCCACCAGCCGTTGAGTAAGGAGCTGCGCCGTGCGGCTGGCGAAGATGAAGAGGAGCGGATAGATGGGAAGGAGATACCGAAGGTTCAAGGGATCGGCCAGGGCCGATATTAAGGTGAAGAGGGCCAGAGCGGGGAGCAGGAGGAAGGCTTCATTGAACCATCCGCCGCCCTGCCTGCGCCAATGCCAGAGGGCAATGAGGATCAGCAGCAACAACGGGATAGGCGTTTTAATCACGAACGCCACCAGAAAGTAGTACCACCACCCCCCGGCCCGGAACTGTCCCATCACGTACCATAGGTAGTTGTGGGGGTGCAGACGCGGCGCGAGCAGCACGGCTCTTACGTAGAACAATGGGTCCTTCGGAAACAGATAGACCGTATAAAGCACGCCTAACGCCATCAGAAAGATGAGGGACAGTGCAGTCAGGCAACGTGGTAGTCGCTCCCGGACGGTGTTTGCTGCGAGTGGGAAGGACGGCGAGGAGGCGGTGGCCGGGCTCGCGGTATCAGCCTCTTCACCCCTCGGAAAGTACCAGACTGCTAGCAGCATCAAGACGGCGAACACTGGAGGCAATATGACGGCAGGCGTCTTGCTGGCCAGGGCACACCCCAGCAGCAGTCCCGTCCACAGAAGGCGGCGCCACGTCCCCTTGGTCATGAACCGCCACAACGAGTAGAGTGAGAGTGTGTAGAAGCAGCTCAGGCCAACGTCATATGATGCGAATCCGGAGTTCGCAATAGTTAGAGGGCAGAAGGCGTACAAGAGCAGGGCCATAAGCCCTGCCTTTCCACCGTACAACTCTTTCGCCCACCGGTACACAAAGTAGGCCAGCAGGAGCGCGAGCAGCAGCGTCGGCAGGCGCCCCCACAAGAGCAGTCGGTCCGCATCGTTAGTCATGAAAAAGTTCGCTCCGGACCTCCAAATGTTCACCCCTTCCGTCCAACCTCCCCTCGCCCAGCTCGGATCGGTCAGATCGAGGTGGGGCTTGAGCGCCAGCAGCGGGAGGGCGGAGAACGCAAAGATGAGGGGCGGATGCTCCGGGACAAGACGCCATTGCCCGGTCTTCAGAAAGACGTACCCCACAGGCAGGATTGCAACCTCGTCATAAGCGGGGGACATCTGGCGAGAGGTGAGGAGGACCTGGAGGGCGAAGAGGGCAAGCAAGATGGCGACGATGGCGCCCCTCGTCGCGTTCGGCAACCGGGGGCCCGCGTCAGGCGATGGCGCGCTCATCGGCTGCCGCTTGCCGCTGTTAAGACTTTCCTCAATTGACCTCTCGGGTTCACGCTCATGACCGGATCGGAAGATCATGACTGCGGTCGGGGCCCGCAGTCGGACCTTATCTAACCGATTCCGGTCAAGGGTGTCAAGGAGAACCCGGGACCGGTGGTCCACCCCCCCCTGTTCGGCTTTGCCGGAAAAAAGACTTGACAGAGAAATCGGGGCCATGTTATAGAGAGACACCTTTGGTTCGAGAAAGGTCCTGATTAAAGCAATGCAGCGAAATTAAGTGGTTTCGCGCAAACCTTTCGAGAAGGGTGAGGGCAATGAAGCCGTTGAGAAAATCAGACAAACGATATCTCCTCACACTGTTGGTTTTGGGGGCCTTTCTCGTCACGCTCCCCCTAACAGGCTCCGCCGTTGTCACCTCGGTCGTGGTGATCGCGACAGACCCGGGAGGCGATATTCAGACGGTGGCCTTTCCTTTCACAAATGGTTTCGACACCCTCCAGGTGGCGATCACGACCTTTCCGAGTTCGGTCCCTCCGGTGATCCACGTTGGGTGGACTGTGAACGCCTTAGCTGGGAACTCGGACCCCGCAGTAGATACGACGCCTTGTCCTGGAAATCCGAGTAACACCTGCCTGGGAGACTTGAATCCAGCCACCACGCTCAACGCAGGCGCGCCACCAAACCGGCCCAACGAGAGCGGACCCGAATCGTATGTGCTCCAGATTTTTCAGGCGAACACCCCGGGTCCGGGGCAACCGTTGGTGGAAAAAATCAGAGCGCGAATCTCGTCCCATATCCCCTGCCCTGGCAGTAATACCTCGGTGGAAATCGGGGCCGGGGTGGCGATATTCCCTGGGTGCGTCGATTTTGCCACTGCGCCTTCCAGTTCCTTTTCGTTCCTCATCCTGAACCCTGAGAGCGCCGGTTTCAGCTTCGATGATCAGTTCTCGATCCAGATCGGTGGAAGCTCCGGCTCTGAAAACGACGGCCCAGGCGAGGACTCCTTCCTGAGCGCCGTGATCGAGGGGACGACGACCACGACGACCACGACGACCACGACGACGACCTCGACGACCACGACGACGACCCTGCCTCCCCCAACGATCCCGACGACGGGTGAATGGGGGATGATGATCTTTGGGGCGGCTTTGCTCGGGTTTATGGCCTGGATGATCCAAGCCAAGCGCTCTGTCCGGTAGGCTTCAGGCTCATCCCTTCGATAGCATTGAAAAAGCGGGGTCCTTTACCCCGCTTTTTTCTTTTGTGGCGGCCCTCGGACTGCGAAATCCTGTTCCGCCCATGGTAGAGACGACCGACGAACCCCAGGAAAGCCAGCCCGGCGCACGGATGGAGATCCTGAGCGCCGTCGCCGTCCTCGGATTGACCTACGGGCTGCTGCTGTGGCAGTTCCCGCCCTCGCTCCTGTTCATGCCCACGATCCCTGCCGGCGGCGATACCCTCTCTCACTATGCAGCGGCGAAGTACCTCCGGGATCATCTCCTGCCTCACGGCCGTCTCGTCGGCTGGATGCCGGGCAACTTCGCAGGCCTTCCTATCTTTCTCTTCTACTTCCCTCTTACCTTCCTCGTGATCGCGGCGTTGAGCCTCGTTCTCCCATTTCCCGTCGCCTTTAAGCTGGGGACGGTCGCCGGGACGTTCAGTCTCCCGCTTGCCGCCCTCTTTGCGCTCAGGTGGATGGGCTGCCACTTCCCCATCCCCGCGCTCGGGGCGCTCTTCACGCTCTGCTTCCTGTTCATCGAAAGCAACACCATGTGGGGCGGCAACATCCCCAGCACGCTTGCGGGAGAGTTTGCCTTTAGCTTTTCCCTGCCGATCCTGGCGCTCTTCTTGGGCGCCCTCTATCGAGGCATCGAAACGAAGCGCAAGGCATGGCTCTGTGGGGCGCTGTTTGCCCTGGTCGGGTTCAGCCACGGTTATACGATGGTGATGGCCGCGGGGGTGGCGCTGTTCTTTCTCGCGTTCAACGGCGACCGGACCTGGACCTTCCGATACCTGGTGAGGGTTTATTCAATCGGAGGGTTACTCCTTGGCTTTTGGCTCCTTCCGCTCTTCGTCTACCTGCCCTACACATCGGGGT
>Ga0214473_10004721_pt1 | contig 16367 bp, 17 predicted proteins | sample RVTome_7_FD_203509 | JGI IMG/M metagenome (GOLD analysis project Ga0214473, IMG submission 203509) | Soil microbial communities from uranium-contaminated site in the Upper Colorado River Basin, Wyoming, United States - RVT98D197 | ecosystem: Environmental > Terrestrial > Soil > Contaminated >... | reverse complement strand
CCAGGTAAATTTGAGCATATTCCGCAGCTGAAGCCTGCCGTCCCATCACGGGTCTATCTGCATCCGTAGGTATTGGGATTTGGCCCATTAGATCATCTGGGATATAAGCGAACTCCTCCGGTCCTGTAGCGGTGTCGAAAAATGCTTTGGCGACGATTCCGCGATACCATAACGCTTCAACTGCGGAATTTGGTTGTTTGTAAGGTTGCTCGCGATCACGCTTCGCCACCCCCATCTCACGTACCTCACCAAAACTACGGGTGAATTGAGCCCAAGGAAGCCTGCCTGAGTGTCGGATAAGATCAGCCAAGGCCTCTTTCTCGTTCGGTGTAAGCCGGTTGACCAACGCCCCCACTTGAGTTGTGTTTAAGACCCTTGAGGATAATTGGAGCAATGCTGCATGGGGGTCCTGTTCATCCAGCCCGATCCCCCATAGTTCAGCGATGATACGCAAATGCCCCAGGTCTCTACCTTGCAGGCTCTCAGCTAGATTGGGCATGATCCCACATCATTTTAGATTAAATCATCACTTCCAATGCGCTCGGAACGACCTCAACCGTCACGTTCCGTACATCTGTTCCAAAACCAGATATCACTTCTCCATCCGCATGGATTGTCACCGGTCTCTCCGCCTGGAGTTGCATCCTGTGTAACTGGCCCAATCTTACTTGTTTGAAACGACCATGGGTGCCTTTCATCACCTCCGGGACCAGCCGCAACATCATCAGTCGTGAGACATGACTTACACAGGCGTAGTTTAGGATGCCATCGGAGCTGTCTGATCCCGGTGCCACTAAGAAACCGCCTCCCTCGCGTGGTCCATTACATACCACCATCATGATTGTCTCTTCATTCCAAGACTCTAAATCTGTGGTGAAGTGCATCATGGGTGCGTCGTGATTGAGGGCAATGGTTTGAAGTACCGCCACCAGATACATCATAAAACCTCGAATTTGGGTGAGGCGGTGGGTGCGGATGGTTACCGTGGCATCGAAACCCAAACCAAAGGTGTTGTCGAAGTACTCGCGCTTCCCATGACCGGTATCAAATACCCCTAAATCGATGACCTTAGGTTGACCGATATATAACTTTTTGAGTGTCTCAGCTGGACTGCCGATGATACCAATGGAGGTAGCGAAATCATTTCCAGAACCCAAGGGCACAATACCCAACCTTGGTCTGACTTGTGGTGGAACCTGCATCAAGCCATTGATCACTTCATGGACAGTGCCATCTCCGCCTGCAGCAATGACCAGGGAACAACCAGCTTCAGCTGCCTGGCGAGCCAGCTCGGTGGCATGGGTTGGGTAAACTGTCCCTGACCAATCAGCTCCGCCAAATTCCTCCACCAATGGTCGTATATCTGCAATCGCTCTCCAGGCACGACCGCTATCTGCATTCGGGTTGACAATAAACTTCGTTTTATGTCCAGTCATGCATCACTCCGAAACAATAATAACAACGTAAATCCTGAAGCATCGGCTATGGTATCGTGAAGGTTGCACGCAAGCTGTTTTGTGAGTCATAAACGGAGATGATCTCACCAGAATTCCAAATTGAGGCCGTTAATCCCCAAAATAAATCCACAACAGTATTCTGCCCACTGCGTGTATTTAAATTGATCGCTCCATCCTTATATAGGGTTAGCTGGGGGAAAAAATATTCATTTCCCTTACCATCCGTAAGGCGCCATCCTGCCAATAAGAGCTCGCCATCACCAGTGCGCCGGAGCACCACGCGTTCGTTTTCCAATACACCCGCTCCAATCACTTTATCAATGAGTACATCAGGCTCCTGCCCGATTAATGTTGGCGTCGCTGTGAGTGTGGGTCCGTGAGCCGATGTGGCCGATGGGCGCGGGGTGACTGAAGCTACAATGGTTGGCGGAAGCGAGGTGATAGTAACATTCGGTAGTGGAGCGGTCGGGATGTAGATGGTCTGACCAACATACAGACTGTCAGGGTCAGTCAGGTTATTCACTGTCATAAGATCTGCGATACTGATATTGAATTGGATCCCAAGTGCTCCAAGTGTGTCCCCCTCCTTTACGCGGTAGGTGAGCATTTCGAATGTCGGAGTCGCCTGGAGCGTCCCCGTAATTGGGATTCCAATCTCAGCAGGGGTTATTGTCCCTGAAGCAAAATCGTTCGCGATGATTGGTAGGATAACCGATTGTGTTGGTGTAACGACGATCACCAGCGGAGTACTCTCAGCCGTGATGGGCGGGTGGTCTCGTTCCCAAAGCTGAAGTATCACTCCCACGGTAATCGCAGAGATAATAATATTGAGCAAGATGATATAAAAAAGGCGTTTTACCTGTCTCATGCTCTCCTCACCATCAGAAATCATAGCATAAGCCCGCAATTGGCACAATACCCTGGATGGAAGATAGAATTATCCATCCCATAATAGATTACTCCCGCCCGGGTGGGAGTGATCATCCGACAAAGCCTATTAAAAATGTACCAATCGGGTCGGTTCCTGGGTGGATTCCAGCATACGCTCGGAGAATTCAATTACACGGAAACCAATGAAGAGACCCGTTATATTTCACTGGGCGGGAATAGATCGACTTAAATGGCGAGATAGTCTACCAGCTTGTATACCACGGAAGTGTGGTTAATCAGTAAGCCTCCAACTACCAGATCAGCGTTTACTCCCCAGCCTCCACCGGATAGCCTGCCTGAATCCAGACAGCATATCCTCCAAGGATGGGTGTGACCTGCGAAAAGCCGTTATCGATTAATATAAGCGCCGCACGGGCACTCGATTCTTCCGCAAATCAGGTGCAATAAGTGATGATCCAGGATGATGGATCTAGCTCTCCCCTACGATTAGGCAGGTCAGTGATTGGGATGAGCACAGCCCCAGGGATGTGAGAGGCTGCATACGTCCTGCTGTCACGCACATCCAGAAAAACTGCCGATCCAGCATCAAAGGCAGTTTTAGCATCTTCCAAAGAAACCCGTTGCACCTGCCCCACAGAGGCAGGGGTTGGTGTTCCCACCGGCGGAGCCTGCTTGTTCATGACCAATCCCGCCAACCCTGCCAAAATAATCAATATACCACCTCCAATTAACATCCATAAAAATGTTTTCTTGCGCTTGTCAGCCATAGATAGCACCTTTCGTATTCCAACTGATTAAACCAAGCCAGTCGTTATTTTACGCTTGATTTTAATCATCGAATCGACGGATGGTGTGGAAGAAGAGCACCAAAGGGTTTTGAGGACCTTCCCGGTTATTCGGGTTAATGTCCACAAAATTCATTGCCGTTTCAATTGTAATTAATCATAATCGAATTTGAGCGGATCACATCACTGGGGATGGAATTCACGATCCCCGCTTTCAACAATGCATGGAATTTGTGATCGGATATTCATCAGCGGAAATTTTGCCCGTCAGGCGATCAAACTGAGGATTACCTTATTAAAATCCCAATTATCCCCAATTAAATCAAATTCCTTCGAGATTTATTTTGTTTAAAATATATATAAATGTATTAATAAACTTTTAATGGGAGGGGAAATCTGTTAAAAGATGAATGTCCAAAGAATTCCTGATCTGGAAGAAATCTGGGAGGTTGCAGGTATTTGAATGATCACCCTGTGAGACAGGCGGTATCACTTCCTTACCTACAACCTGGGCATTTGTCATTATGTTCATTTGGATAATCTGATCCCCACCGATTGCTGCATATCAAAACAAGCAACAGCAATGATCTAAATAACTTCCATCGCTATACACACCAAAGGAAGTCTACCATGCAAAAAATACTCACAAAAATACTGATCATCCTGGGTGCATACTTGTTGATCTCTGCCTTCACCGGAGAAATTACACCTGTTACCAAAGCGGCAACGGATATAACACCTGCCATTGGAACCCTTCCATCTTCATCGCTGCGAACGCAGTATCCGTCAAAGCCTGCGATTGTTAGCACAGATCGAAAGTCTGTTGCTCAGCTCTTGGGAGGTCCGGTTGCATTCTCCGGGAATAGCCTGGTAAATTGCAGCAGCTGTCATGTACAGCTGATCACCGAATCTACTCCCACCCTGATTGATAGCCCTGACATGCTGCAAACTGTAGGCGCTGATGCCTTTAGTCGCAATAACGCAACCCATGGCGGTGGAAGTATGGACTGTGCAGGCTGCCATGGCTCACCGCATGCGATTTACCCAACGATAACCGCTGGTGAGGACGAGCAATCCACTCACTTGCGAAATCACTCAGGAGCTATTGTGGAATGTGCAGCCTGCCACACGGAAACGCCTGCGGGTGCCTTCTGGCATTTTGGTGGTGATAATTAAATCCCACATACACGGGGTAAAAACTGGGCGTGGGATAAATACCCACGCCCGGCCATTTAATCGGATAACTTATTATCTTGGATTAATACTTACAATGTGGAAGCTTTCATTCTTTCGATAATTCAACCTCATCTTTATTGGGTAACACCACTTCGAAACCCCGTCCGGATAATTGCTTCAACAACTCCTCGGGAGACTTATACCACTGGCCCCACTTACGCGAGATGTGCTCCGTCCAGCTATAAGTATCATAAGTATAGGATTCCTCCCGCCCACCATCTAGCCGGATCTTATATCTGCCATTGCGGTAATATTCCTGCGCCAGGTAGCCCTCGTCCATTTGCTTCATCGCTTCATCCACCTCGGAATCACTCAGTTCGGGATACTCATCTTCGAATAACGTAAAACTAAGCGGGTAGCGTGGGCGGATGGGAGGGTTTTCTGCCGGGTACCCCATCACCAGCTGAACCAGGGGAAACACCCGGGGTGGTAGTTTATATTTCCTGGCGATTTTATCGGCAATATAAGGTGCCGCCCCCAAAAAACAACTGCCCATGCCGCAACTCTCCGCAGCATTGACCATATTTTCAGCCATCAGCGAAGCATCCTGGATACCAAAAAACAGCATCGACAGGTCATTGGTCACCTTTTTCCAGCCGCGCTTACTCATGATCAGCTCCATGCGGTGAAGGTCCACGCAAATTGTGAACAACAATGGCGCCCCAAGCGGAACGCCCTTTTTACGGGTGAGTAACACGCTGCACAGCTGCGCGGCAAAGGGAGCTTGTTGCCCGGCGCGTACGACTGCCTGAATCACCTCATCCGCTGGCATCTCCTCGGTGTACTTGCGGATGGATTTACGGCTCAACATGGCTTCAATGATCGGATTGGATGACATATTATATTTTCCTCAGTCTCTATTATAGCCAAGGTTCTACATATCGTAGATTCATTGGAATGCTCTTGCAAATTGGTGATCCCGGAACGGTCTATCCAGGTGAGCAACAACTGTATCGAAAAACTCTATATCAGTATCTCAATATGATGTGATTTGTTACCAGATATCAGGACCTTAAGCTTTGTCTTGTTTGGGATTCATTAACTGCATGCCTGCCACATCGCTCGTACGACTCCTGTGCTAAAGATTTATGCCGGGTTTGTCCAGGCTTCCCGCAGCCAATCGTGAACTTGGTCATCGATATCATTTATGGAATACAACTCCAAATGATGAGTGAAATGCCCTGGCGACGGTTCGACGATTTCTTTCCAGCGTGGTGACGCATCCACATGGTGGAATACGAATGTCAGCACGAGTGGGGCAACCTTGCCAAGCAAGTATTTAGCAGGTATCCAGACCCAGGCAAAGGCTTTATGCCGGCGGAAGGAGATCTGGCTCTTAGTTACCCGTATTTCTACCGGGTTAATTTCATGAACCATATCGTATAGAGCATCAAAAAGCTGCCTGGACAAATCATGTCCATTAAAGTACTCATCCACCGTCATCACACTCTCCTGATGCATAGTCAGGTTCTTCTCTTTGCCTGCATCACCTCACGTGCTCGATTGTCGCATATCATTCTGATGTGGTTTCGGCTTGCCAAATGCCTGGGTAGTCGGTCACGAATCCTGTGCGATTCACCCTCAGGTCAGCGACTAACTTCCCGCCTCCGCTTTCGTATCGGTATAACCACTCTTCCAGGCGGCGATATCGTTGCGGGAGTGGTTCCAGATTGAAAGCGGGGAACTTCAACCAAGCAGCCGTAATATTCGCCGTCTCCCCGATTGCCAGTTTTAACCGCCGAATGGGAATGAGGTTAGTCGAGGGACTGAAATTGAGATCCAGGTCGATGCAGCCCCTGGCTTCCACCACCACGACTTCATTCAGCCACCAATTTTGGTTTGGATCCGTTCTAAGCTGAATATTGACCATCCGATTCCCAAGCCAGCCTTCGACTATTGCAGAGCGGGTATACCAGTCTGCATCGCAGATCACCTGGTAGCTTAATTGGCAAGCTTGCCGCTCATGGGAGAATATAGCTATCCCCTCCAAATGCCAGCCTGAACCCTGTGAAATCAGCTGGCAGAATTCATGACCAGGTAAAACACTACCCCGCCAGAGGATGCTCTCAATATTAGCCAAATCTATACTCCTGATAAAGTACACATCTCCCATCAATCAACAATAAACAGCTTAACCCCGGTGTGCGTGAAGGAACGATGTGCTTCTGCATTGTCTGCCACCTGATAACTCATCCCCGGGGATAGCACAAATATCCTACCATCGGCAAGCTCGGTTTGGAGCTCCCCTTCCAGGCAGAACAGGATATGGCCTTTTATACACCAATGATTAGCCAGGTAGCCTGGGGTGTACTCAACCAGACGCACCCTGATATTATCAAAATGCCGTGTGTGCCAGATAGCCAACCCCGTCTCACCCGGGTGTTCGGTCGCTTCGATTTGCAACCAGTTCGTCGTCCCAAAGGGAATGTTTTTCATGTCCATTATATTGCCCTGAGAATTTATATCCAATCGTTGCTTTTGCTTTGTATAGAAAACAAAATTATTGTAGCATAAACTCCCAGGCAATATCCTGTTAGCAGAACGAGTTTTATAATCTAGTATTCACTTGAGATTTAATAGAGCGTCTCCACCGCTATCAGCAGATGCTTTACCCCGACACGAGTATAATTACCCGCATGGACCTCTTTTCCCACGCCCATGAACTGCGCATGCCCACCGAAGCCCCGCTGGCTACCCACATGCGCTCGGTACCCTGGAGGAATTCGTCGGACAGGAGGAAATCCTCAGCCCGGGTAGCTCCTGTGCTGGGTTGTCGAAGCCACCCCGCACAATAACCTACGGTGATATTTATTGCGCCTATAAAAATTGACTAAATCACTGGTGACCTGGCAGCTGAGCATGTTCACCAATCAGCTTAGGAAGCAATAAGAGGCTGCCTTATGACTCCTGACAACTCACACAAACTGGCAAATCAATGGGGAGGCAACATAAAGAATATGATCTGGGTTGTTTTATATTGAGGCGAGGTGGAATGAAGGCCATATTTCTTGACTGATAAATCGGCAATAAACATAATCCCTCGTTCTTTGCTGAGTGTTCCCTTTTAAGGGAGAAAAATAGTTATGGCAAGCAAACCGGAGGAACAAGAACGCATGGCTGATGTGTTCCAGGCTGCTGTTAAGGCTGGCAGATCACCAAGGCATCACAATGTCTTGCGTATAGTTCAAATTTTATTTGTCTCCTGCTTGTTTTTGTTTATACTGGCGTTGAACATCAGCCGGGCAGTCCGGGCAGATTATAACCACGACGAAGATCAGTACATTGCCAGCGCTCGTCTGCTGCTGGACGAAGGTCTGCTGCCGTACCGGGATTATCCCTATTTCCATACCCCTTACCTGGTTTTTATTTATGCTCAGCTTTTTGCTCTGACCGGTAGTTATAACTTGCTGGTAGCACGTCTATTATCGGCAGTTTGTGCTTCGGTTACCGTTATGCTGGTTTTTTGGATTGTTCTCCATTTTTTTCGAAACCATTCGTGGGTATCCCGCTGGTTGGCCGCTATAGGGACCTTGTTTTTGTACCTGCCTAATCCGCTCTTTGCAGCAACAGCCGGCTTTAGCTGGAACCACAACCTCTCCGTCCTCTTAATGTTGGGCAGCTTATGGTTGGTTTTGCTCGGTTCACAGAAAAAATCCCCAGGAGAATGGTTGTTCTCTGGAGGGGCGCTGCTCGGACTCGCAGTTGGGATTCGCGTTAGCAGCATTACCATCTTGCCAGCTTTCTTACTAGCGTTGCTATGGTTACCAGATAAATTCTCGTGGAGGCGCATCAGATGGCCTAGGTTACTCTTTGGGGTGGGTTTCAGCTTGGCAGTGCTGCCACTGGTTTGGTTTTTGATCACTGCCCGCCAGGAGTTCATCTTTGGTAACCTGGAATATGCCCAGCTCAATTCCGCATATCGGCTGGATGTCCCGGTGGCTTATGATGGCCTCGTCCCGGTTTTTGGGGCAAGTAGCCTGCCAGAAAAGATAGGGTATTTGTGGAACGATGTTATTGGACAGCCCGCTAATCTGCTGCTGTTTGCCTGCCTGGCTTTCTTTGGTTGGTCGGTTCTTGCCATGCACCTAGGACATAAAGATGAGCAGGCTTTCAGAAATATTTTGGTATTTGCTGCCACCCTGTTTGTTGCTGTAGGTAGTTTTCTGCCAACACCTTCATGGTACCAATACTTCTATGCACCAGTACCTTTTGCTATGCTCGCAATTGCGCTGGGGCTTGCTTATCTGACGCAAGGGTCGAGCGAGACAAGAAAGTGGATTAGTCTGCTGCTTATACAACTGGTTTTGATCGCTAATATATTTATGTTTCAGGATTACCGGCGGATGTCATTTCTGCGGTACGTGGATTTGTGGAAGCCGCTTGTCATCCACCGAGTTGGGATGGATATTCGGGAATTGGTCGGACCATCCGGTTGGGTGTTTACCATAGCACCTATTTATCCCTTGGAGGGTGGATTGCGTGTGTATGCGCCTATGGCGACAGGGGTATTCGCTTTTCGGACAGGACCTTTGTTGAGTGCAGAAAAACAGCAGCAATATGGCATTGTTTCAACCCAGAATTTTAAAGCCTACCTTGATGAAAATTTGCCAGACGGAATTTTGGTAGGGTTTGATCCAGTATTGGAGAAGGTGATCATAGAGTATGCTATCATAAGGGGATACATATCTCAACCATTGGATGGGACACTGACACTCTGGGTGCGAGCTGACCTTGATAATCCCTAATGTCAAAATGGTTAAATTGGTAGCCAAAGCAAATATACGTTTTGGTGAAGGAAATATAAACTTTATGCAGCCTGTCCCTTCTTTAAAAAGACACCTTCTCATCACGCACCCAACTGGAAATCACAATCCTTCCAGAATGCCGTGTAAGGATGAAGTTATTCAATAGCTCATTTGGATATATCTGCGGAAAAGAAAACACCAGATGGATAAGCAATGCTTCACCCATACCCCATAGCAAAGCTATCTTCCAATATCCCCTACAGATATCATCACTTAGTCATTGCAATAGGCTAATAACCGGCTGCCGGACCCGGCGCAGCTATAGCCATAAGACCGACGCGCCCATCCAAAAAGAATCGGGGAGGTTCCTCAATTCTGGAAGACGATCCTTCGCTCTGTTGTGCGAGTATAATTACGCGCATGGATCTCTTCTCTCACGCCCATGAACAACGTATGCGCACCGAAGCCCCGCTCGCGGCACGGATGCGCCCGCGCAACCTGGAGGAATTTGTCGGGCAGGAGGATATCCTCGGACACGGCAAGCTGCTTCGCCGCGCTATCGAAGCCGACCGCTTGTTCTCCTCCATCATCGTGTGGGGTCCACCTGGCTCAGGCAAGACCACACTGGCCATGGTCATCGCCAACTTGACCAAGTCACACTTCGACACGCTTTCAGCTGTGCTGGCGGGCAAAGCGGAGCTCAGAGAAGTGCTCGATGCAGCCACGGAGCGACGCAAGCTCTACCAAACCAAGACTATCCTATTCGTGGATGAAGTCCACCGTTGGAACAAAGCGCAGCAGGATGCTCTCCTGCCGCACGTCGAGAATGGCGCTGTGACTTTCATCGGTGCCACCACCGAAAACCCCTACTTCGAGGTGATTGGCGCCCTCGTCTCGCGCTCGCGCGTCTTTCAGCTGCGCCCACTGGCCGATCCGGATGTGCACCTGCTATTGGAGCGCGCAATCCACGACCCCGAACGCGGCTATGGCAACCGGCAGATTAACATGGACGAAGATGCCCTCGAGCATATTATCCATGTGGCCGGTGGTGACGCCCGCAACGCCCTGAATGCCCTTGAGCTGGCCGTCGAATCCACCCCAGCCGATACTCAAGGCATAATCCACATCACCCTTGCCATCGCGCAAGATTCCATTCAACGCCGGGCAGTGTTGTATGATAAGGATGGCGACGCCCATTACGACACCATTTCGGCGTTCATCAAGTCGGTGCGCGGTTCCGACCCCGATGCCGCCTTGTATTGGCTGGCGAAGATGCTCTATGCGGGCGAAGACCCTCGCTTCATCCTGCGCCGGTTGATCATCCTTTCGGGCGAGGATATTGGATTGGGTGATCCGCTGGGATTGGTCGTTGCCAGCGCAGCCGCCCAGGCCTTGGACTATATCGGTCTACCCGAGGGGGTCTACCCGATTGTGGAAGCCACGCTCTACCTGGCGACTGCCCCCAAGTCCAACACCGCCACAGCTTACTTTAAAGCCTTCCAACTCATTGAAGATGAGGGTATCGGAGACGTCCCCAAGCACCTGCAGGATAGCAATCGCGATGCAGTCGCCCTGGGACATGGCAGTGGATATCAATACCCGCATGAATCACCTGACCATTTCCTACCTCAGCAATACCTGCCCCGATCCTTATTAGGTACCTACTTCTACAACCCCTCCAGCCAGGGATATGAGTCTGAGGTCGCCAGCCGCCTGGAACGCTGGCGTACAGCTCAGCGCAAAGCCTTGGGGATCACCAAGACCGAGGAAATCCCAGACCTAACCCAGAAAACCATCCTCGAGATCAAGCGCAAGCACAAACCGACGTAGAGGTCAACTTATGCCTATTTTTCTCCTGATCCGCCATGGTGAGACTGACTACAACAAGAAAATGCACATGGCCGGGCGTCTACCCGACGTACATTTAAATCAAAAAGGTCGTCAACAAGCCCAATTATTGGCTGACAAGCTCTCCAGCGCACCTATCAGAGCCATCTACTCCAGCCCGTTGGAACGTACCATGGAAACATCCGAACCCCTCGCCAAGGCATTAAAATTGGATACCATCCCCATGCCGGGTTTATTGGAGACGGATTGCGGTGAATGGCAGGGTCAATCGATTAAAATTCTACGCCGTCGGAAAATCTGGCAATCGGTTCAACAGCACGCTTCCCTGTTTCGCTTCCCGGGTGGCGAGTCGATTAATGAGTGTCAACACCGTGTAGTACAGGTTTTAGAATCCTTACGCTTACTTCATGCCCAGCAGGATCTGGTGACTTGCTTCAGCCATGCTGACCCCATCAAACAAGCAGTAGCTTACTACCTGGGCTTATCCTTGGATAACTTCCAACGTTTGTCCATCGATACGGCCTCCATCACCGCTTTGCACGTCACTGAGAGTGGTGCCCGGTTGATCATGTTGAATTACCGTGTGGATCATACCTGGGATGCTTTCCAGCCTCCACGGCAAAATAAGCCCCACCAGACTCCAGGTACTGTCCCATCCTCATGACTGATAAAATATTGGTATACTTCAATCATGGCACCCATCGACATTGATCTCCGCCCCGTTGACCATATTTCGATCGACGCGCTCGGTCAGCCTGGCAAACGTATCTTCTACCTCCAAGGCTGGCAAGGCGAGCGCACCATTACCCTCATCATCGAGAAACTCCAGCTTCAAACCCTGGCGGTCGGGATCGAGCAATTCCTGGCAGAAGTGCAGGAAAAGATATCCACTCTCCAGGAAGCTTCTGCGGAATATGAAGAGGAAATGATGCATATTCACCCCCCCTTAGACCCGTTATTCCGGGTGGGTGAGTTTGGTTTAGGGTATGACTCTGAAAATGATCTCATGGTATTGGTGGCGCGTGAGTTAATGCCTGAAGGAACTCCTTCAGAAGAGGGTGGCGTCGTGAGGTTTTGGTGCACACGTGATCAATTAAGGGCTTTGGCTCGTTGGGGGATCGAGATCGCCTCGCGCGGACGACCCCTCTGCCCCCAATGTGGTGAGCCCATGGATCCTGAAGGGCATTTCTGTCCCAAGAAGAATGGGCATAAATCTTAACCAGTTATCCTGCACCTAGGGATATTTATTTCTGTATCCTATAAGGTCATTCAAGCATAGGCCCGTATGCCAGAGTTAGAAATTTCCGTTGAAATTCCCAAAGTTTTAAACGTGCTTCAATATGGCGAGATCACCATAAAAGGTGAATTCGTATGGGGTTCCAATTATACATTTCTGGCTGAAGTAAGCCGTGATGGAGATAAAATCCTGAGTGTGTATAAACCCAGCCGGGGTGAGCGCCCGTTATGGGATTTTCCTCCCGCCAGCCTGGCTCGCCGCGAAGCTGCTGCTTATCTTGTGAGCGAAGCCCTTGGATGGGAGCTTGTTCCTCCAACCGTTTACCGCAAGAAAGCACCCATCGGTCCTGGCTCATTGCAACTCTTTATAGAGCATGACCCGGAGGTGCATTACTTTAACTTGAACAAGATCGACCGCCAGAGCTTGCGTCCGGCGGTATTGTTTGATCTGCTGATCAACAATGCAGATCGCAAAGGCAGCCATCTCTTGTACGATAAAAACCACCACCTGTGGTTGATCGACCATGGCATTTGTTTTCACGCCGAGGATAAGTTGCGCACGGTCATCTGGGATTTTGCTGGCGAGCTGATCCCTGAAAATCTGATAGCTGATTTACATGGCTTTCTCGATTCACTATCATCTGACACTGACATGTTCAATCAGTTACAAGCCTTGCTTACTCTGCGAGAGCTTAAAGCCCTGGTAAATCGCGCTGAACATCTGATTTCTTTGGGTCAATTTCCCCAACCAGATACCGAGCAGCGCTCATTTCCTTGGCCGCCCCTCTAAAGATATGACCCATTATCGCATCGCTCTGCTTGGATTTGGTAATGTCGGGCAGTCGCTGGCGCGTTTATTGCTGCGTAAAGGTGACCAGCTCAAGCATGATCATAACCTCACCTTTACCATCACTGCAATCGCTACTGCCCGACATGGTATGGCGATTGATCCGAATGGAATTAATGTTGAGCACGCTTTGCAGCTCATCACCAACCACAACAAACTTGACGTACTTTCTACACACCCAAGGATAACCAACGCCATGGAGTTCATCGGCAGCTGTGGGGCAGACGTGCTTTTCGAGAATACCTCGGTTAATTATACGGATGGGCAACCTGCGGTCGATTACCTGCGTACCGCCTTGCATGCCGGTATGCACGCCATCACCGCCAACAAGGGTCCGGTAGTACATGCCTTTCAGGAGCTTACCCGGATAGCGGAGAAATTCGGGTGCAAATTTTACTTCGAGTCCGCTGTCATGGATGGCGCGCCAATCTTCTCCCTCTTCCGTGAAAGCCTGCCGACTGCCACCCTGCACAGTCTTAGCGGCATCTTGAATTCCACCACCAATCTGATCCTCTCCCGCATGGAGAGTGGTGAGACCTTCGAGCAAGCCCTCGCTTATGCGCAATCAATCGGCATCGCTGAGACTGACCCATCGGGTGATATCGATGGTTGGGATGCCGCTGTAAAAGTAGCCGCCCTGGTCACCGTGCTGATGGGCACCCCCCTCAAGCCCGCTCAAGTCGATCGGGCGGGCATCCGCAACCTCACCTTGGATGACATTCACCAGGCAACCAGGCAGGGTATGCGCTGGAAGTTGGTCTGTACTGCCTGGCACGAAGGTGCAGAGGTTCACGGACGGGTACGTCCCGAATTGGTTGGAGCAGATTCTCCCCTCTATGGGGTGAATGGCACCTCCAGTATTGTCACGTTTGAAACCGATGTGCTCCCCCAGCTCTCCATTGTGGAAGGCAACCCTGGACCCGAAACTACTGCCTACGGATTATTGGCAGATTTCATCAACGCCACCAGGTAGGGAATTACGACATTTAAAAAATTAAGGAGGGATTATGTTCTACGGCATCTATACACCAAATTTCGGTGCTGAGACCACCCCACGCCTGCTGGCAGATCTGGCAGCAGAAGCTGAAGAGGCGGGCTGGGACGGTTTCTTTTTATGGGATCATATGGTGTACAGCCGAAATCAAAAACTTCCCCTCTTCGATCCCTGGGTGACCCTGGCAGCTATTGCCATGCGCACCGAGCGTTTGCGTTTTGGCACCACAGTCACCCCAATCGCACGCCGGCGCCCGTGGAAGCTGGCCCGCGAAACCGTTACCCTGGATCACCTCTCAGGTGGCAGGTTGATCCTCAGTGTAGGCGTGGGTGACCCTGATGAAGCGGACTATGGCACCTTTGGCGAACCGACTGACCGCAAAGTGCGTGCCGCCATGCTGGATGAGGGGTTGGAGATCCTGAGTGGGTTGTGGAGTGGCAAGCCTTTCGGATTTAAGGGTAATTATTATCAAGTGAAGAAATGCACCTTCCTTCCCACCCCGGTTCAGACTCCCCGCATACCCATCTGGGTGGGTGGATTTTGGCCTCACAAACGCCCTTTCCGTCGCGCTGCCCGCTGGGATGGCGCCTTTCCACTCAATTCGGGTGGACCATTCACTCCACCCCCAGATACATTGCGCGAGATTCGCGCATACATCGAACTGCACCGCCAAAGCCAGACTCCTTTCGATCTGGTCATCATGGGCTCCACTCCCGGTGATGATCCCAAGGCTGCCCGAAAAAAGTTATCCGTCTATCAAGGCAGCGGCCTGACCTGGTGGATGGAGACGCTCTATCGCTTCCGGAACTCAATGGATGGCATGCGCTGGCGCATCCGTCAAGGACCACCCCGGTTGGATCAATAAGGTTGTAGGCTTTCGCCAGTAAGGAGAAGGCAACATGTCCATAGGTCGTTTCTACGCCGGCATCGCCGCATTGATCTGGTCACCTGTATTGGAAGAATATTTGCTCCTGCGCCGTTCAGAGCAGAAGGACTTTGCCCGGGGAGTCTGGGAATGTGTCACCGGGCGGGTGGATCAAGGGGAAGGTTTCGAAGATGCCCTGGGCAGGGAGGTACGCGAAGAGCTGGGCGTTGATGTGCAGGTCGAATATATCCTGGGAACCACCCATTTTTACCGGGGTGAGCCAACCCCAGGAAACGAGTTGGTCGGTGTGATCTATCTCTGCACCCTGTCTGACCCGACATCGATTCGTATCAGCTCGGAGCATTCCGAATATCGCTGGCTCTCAGCCGATCAGGCCCTTAAGCTGCTATCCGCCTCCGACCCAACCACGCGATGGGCAAGGGGGTTGATCCAGCGCGCAGAAGCCGTCCGGTCGATGCTCCCGGAGGACTTGGTTAAGTTTCAAAGGGAAGCGGGATTCGAGCTTGGTTAACCCCCGCTGTCAATCCAATGGGATGCCCCACCATCCGTCTCACATTAAAAAAAATTTTAAATATTCTCACCCTAAATAGCAAAGAAATTAAGAGATTTTTCTGTGGAATATGATGGGTTGTTCGAATTGACATACAGTCGCTTCAAGATACATGGCTTTGATGGTCTCTTCCAACAAACTGACCATCCTGAAGCGTTCCAACTTGGCATCCATGAGAGGGTTGTATGCAATCGGTTTTCCGACGATTACCAGCCCGGCTTCATGGACGGCAACCGGATAAAATGGCAGGCGCTGGGCGGTCTCTTGAGTGTACAATTCACCCAGGCGTAAAAATCCATGCTTGAAAGTGCGAATCCCGGTCAAGGGGTCAGGATCCCCTTTGGGATCCTCGGGGACGATTAATAAAAACTTACCTTGTTTCAGGAGATTTATACTGCGCTGAAACGTCTGCTCCTGTTCCTGGTGCGTGGTGGGTACGGGGATGCATCCCAGCGACGATAAAAGTGGGCTTGAAATTTTACAAATGCCTTTTGCGATCGCCGTACTCAGCGGGGGCTTAATTTTTAAGACCTTCTCCACAAAATCCTGGCGTACATTTTCCGGTCCCTCAACCTTATCCACTGTCGCTCCCAGGACCCAAGGATACAAGCGCATTGGCAGAGAGGAGCAAATGCCCACCGGACCAATGGCACCCATGTGGTTGGCAACAATCACCGCTGGTCCCTCATGAAGGTTCTCCCCACCAATCAATTCCCCATCCCACATGAAGGCTTCCAGGATGCTCAAGATGAGATGATACGCCATGTCATTTAGCATGGAGCACTTTAATTTACCGCTTCTCGTTTATCTGGAAAATCAAAAAAGATGACTTTTCTCCAACTGCGACGATATCCCATGCGCTAAAAAAATTATCCAGTATTCTCATTAACCA
>Ga0214473_10004720_pt1 | contig 16370 bp, 18 predicted proteins | sample RVTome_7_FD_203509 | JGI IMG/M metagenome (GOLD analysis project Ga0214473, IMG submission 203509) | Soil microbial communities from uranium-contaminated site in the Upper Colorado River Basin, Wyoming, United States - RVT98D197 | ecosystem: Environmental > Terrestrial > Soil > Contaminated >... | reverse complement strand
CGTGGGCTGCTGGAGCCGCTCAATGGCCGCATCCGCCTCGGAGGTATCCACCTGCACGGACCATTCGACTCCCTCTTGGGCTGCCTGGACCATGGCCTCATGGGCGTCGGCGATCTTCTTCCCCACCCCATCCAATTCGGTTTTCAGCTTTTCATAGAGATCCGTCAGCTCCTGCACCTTGCGGCCATGCGCATCCGCCTCATCGGTGGCCTTCTCGTAATCCTGATCGGCCAGATCCTCGAGCCCGTCGCCGATCTCCCTGAGCACGCCCGTGAATTCGGTTCCCGCCCATACAGCACCCTCGGGGGCTTTGCCCAGGCCCACGAAAAACTGTTTCGCCTCCACCAAGAGATCCTTGGCCTTTTCGGGATCGAAGAAAACGCGCCGCTGCGCCTCGGAGACTTTGTCCAGGTTCATTAGCACCTGGGCATCATAGGCGTCCTGCTCCGAGAGCCCCTTCACAAATTCCTTTTCGATGAGCTGATTGGTCTCCCGGCGGATCTTGAGCTTCTCGGTCTCGGCTGTCTTGGCCTGTTTGAGGCTCGCGTCCTGGGCATTTTTCTCCTGATCGATCTGCGACTTCAGGGTGGACAGAGATGAGGTGAGAGCCGAACGGTAATCGCCCAGGGCTTTGATCTTATCTTTGGCCAGGGCTTCGTGAATTTTTTTCACCAGTTCCGCGGCCTGCTGCTCGCTCGCCTGGGATTGCTGGATGCTCTCCAGCTTGCGTGCCGCCTCTTGCTGGGCCAGATAGATGATCGTCGCGGCCTTGGCCCTGTTGATGGCGATTACCTTCTCGGCCGCCTCCTTTTCCCCGAGGGCCAGAAACTGAGTGCGTTCCGCCGCAAAATCAAAAGCCGCTCGCACCTTCTCGCTCACCGCGGCATAGCCCGCGCCCATCGTGGAGATCGTATCGTTCAGACTCTTGAGCTGCTCTTTGGTGATCCCGATCTGCTTGCCATGGGCATCCATAGCCTCAACATTGCGCTTCCAGGACGCCGTATTTTCATCCCAGATCACGGCGCCTTGTTTGGTCAGATCGAGAAATTCATCCATACTATGCACTTCGAATCCCAAAGATGCGCCCAGTTTCCGAGCCTCTGCCTCCGCTTTGCTCGTAAATTTGGTATTTCGTTCGCGCTGCTTGGCCAATTCCGCCTCCGCCTTAGAGGCGCCCACGAGCATATCGATCAGAGCCGGCATGGCCGCAGCCGCGATACCGGCAGCCAGAGCCAGGCCTCCACTCAGGCCGACTGCAGCCAATCCGGCAGTAGTTGCGATCTTACTCAGGGCGGCTGCCAATTCGGTCCCCTTGAGGATCGCAATGGCCGCGCCCAGGCCCTTGATGACCCCGGTAAGGTAGAGGACCGCTTTGCCCGCGGCATAGGCCGCCGCGAATCCGATGAGGACTTCCTTCCACTCGATAGTGAATTTAGTCACTGCCACAGTCAGATCCAGGAGCATGGTCGCCGCGGCCCCGAGTTTATCAGCATTCTCGGCGATCCATTTGGCGGTCTTCTGCATGGCCTCGTTCAGTTCCTCATGCCCGCCGACGGCATCATCGATGGCCACCTTGATCATGTCGAGGGCGCCCGAAAATGTCTTGGCGTACTCCTTGGACCGGCCCAGGGCTGCGTTGGTTTGCTCGAGGAAGATCTGATACCGGACCTGCGCTTTGGAAGTATCATCCAGGTCCTTCCAGGCCATCTGCTGGACCTTGTGGGCCTCGTACCAGGCCTCCACGTATTCATCACGCATGGTGAGACCGAGCTGGTGCGCCGCCCTCCCCTGGCCCATCAGGGCCTTCGTGGTGATCTCGATCCCCTGGGAGAGATCCATGCGGCCCGCGGAGATCTCCGCCGTGCGCCGGACCACCTCCTCCATTTGATCTGCGGAGAGCCCCAGCTCCTTGGTCATCTCAATGGTCCCCGCGACCGCCTTCTGGAGGGCCCCATCCTCGAAGACGAGCAGCTCCTTCTTCATCTCCTCGATGCGGTCCTGCCAGTTTTCCAGGCTGCCCGTGTTCCTGAACTCCCGATTGGCGGATTGCACCGCGGCGCTGAGAAGAAACTGTGCTTTCTCGTTCTCCCGAACAATATCGAGCATCCCCCGGAACGCGCTCTGTGCGGCCTGGATCCCGATGTATGCACCCACCAGCTCCTTGGTCTGCCGGGTCAGACCCTGGATCAGACCATGCCCCCTGCCCGCGGCCTCGTTGAACGCGGTCACCATGAGGCGGCCTTTCTGGAACGCGCTGGTGAGATCTCCCGCAAGCTGCCTGACAGCCTGCTCGCCGGCGGTCTTGGTCCGGATCGTGATGTTGACTTCATTTCCCATGCTTCTGTGCTTCCTCGTTGGCGAGGCCGATCACGGTCGTAAAAAAGCCCCAGCCATATTCCCACACCCTCAGATGCCCGCGCTCGATGAGGATCCAGATGGCGCGATCGAAGTCCCTGCGGCCATCCCGCCAAGGATCCCGGCCGCGGCGCCGAGATCTGTCAAGACCCCGAAAAAATCGCAGTTCACCTCTTTGATCCCATCCAGGACCTGGCGGAACTCGGAGAACGTCATGGTCCGAATCCGCTCATTCGTGAGATCGGTAAAGAGATCCAGGACATCGACGGGGATCTCCTGATCCCCGCGCAGAAAGGCCATCACTTCAAAAGAGAGGTCTCCCTCGGGCCGGCGCAGGAGGTTGCGATACTGTCCCACGGTGATCTCGGTCACCCGCACAGAGAGTCCATTGCCCAAATCGATGACTTTCTCTCGCCGCATCGATCGCTCCCCTATTGGACGACAAAATAAAAAAAGGTGCCCACTGCCTCGTCATCCTCACCATAAGTTGCCACCACGGTGACGCGGCGGCGTTCCTTGGTGTTCGTGCCGTTGATCATCGCGTTTTCGGACGCCTTGATCGTGATCTCCAGTATTGCCTGCGGATCGATCGGTGTGTCATCCCGAATCTCCTGGCCGCTGGTCATGCAATCGATCCGATAGCTTATGCCCGCGGGAGAGGCGGCCACCCCGTTTTTATCCAAGAACCTCACGGTCAAATATGCCGTGGTCCTCGCAGATACGCTCTGCACGCTCACCGGGTCAGCTCCATCGTCACGCTCCGCGCCTGGATCCTGCGAACTCGGACGCTGCGTTTTGTAAAGGCAAGGGAGAAGCTGTTGCCGCCAAATGCCCCGACTTCCACCGCCCGTGAATGGATCTCCATGAGGGCCATGCGCGTAGCGAGGGTGATCTCAGTGCTCCGAATCGGGATCACGACGCTTCCCGCATCAGCAAAATGCGCATGTCGCGCGCTGTCCACGGAGAGACTTTGCACCTGGGTGAGCAAAACCTCGCCCGCCGTATGCACGTGGTGAGTATCTGCCACATCCAGATCGATAGCCTGGGATCCCGAGACCTCCACGGAATCCGCGCTCTGTGAATGCACAGTGCTCGCCGGATCCATTATGTGCACCTGAGCCAGAGAGATCCCGTTGGCGGCATGCCCATGAACCGCATCTGCTGCGCTTAGTGCCTGCACCTGGCTCGTGGCCGGGACATCGGTCCCATGTGCGTGGAGCGCGTTCTGCGCGCTCAACGTCTGGATCTGCGTCAGGACCGAAGGCTCTACCTCATGTCCATGCGCGGCCTCGGCCGGGGCAAGCACCTGCGTTTGAACCAGCTCCAGCACATCCGCAGAATGCGCATGGATTGCATCCGCCGCGGTCAATCCATGCGCTTGGGTCAGGGCGGCGCCGTCGGCCATATGGGCGTGGACGGTCTCTTCCGCAACCAACGATTGAACCTGCGTCATTGCAATGGCGTCCGCCGCGTGAGCGTGGACCGCATCCGCCACGGTTAGGCTGACTTGTCCACCCGATGCCTCCAGCAATCCTTCGGAGAGCGCATCCCGCGCAGGCGATGGCAGCATGAATAGCTGACTCCTGATCCGCCGATCCATGACCAAGTTCTGCCAGCGTCTCACGCTCATGCGGCCCCCACCTTCATGCATCCCTGCACGAGTCCAGTTGAGGTCGTGGAGAGAAGTTCGCAAATTTCCAGGCAAGCTGTGTCAGCGATCCAGGGGGCGCCGATCGAAGCCCAATCACCCGGCCCAGCAATATTGGCCACCATCTGTCCCACCGTGCAGAGCTTCTTCCGTGCGGTGATTCCCCATGACCCGGCGGTGCCTGTGGTTGTGGCGATGCTTACTGTCTGGATCGATTTGATGGTCTGCCCCGCATTTGGGATGATCTGGATACAACGAGAGGGCTGATTGAGCGGGGAGGCCCCACCGATGCTGATGGTTACTGTTCTGCCCCCTGTATCGGTCTGGTCGGTATAGGTCACCGTGCAGTTCTGGGCGGTCGTCCCAATGGCCGTATACATCTCGGCGAACCATTCCACATCAGAACCATCTGCGGCGCAACGCCCCTGGCCGGATGCCGTGGCCAGATCGACGTTGACCGTCTGGTTGCCCGTGGTGACTCCCGAGAGCCCCCCCATGTGGGCGAGGCGATCGTAGAGCATCCATGTCCCGATGGTCACGCCGCAGGGCCAGAAACCGCCCAGATAGAAATCGAGCGAGCCGGAAGCGCCAAGCGGCCATGAGCCGAGGAGATTATCGTCGCATGTGGCCGCTGCGCCAGGTATCGCCCCCTGGGCTGGAGCCCCATTGGACCGCCATAGGGACACAAAGTATCCCGCAGCCAGCGTAGTTAAACTCGGCTTGTAGAATGGGAAGAGGACACCGCCCGCGAGCAGTGCTACCACCTTATCCATAGTATCGAGCATGCCCAGTTTCCTCTGTTACGCCGGGTCCGCCAGTTCAATATCCCACGCCGGGATATTGCACGTGTTGCCTACATAGAGGATTTGGCTGGTTCCTTCCGTGGTGGTATAGCGCAATTTGGAATTCACCGAATCGCATAGAGCGATCTCCACCGGATCGCCCTGCACATCGACGGCCACTCCGTTCTGCTCGTTCACGGTCAACTTGCGACCGCTCGCATCTCCGTTGGCCGGTCCGGTGAAGTCGGATCCACTGATCGTTTTTATGGCCAGCTTGTATGTGATCGTGGCCTCGGCGTAGGTTGTCGGATGCTGCGAGCAGACGCAGAGCCGCGTGGAATTGTTCTTGAGAAAATTCACGGCCGCATCCAGAACTTCATCATCGCACCATTTCCCCATCTCTTATCTCCTCGCTCCGCTTTGATTCGCCGTCAATCGCAACTTGTAGGGGCATACGGCCATATGCCCCTGCAAGCCATTGCTATGCCGCCTTGGGCATGGCTTCCATCTTCCAATACTTCTGGCCGGCGGGCTGGGCGGTATCCGCGAGCAGCGTGCCGGTTACCGAGAGAATGGCCGCGCCCTCGCCCAGTAGAGGGAAATCGCCATTCAGGTTGATCTTGACCCGCCAGAAGGTCATGCGGAAGCGCGTTCCCCGGTCGTCCTTGTCCGTGACGAAAATAAGCTTGCGCTCCACCGATCCCGCGGTGAACGCATGCATATATTTCTTCGTCACGGCCTCGTAGTTATAGGCAAAGGAAAAAGCCGCGCCCACTGCGCCCGCGGAAAGGATCCGCAGGAGGCCGTAGTCCGGATCCAGGGTATAGTCCGTGCCCTGGATGTACCGGGTAGCCGGGGTATCGTCGTCGACGACCACGATATCCTCCAACTTCTCCGAGGCCGTGAGTGTCCCTGAGGCCGTGCCATTGCCGATCGTCTCGCCCACGATCCAGTCATCGCCTCCACCCAGATTCACGAGTTCCACGATCTTGGCCGTGCCATCGGCCCAGGCCACCACGCCCGTTGCGCTGGACGTAACGCCCGTGATCGTGTCCCCTTTGGCAAAGGATCCCCCGGCCAGCGTCCCATGCGTGAGCTTGCGCATGTAGACGTTCAGATGACCCAGGTCCACGTACTTGTCATCGACCGCAGCCGCGGCCGTGGCCAGATTCACATATCCCGCGCTCTGATTCTGAGCCTGGAAATCGCCTCCCAGGAGGGCGATCTTGAGGTTCTCCTCGGTGAGCTCCCTGAGGCCGACGGTCAGGGTCGCGTTGCGTAATTTCTCCTGCTCGATGATGGCCGCCCGGCTGGCGTCGCGGGTCGTATACATGGTGTCGTTGGTAACGCTGATACTGGCCGAAATGGATTCCAACTCGCCCAGATCATCGAAAGACGTCCCCTGCACCGCTGCCACGTAGCCCCGGCCGCTGCCATTGAATCGGATGTTTCTTGGATCGGATGCCAGATACATTTGTCATATCCTCCTTTATGCCGGCAGCGCTCGCCGGGTGGTTTTAAGACTGCTCAGGGTCAGGATCGAATAGCTGATGAACAAAGGATAGGCACTCACGGCAGCCGTCTCTGCCCGGCTGTCCAGCGCGCCAGGAAGTTTAAGACGATACAGAGTATCCTCGGCCAGGGCCCGGAGTTCCTCAGCCTGGAGAAGCCCCTTGAAGGTGCGCATCTGGCCCGAGGAGATGATCTCCTCCTGAAGGACCCCGACGCCCAGGTCGATCTGGCCTACGATCTCCCGGGCGCCTTCACCTTGGAGAAACGTGATGCCCGTCAGTGAGACGATCGGAAATTCATCCGCAGGAGGCGGCTTGCGTTCGTCGATTCCCAGATAGATAGTCGGCAATTTTCCGAACTGGGCCTGAGACCAGGCCAGGAGCGCCGAATCCGCGGCCAGGGCGTTTCGAATCGTCTCCATAATCTGCACCGAGGTCATCGTTTGGCGCTCCCCGTCCAATACCGCTGCATGGCCGCCCAGAACTTCTCTTCAAAGCGCCCGGGGATCCGGGCGCGCTCCCGTGCGTAGACCTGAGAGACCCAGGGGCGCGCAGGCGTCTTCAGAACCGTCGTCTCTTTCTTGAGGGGAGCGCCCAGGGCGAAGAAGAATTTCCGCATGCGCGGGGTGATTCGCGTCTCGAAACCCTCGGCCTGTAGACGCGCCAGGCGAAAGAGGTTCCCCTCATTCCTCAGAAAACCGATCATCACCAGGTTCTCATCCGTGTCCACCTCATAGCGCACCGCGTTCACCAGCCGGCCCATGGGATTGCCGCCGGACTCTCGATGTTCGATCCGTTCCTTCTTGCGGCCCCGGCCGCGTGTCATCTTCATCCAGCGGCCCTGCATCGCGCCTTTGGAGCCGCGCGAGAGGATCCCCGTATGGGGATTCAAGGGCGACCAGCCCAATTGCTGCACCCCGAGCTGACCGGCTCTCCGGAGTTCCTGCTGCAGTTCCCAGCCGATGGACTTCAAGGCCGAGGCCCTCGCCCGCGCAAAGAGCCCGGGCAACTCCAGGACCGCCTTGGTCAGCTCGCTCAGCCCCTCGACTTGCAATTGCACATCAAGCATGTTGATGACTCTCCTCTAGAATCCGGTTTATCTGATCGGGAGGAAGTCCTTTCTGCCCCATCTCCCAGCGCACATAATTCTCCACCGCCTTGAGCTTCTCGCCCATGTCATGGATCTCATCACAGACATGCTCCTGGCACTTCTGCCGCTGCAGATCGCATTCGGTTCGAAAAACAAAAAGCGGCATTCCGATTGGCGCGCCGCGAAGCGTATCTTGTTTTGTTTTGATTTCATTGATTTCTGTTTTCATGGCCACAACCCGCGTGCGTAGACTGCCCCAGGCCACCCCGACCCCTATGAGCGTCCCGACTGCGGCGCTGATCCCCGTCCCGAAGATATCGGACATCTGCCGTTCTCCCGGGTGCAGAATTGTGCACTACCGCCTCAATGCAGCCCGCATGTCCCGCCGGATGGCCACCACCCAGATCGAGCCGTTTCCCTCCAGTATCCGCTCCACGGTCCAGAGGCGTTCCACGTTCTCCACACCCTCGAACTGATACTTCTCCAGCTCCTCCGGCGTCAACTCGTGGCCGGGCTCGAGGTCGATCCGGTCCCCGGCCTGGGGCGCTGCCACCTCGGAGAGCCTCACCTGCATGGTGGCCTGCTGGGACCTCACGAGCCCCACGACCTGGTCCGTGAGATTCTCGCCATAATCCACGAGCACGGAGACGATAGTCCCTTCGCCCAGCGGATCCCCCGAGGGGTAATATGTGGCGGACTGGGCAAGGCCCCCTTCATCGAAGAGGGCTCCGGCCAGATCCGCTTGGATATCCGAAAGAACCGTCACTGTTCACGCCCAACAGGCGGATCTAAGATCCGCCCCTATGTCGTTCACGCCGTGATGTTGCCGAGCAGGTATCCCGCGCCGGCGAAGACAATCGCCTCATCGGTCTGCTGGCGCACCCGGTAGATGTCCGACCGGATCGGCTCCTCACGGTAACTCTCGGTGTTCAGGAGCTCTGGGCTGTCCGCCGTCCAGAGCATCGTCCGCCCCACACAGGGCTCCCGCAGATCCGACCCGCCCGATGAGATCCGATAGAGGCCGATATACTCATCGTCCCAGATATCGGTCAGGGAAAACGTCTTCCCCTTTTTGGCGCTGTCCTTGATCGCATTGCCCACCAGGACACGGGAGACGCCGAAATAATTGGCCAGGAAGACCTTCTGCGCCTCTTCCCCCATGACCTGGATCGGATTGGTGTATTGCATGACCGTCTTGATCTCGGTGGTGGCCAGCGCGTTGCGGAAGACTTTCCAGGTCATCGCGATCACATTCGGCAAAAGCCCGGAGGCCGCCCGCATGGCGGCCTTGGCCGTCTCCACATCCGCATAGGGTGTAGCGGTGGCAGGGGTGCTCCACTCGACGGCCACGTCGCTCGTGCCGGTGATGACGCTCGTGCTGAAGAGCTTCGCGGCAACCCGCATCTCGTGACCTCGCATGAGCACATCCGTCGCCCTGATTACAGCCACTTCCTCGGCATCAAAAAAACGCCGATAGAGTTTTGCCTCGACCTCATCCACCGGCTCCTCCCACCCGTTCTCCTTGCAGGAGTACGTCCCGGTCTCGAACTCGTAGTCGCCCCGGTTGTATCCGCCCCGGGGAGAGCGCTTCGTCACCGGGGTCTTAAGCAGCGCCTCGATGGGGATGATCGGATAATCCGCGGACTGCTCGGGCACCTCGAACACCGGCATGAGTTCCAACCCGATGAATCCGCGTTCCGATCCCTGCACCATATACTCGAAGGCCAGCGCGCCCAGGTCGGGCCGTTGGATCGTCGTTCCACTGGTAGGTCTCATCTCTCACCCTCCTGAGATTGGCCCGGAGATCATCCGGGGTCATTTCCCGCCCTTGGGCTTGGGCCTCAAGGGCGGGCGTTGGATATCGGTTTGAGCTGTTGGCCGTGGCATGATCACCTCTTAGGTCACGCCCACCAGCTTCTTCTTGTACTTGAGCCAGAGACCGTAAATGTATACGGCATCACCATCATTGGTCCCGCCCAAGGTGAGGACAACGGTCATGGTCCCGGGGGCCGCGAGCACCCCGTCTGCCCCGCAGGTGAAGGACAAAACCGTGCCTGCGGCCACAATGGCCTGCGCGGCGGTATCCTGGATGTCCGCGTTCTGGAGATCCCCGGCCGCGCAGGGATAGACCTCGCAATCCAGGGTCAGGGTATCCAGATCCGCGGCCTTGCTCACGAGCGCCTCAACCAGCACATCGGCCGTGTCGTCCAGATCATAGGGGATGGAGATCGTCGCCTGAAGCGCCTCACCCGCGGTGCAATTGATCGGGATGTTGATCACCACTTCCTTGTTCCCGATCTGGCTGAAACCCGCCACGGTCGTTGCCTGCGTCGTGAGTGCAGTGCCGTCCTCCCGCGTGATCGAGGTGAGAGGAATCTCAGTGGTCCCGTAGATCGTGAGGAGGTCCTTGTAGATCTCCTGGAGGGCCGCCTCCACGGTGGTCTGCGCCGTGTACTCGCCGGCATCCGCGATGGAGACGGTCGCCGCGGTCGTGGAGAGCACGTTCCAGGTGAAGACCTCGATGACCGCGTCATCCACGCCCGCCTCTAGGGCAATGGCTTGGGCCGAGCCCGACGAGGCGTCCGAGAGCTGTCCGGAGGCGGCGCCATAAAGCACCGTGCCCCGGGCGATGGCCGAATCCACGAGCACCGAGACCTCATGGGTCCTGGGCCCGCCGATCAGGGCGATGGTGATGGGATCACCCTGGGCCGCGGCCCGGCCGAGCGTGATGCCGATCGCCACTTCGCCTGCGCCGGCATAGGTGACATAGGGAGGATCCACGGCGCCGGCTTGGATTTTCACCCGGCGATAAGGCTCGAGGGCCGCATAGGCCGTGAACGTCTTGTTTCCGCTCTCATTGTATTGCATCTCTCGTTCCTCCTTGTATGGGTGCGAAATTCCGCACCCCGAATAATCGCGTCGATCAGGCCGCGCGCTACGGGCGTTTCTTCTCGATCCAAGCCTGATGCAGGGCCGGCTGCTCCTTCATCAGCTTTCGAAACGCGGCGCCTTTGGCCATGCCAGTGGCGACGAGCTTCGCGACCTCGGCATCAAACTCGGCACCCGAAGCCGCGGGCTTGGGATCCTCCTCGGGCCGCTGGCCCACTGGGGTCGTCGCCTCCTTTTTCAGTTCCTCGAGGGTCTTGCCTCGGGCCACCTTCCCCGCCTCATAGAGGAGTTTGTAGATCTGTGGGGCCGGAATCCCATCCTTGACCGCCTTCAAGGTCACCACGATGTCGCCGCCCGCATCCAGAACCTCCACGACCCTGGCCCGTTCCTCGGTCGTCCCCTCATTCCTTGCCGCATCCCGGATCTGCTTGAGCAACTCCGGGGCCTTCTCCGTCAAAAGCTCCAGGGTAAATTCCATTTTTTCCTCCTCGTGCCTCCCTGCCTCTGTCGAGGCGGGGGATAGGGTCTCGAATTCGACCTCCACCTCCTGCCCATGATCGGACAGGACGATAGCGGCCGTGTCATCGTCAGCGCCAAGGGCGCAGAAGCTCACCTCACCGACCCGGCTTTGGGTCCATACCTCCATGGGTCCCTCCACCGTGCGGCCATTCACCTGATGCGTGCCTCCCTTTTCAAGGACCAAAATCTTCTCGGGCCATACCGCAATGGATGCCTGCCAGGGGAAGCCGTCCCGGGCCAGGCTCAGGACTTCCTGGCCGTCCTTTGTCCCCTCATGGATCTCTCCATGAACGTAGAGGGTCCCATCCTTCTTATCGTTTTCCGTGATGGTCCCCACGATGGCGGTCCGCACATGCTCGCGCAGCGCCGGCAACTTCTCCTGCAGGCGCATGCCGGCCACATCCATGATCACCCCACCGTACCAGCGGGACACGGGCCTGCCGCTATACGCCACGATAGAGAAGCGCGGCTTGACCTGGACGCCTTCTTTCTCCCCGGCGAGCGTGATTTTCACGGGCTGGGCCAGGGTGAGGACCGACCGGCTATTCTTTCCCTTGGCCTCTTGCCAGTAGCCGTTGCAGGTCGCAAAAGCCTCGGCCGGTGTCTTCCCCTCGGCTTTGACCAGCTCGCCGGTACAGCGATGCAGATAGTCCTGCTTGCTCTCACCTTTCTTCGGCTTGGGCATTCTCTTTCTCCTTTTCGGGCGCTGGCTCCGGCAAGGTCGGAGTCGTCGCGCCCTTGGCGGGGATGATCAGCCCCAGATCCCCGATCTTTTTTTCTTCGCGGGCCCGCTGTTCCAGGGTTTCTTCCCAATCGCGGCCCTGGGCCGCGGCTTCCTCGGCGAGCGTGGAGAGACCCCAATCCAAGGCCATCTTGGAGGCCTCCACCTCTTTGGTGGGATCGATCCAGCCCCAGCCGCCCCCGATCCAGATGCAGCGGCAGTACTCGACCTTGTTGCGTTCCCAATCCGGGGCCTCAAAGAGCCCCCGGGCAAAGGCCTCCTCCAGGACCAGCTCATAGATCGGCTGCAGAAACCGGCGAGCAAACCAATTGCGCCATGTCATGAACATGCGCCGTCCCTCGAGCAGGGCCGCCCGGGCCGACGAGTAGTTCGTCTTGCTGAAATCCTTGAGCAGCAACTCATAAGGCAAATTGAGGGCCGCGCCGATCAAGCGCAGGAGTCCTGTCAGAAACGGCTCGAAGGTATTACCGGGCCGCTTGGGATCCACGACCTGGATATCCTCGCCGATCCCCAGATAACCCACGAGCCCAGGTTCGAGATTTTGATAGCGATTCCCCTTGGCATCCACGCCCGAGCCCTGGGCCATGCCAGCCTGAAGCGGATCCATCTTGGTGATGAACACCGCAAGACAGGCGGATACCCGGGCCGCCACCACCTCGGCCTCGAGATAAGCATTCAGGTCACGGAAATAAGAGATCACCGGCGCGAACCAGGGCACGCCCCGCAGCTGGCCCACCCGGCGCGAAGGAAAGACGTGGATGATCTTGGGACGACCCTTGAGATCCCGCGCCTCGATCGGGATCCGCTCGCCCGTGAGCATGCCGGTCCGCCAATCCACCTGACGGATATAGTAAGTCTGGGGTTCGCCCCTTGGGCCGACCTTGATGCCATGCGGGGCGGCGGCACTGAAGGAATCCAGGCGTTCGGACTCGATCATCTCCAGGCAGCGTGAGAACGGCCGCCACGGCTCATCGGACATGACCGGGATGGCCAGGATCTCCCCGTCTTCCACGACCTTACGAATAGCCAGGAATTGCAGCTCATCGATGGTCATGCGATTGCCGGCGTCGGCGTGACGACCCCAGAGATCCCAGGCATCCTCGGCCTGCTGCTGGAGCTGTTTGGCACGGTTGTCGGGGATCCCCAGGCGATCCGCTCGGATCCGGGATTGCGGCCCGAGTCCCTGGCCCACGATGTTGAACGTGATCGTATCCGTGGCGCCCGAGGCCACGGGATCATTGCGGTTGAGATCACGGGACATCTGGCGGAGACGGGTGAGCTCATAGACCGGGGGCGTGCCCACGGTATGGCCCAGCGCCCAGTCCGCATTGAGGCGGGTGGATGTGGCGGCCCGATATTGCTGGGCGAGTTGCAGGGCGTAGCGGGCCTGGAGGCGCTTGGCCGCCCAACTCGGGGCAATGGGGACGATCGCCCGGTCCAGCCAGTTGAGTGCGGGTAGCGTGGATTCCTGGCGGGCGAGGGCGGGACTCATCCTACGGGGTCCTGAAAACGGGCGCGGTTGAACATTCCGCCCGCGGAGGCAGTGGAGCCGGCCTCCAGCTTATCCCGCTCCCCGAGGAGCCATTGCTCTTCCTCGAGGAGGGTCTTAAGGGTACCGCGCTGAAGGCTCATGCCGGCGCCGGCCGTGGCGGATTGGGCCAGGCGCGCCTTGGCAATGGCGGCGCGAACTTCTGCGAGTCGGGCATCGATCTCGGCCAGGGTGAAGCGGACCATCCACTCTCCTCGAGGCGCGGTCGTTTGTGGGTGGGGGATCGGGGAGACCCGCACTGCCTCCCCGATCCCAGCAGAAAGGAGGTCAATCAGGCGGAATCAGCATCGCAGGCCGCAAGAGCTGAAAGCAAGATGGTTATTACCCGTAGGGGTAAAAGGAAAGAATAAGAAAGAAGAACTAGATATCGCTTTGGATGGACTTGAAGCGGCAACCACAGCCGTTGCAACGATGGTATCGGACGCGTATGGAATCGTCCCAGGGCATGGTCTTATATTTGGGCACCTGATCGGCGCCGCATTGGGGGCAGCGGGCGCCGTGACGCGGAGAGTAGTCCACGCCGGTGCCACGCATGAGGGCGCCCTTCATCTCGGCCCTGGGTTCAGGGGACGGTTGGGGCTGGCTTCGGGATTTAATCCAGGGATCATTGCTCTGCCTGATGATCCACCTTTCAGCCATCTCACCTCCTCCCTTGCAACCAGGATCCTTGTTGGCGAGGGATCCAGCTTGGGTGCTGGAACTGTGGCTTTTCCGCCGGTTGTTGCTCCTTGGCGTTGGCCGCCTCGATAAACGGCCGGAGGCCTCCGGCCCATTGGGAATCCGCGCAAGCATGGCCATAGATCGAAGCATCCAGGAGATGATTCTCGCGCTTGATCTTCACCCACTCGAATTGGCCGGCCCTGTTGCGACGCGTCTCCTCGGCGAGAAGATGGCTCGCGAAGTCTTCCTGCACATCCGCGTGAAGGCGAATCCGCTTGTTATGCATCCGCCAGAAGAAGGCATCCTTAAGCGCATCCGTGTCCAGGAGCCACAGAACCAGGCCGCCCGGGATGGCCTTGGCGCCCTGCTTGGTGGGGATCTTGTCCAGGACGGTGTGGCGCACGCGCACGCCCGCCTTGCGGTTCTGAGAAAGCCCCTTCACGCCCCAGAGGACACGCCGGCCGTGGAGGCGCAGCATCTCATAGGCCTCCTCTGTGCGAGACCAGCCCTCATCGGATTTGCCGCCGCCTGTATCCAGGGCAGCTCGCCAGATGGCGAGCTCGCGCTTCGAACCGGAGATAGGATACGATCGCTCCAGGAGCACATCCCATAGGTCCTCCCAGTCCGGCAGGTAGCCATAGTGGATAAGAGAGGCCACCATCTCCTTTGACCAGGCCCAAAGCGTGAACCAAAAACCATATTTCTGCATATCCACGCCGGCTGTGATGGCGATCGTATCCGCGGGGGCGACCATGGGCGGAAGATCCGTACGCAGGGCGAGGATCTCCTCGGACTTCATGGTGCTCACTGATTCTTTCCAGACCTCGGCGAGCCAGAGATTGACGAAGGGCTTGTATTTCTCCGGATCGTCCTTGGTCGCAAAGAACTGCGCAGCGATCTCGGAGAACGTCCGCCAGGGCGAATAAAGCGCACTCCACCAGTAGCCGCGATGAAAACTCTCCGGGATCGGTGGTGTCGTGCCGTCCTGCGCAATAGGATGCCCCTCGGGAATCCACTTGCCGGCGCGGAGCATGGCGGGCTTGTCCGCATCATCAATCTCTTCCTTGCACCAGATGCACTCATAGCGGGCCACGCGCTGCGAGCGGATGTAATGGGGATGCCGCTTATCCTTCGGCCATTTGCCGCGCTCTTCGCTCACGTGCTTGATCTGCCAGAAGCTCAGGACCTGGAAGCCGCTGCAATGTGGGCATGGCACCCAGAACCGGCCTCGGTCCGAACGCTCATACTCGACGTTGATGTAACCCGCTTCGGTCGTGGGCGTGCAGAGCGTGATAATCTTCCGATTCCAAAACGTAGTGGTCCTCGCCTCGGCCATCTCTATGGGAGAGCCTTGCTCTCCTGTGCCAGGCGGAAAATCGTCGATCTCATCCATAAGGACATATCGAGCCTGGATGTTACGCAGATCCACGGAGCTGCCGGCCGTGGCAAAATAGATGCTCATACGATCGAGGCTGATCTCCTTCTGTCTGACATCGTCCGGATTGTCCGTGAGGTGCCGAAGAAGGCTGGGAGAATCCTCAATCATGAGTTTCACGCGCTCATTGACCTTTTTGACTGCATCGAGGGTAGGCATGACCATGAGGAAGGGACCCGGATCCTGACAGACGACCCAGCCCAGCATGTTGTACACGGCCTCGGTCTTGGCCGACTGCACCGAGGCCATGATCGTGATGCGCTCCACGCGCGGATCCGTGAAGGCATCCATCACCTCGACGACGTAGTGAGGGCGATGCGTCCAGGGACCCGGCTCCGCAGAGAGGCGAGTCGGCAGCACGCGGTAACGAAGCGCCCACTCCGAGACCATGAGATCCTCGGGCGGCGCCCAGGCCAGGCGCTCCTTGGGCCACCAAATGGCCGAAAGCAGCCCTTCAAATTCGGGTGCAAAGATCTGCACTGCCTGAGCCTTAGTCATTGGCCGCTTCCGTTCCGTCTTCTATCGCCTCGGGGATCTTCGCCTCATTCGTCAATGAGTCAGGGAGAGGCGCCGCATAGACCTCGAGAAGACCTCTAATGGATTCATGGAGGACCTCGGCCATCTCCCGCTCGTTCTTGCAGAGAATCAGCCGCGGCGGGAGCGATCTTTCGAACGCGAGGAAGCCCTGTTTGACGATATCGATACGCTGCATGAAGAACCTCTCCGCGCTCGCCACCTCGATGAGCTCACCCTTGCGCTGGCGATATTCGAGCTCGCGGAGTCGAGCCTGATGCTTCTTGCTCTCAGCATCCCAGAAATCCTTCCCGTCTCCGGTGAGCTTCAACTTCGGCACAGCGCCGCCAGGCGTCTCGCCGACTCCATGCCGCCTTTTGATCCAGGCCTCCACCTCTGTCCATTGAAACCGCCCATCGGGCAGACGGGGCAGTCCCTGATTGATCCATCGCTCAATGGTGCGCGGCGATTTTCTAACGTGAGCAGCCAATGTTGCCACATTGGGAAAGACCTTCCCATTTGGAGGGTCTGCCTTTGGCTGAGGAAAAAGAGACGCCTGGGGTATTTCCATTGGCTATTCGGTCACTTCATTCACTTACGACATTTCCATGTCGCCCGGACAAAAACGACACCCGTTTTTTGTCTCGTCTGTCCGACGACATCGCCCTGTATTGACC